>MDTG01448869.1_pt1 | contig 19201 bp, 30 predicted proteins | sample 811421 | NCBI WGS metagenome assembly MDTG01 (sample SAMN05326645, study PRJNA326480) | marine metagenome | isolation source: seawater | place: Pacific Ocean: South East | collected 2011
AAATAGATAGATTAATAGATGTATTAAACAATAAAGGAGTAAGTTATGAAGGCAAAACAAAAACCGCAGTCGAGAGCAGATATATTGACCGCAAGGAAAGAAAACAAATTCTACAAGCTATTCGACAACGTCTCGCCCAACAAGGACAAACTGGGACAGGGCTTTATCGTCAGGTCGAAGATGCGTTAACTAAAAACGAAATATTCTTAGAGAAAAGATTTCCTGAAGAAAGTAATATTAGATCTACAGCAGATAAAAAGAAATATAAGTTTGCACAAACTGATGATCCAAAAACATTAGCAGAGCTTAAAGATCGTACTGTAGATCCTCGTAAAAGAGATTTAATAGAACAAGCAGAAAAAGCAGCTAAAGCTTTTGAAGCTGTAGCACCTGATGCTGTCATTAGATTACATGAAACAAAACAATCTTATGCTGCTTCAGTAGGAGGTAGAGCAGGTAGAACTAGTATGGGTGCATACAATAGAAAAACTAATATAATACATATTAGTCTTAAAGATGCTGATCCTAGTACAGTAGGTCATGAGGTTTTCCACTTACTATTAAGACGTAAGTTTTCTGATGACAAACAAATACAGGCTGCCACTAAAGAATTATTTGATACTTTAAAAGAACAAGTAGGAGGTAAAACTAAAGAGGCAATAGAGCAACTCGTCTCTAATTATAAAGAAAATCAAAAAGACGAAGAAAGAATTGTAGAGTTGTTTGGTCTTATGTCATCAAATCAAACAGACATACCTAAAACATCAGTACAAGCAATCAAGTTATGGGTAAATAAAGTAGCTAAATTATTAGGCATAGGTAAACTATTTACAGGTAGAGACGTAGGTAGAGCTGAACAAATAGATATATTTAAAAGACTAGCTACTAAGGTTGCTACAGCAGAACAACTTAGTGATGTAGATATACATTCTATATCAGAAGCTCAAGATCAAACAGAAGTAAACTCAGAGGATATTGTTAGACCTAAAATAATAGACGATGATGATACTATGGCAAAAAGGACTGTAGGTCCATTTGACATACAATATTTTAATGAGACAGAAAGGTTCCAAAAACTTATAGATGAGGGTAGGTTGATTACTCATGTAGATTCGTCTTTTATTCCAGAGGGTGCACAAGTTGTAGTCCACTCGCCTGATAACATGTTTGTAGGTGATATATATCACAGAGGAGAAAAGATTGTTAATGGTGAAGGTGGTTTATTTTATACACTCAATACAGATAATGTATGGGCATCAACAGAACAAAATTTAACTTCTTTAGTAAACACAATCAATAAAGCTGTTAAGGCATCTCCTGATGGAAAAGCATTCATGATGTTAGTTGGAGGTAGTAATAGTAAAATGTTAGGTAATATAACTGCATCGTCTGCAGCACTTCAAGTCCTTAACAAGATGCCAGAAAAAAATATTTTTGCTAGAGGAGATCTTAGAAAGATATTGGCAGACGTTGGTAAGGAACGTGGTATAGATATTCCTCCAAAGTTTAGTGTTGAAAGAATGATCCAGCATATTGATAAAACATTCTTAGCTACAGAAAAACCTTCTTTTGATGAACGTAGAGGTTTTATACAGGATATAGTTAAGAGAATCGGTGAGTTAGAAGGAGTCAAAAACGACAAGGTCGCTAATCAAAAGTTCAGAGAGTTCTTTGGTATGAGTGATATGTCAAAATTATCGAAGACAGGATTTACAAATAACCTTGCTAATCTTTTAACTGAACCTTTACTCCAGGGATTACCTAGTGGTCACGCTTATGCTGCTATAGAAATAAATGGTCCTGTTGAGGGATTTGTAGAAAGATCACACAGAGCTTATGCAGGAGCTGTAAAGCAAAAAGAAGGTGTTCCAACACTACACTTGTTTGATAAAAGACAAAATATAGATGAGTTAGTTAATACTGTAGATGGTTTATCTAAGGATGCAGAAACTAAACCAGGAGAATTTAGAGGAAAGATAGGTCTAGCTCAAGCAGGACTAGGTTTAGGTGTTATAAAACAAAGCATTGATGAAGCTGTTAGTGCTAAGATGACACCAGAAGAAGGTAAACGAGCTGACAGATCTGATAAAGGGTGGAAGGAAGTTACTGAAGAAGGGAAAAGATTGATGTCTCCTCCTAAAAGAAGTCTAGGACAGCGTTTGAAAGAGGGTGTAAATAATTTCATGACGAACTGGATGGATAGACAGTTTGATGTAAAAAAGAAATTATTAAAAACGAAAGATGCTACAGCTAAAGAAGTATATAATCGTCTTATAACTGCTGCTGGTGCTAGTGCTAGTGCTAAAAATGTGTTCAGACAATTAGATAAGTTAATATATGGTAAGCTTAGTGAAAAGAATAAAGAAGCATTAGACCGTATTATAGCAGAGAGAAGACTTATAGCTATAGAAGAAAACATAAGTAAAAGGAAAAAGAATTTAAAGAATGCAAAAAATTTAACAGAAGGGTATAAGAGAGGTAGACTAGGACTCACTGCTGACGATGCTAGAGCTGCATTAAAAAGAATGAGAGAGCAATTAGGTGAAGATACATACAACGATCTAAATAATAGAGCTGATGTATACTTCCAAGCAATGTCTGATCAGCTTAAAAGATTATATGAAGGAGGTAGGATAACTGAGAAGATGTATTTGAATCTTCGTGACATTGAGTATTCACCTATACGAACTATCAAGTTCATGTTGCAAGAAAACCAAGACTTGTATAGCCAAGACAGTATAGATGCACAAGCAGAAAAATATGGAATGACTGCAGAAGATATCAAGGCTTTGACTGAAGCAAATGAAGATGCTTATGTCCAGGACAGTAGATGGCTTTTAAGAACTCAGATTGCAGTAACAGAGAAAAAATTCTTCCAAAATACTTTATTGAATCAGGTAGGTAAACTTGTTGACGAAGGAAAAGCAGAAGGCTTAGGAATTACAAGATTAGTTCCAGGTATGCCAGGAAATCCTGTAAGCAACAAAGCATTCTTATCTAAAAAAGGTTTAGCTGAAGTTAAATACAAAGAAAATGGAGAGGATGCTACTTTATATATGCCTGTAGACATGGCTAGACAGATATTAGATATAGATCCTGAGCCTAATGTGACAGCTAGATACAGGAAAGCTGGTAAATTTACTGGATCAAATCTACTGAGATTCCAGGCAACTGGAGGTAACCTTACATTCTTTGTAAGAAACGTGCCAATGGATTATCTAAACGTGTTATTCTTTACAGATGCGTATGGTAAATTTAAATTATTGTCTGGTGCTCAACTTGCTATCGATGGTATAGTAAATGCAACTAAGGCTACATTAAGAACAAAAGGATTTAAAGAAAATTACAATGAGTTTTTAAAGTATGGAGGTGGTCTAGACTTCCTAGGTGTAGATGGTATTGCTAAAATAGAGGAAGCAAAAATTGTAAGAGGTTTAAAAACAGCACAGCAAAAAGCAAGTTATTATTTTGTCAAGGGATTATCTCACTTTAATGAAATAGCTGAGCTTACATTTAGATTATCTGTATACAACAAAACAAAAAACGACCTTATAAGTGAATATAAAAAAGCTAATGATGGAGGTACACCACAAGGTGATGCACTTAACTCTATATTATTTGAAGCTGCTGCAAAAGCAAGAGCTTCTATAGATTTTGCACAAGGTGGTATAAAAGCAAGAAGGTTAGATAAGTTCTTCCCATATTTTAATCCTGCAATGCAGTCTACTAGGAGAGTATTAGATATGGCACAACAAAAACCAGTAGAGTTTGTAAGTAATATTACACAGGCTGGGTTGATGTCTGCTGGTGTAGTTGCTGGTATGGGTATGCTCATGGGATACTTGATGGGAACTGATGATGAAGATGAAATCAAAGAGAAGATAAAAGACTTTAGACAAGGATTGAGTAAGTACGAGAAATCAAATTACTTTACATATCCTATAGGTATAAATGATGATGGTTCTGTAAAGTATGTCAGGATAAGAAAACTACCTATACTATCTATCCCTATTACATTAGCAGAAGAAGCTGCTTATAAACATATCTGGGGTATTGATATGGATAATTCTGCTATGGCTGAGTCAGTATTATCATCTGCTCCTATCTTACCTCAAAATTTACTATCAAGGAACCCTGCTATATCTGCAGCATTTGCTTTAGGTGGTTATGATACTTTTAGAAGAGAGATGATATTTAAAGATCCTGATCCATACAACCCTATACCTGCTAGTAAACAAGGTATACATAGTGAATATGTAAACGAGTTATTTAAAGTGACAGGAGATATCACAGGTTTATCACCTATGAATACACAAAGAGCAGCAGAAAAATTGTTTACTAATCCAAATACAAATCCTTTAGTTGGTTTAGCGTATGCAGGTTTTGAAGCAGGTTTGTCTGAAAACACAGAACTGAATCAGAGAATGAAACAGGGTATGGAAGACTTTAAGAAAGCTACAAGCAAATCTGTTGTTAGAAATAGTAATCCTGATCTACAGAAGTATGCACAAAGAGATGTGATCAATAAAGAAATACAAGAAATATTAGGTTCTAAATATGAAAGAGATCAGAAGTATAAAAGAAAAGTTCGTGATTTACTAAAAGAAAAACCTAATACAAGAATTTTGCCAGATGCATTTAGAAAACAACTTCTAGAAGATTTTGGAAGGGATGATTATAAAAGAGCAAGAGATAAATATACTAAATATTTAACTTTGAAAAATGGAGATGGTAGAATCATAGACATAGGGTATCAACGAGATCCTGACGTTGCTGCTAAGTTAATAATGAGTGGCTATGGTGTCATGGATCCTGAAGTGTTTAATGATTTTGATAGGAAAGTGAAATCATACACTGGTAAAAGATTATCTACAAGAACAAGAAGAGCATATTCTAGATTAGTTAGAGAGGCTGGAGGTATAAAATAGGAAAAGCCTAAGCGGTGTTACAACTTAGGCTCTCCTAAACTCACTTCCTTGTCGTCAAACTAAAAATACATCACTAAGTGAAGATATTTCGGAAGTGATTACTAACCAAATTCAAAAATGAATAACAAAAAATAAAGTCTTTGATTAAATCAAGGTAAATTTACAATAAATCTTTTAATAACTTACCTACTTCTTCACAATCTTTTTTATTTCTTGGCATATATAGTTTAGCTTGTATGTTATTTCCTACTAAAAACTTCTTAAATAACTTCCATCTCAAGGGGAAAGCATCGTTAGGATGCCCTTTACATTCTATTATAAACCTGGGCGGATATTGTTTGTCTACAAAGTCAGGGGTATATTTTATAGGTAGTATGTTTTTTTGACCTACATTGTGTAAAAACTTCTTAGATGGTGTTTTCTCATAGGAGATGTTAGGGAATTTAAAACCATCTACAATAACATACGTTTGTCCTTCGTATGTAAAAGGTATTTTTAATTCTTTTAAGACCTTATACATATGCACTTCTAGATTACTGGCGAACTTTATACCATCTAGTGTAGGTTTTTTAGAACGTATTCTCCCCTTCTTGCCTGTCGTCCTCCTCATATATATCTATTATTGATTTTATTTTTACAACATCTGTAAAATACTCTACTGCCATAGCAAATGTTTTTACATAGATTTCTGGCTCATACAAGCTGTTGTCTAAAAGTGTATCAGAGGTAAGAGCCACATATCTTTTTACATCACCTAAATGATTTTGATATAGCATATAGTTTAAATCAAATATGTATCCAGGAAAACGTCCTTCTACAAAGGTTGCTGCTCTTGGTCCAACTCCCAACACTTTACAGTTCCAGTTTATCAATGATTCAGTAAATTCATATACAGCTAAATCACCTATAGTTCCTTTGCCTAAATGAATATAGTAATATCTGTCATCTCTTTTTGATGTAACTAAATCACTTAACAAGGCAATAAGTTGCTTATGCTCTTCTTCATTTACTGATCTACTGATCACGATTCTTGTTGGTTCTGACAACATCCTTTTTCATTGCTTTAAGTTCTTCAAAGTTAACAATAAGTTCTTGCATTTTCTTTTGGATGTCGTTGACCTTTTCCCAAAACATGTCTGGGTTATGAAGTTTTGGTTTTGGTTCTACTTGTACTCTAGCAGAGTTAGTTGTGTACCAGTACGCAGCTTCAGTTCCAGATATTATATCATGAGAACCTAACGCATCTTCTGTGTGTGTATCGTCTCCTACCATAGGTTGTTTCTAGTTAAATATTTAGGGCACATGAGAGGTAGTTGTCTTATCGGATCAAAACTAATCTCTTGACTCTTCTCCTCTTTTCGATAACTTCTGTCCTCGTTTTTTTCGTTGTGCCTGTTCTTCTTTTGTTCTTTCATATTCTAGTTTTGCTTTATTGTATGCCTCATTAAATTGTGGAAACTCTTGAATAACCTTTTGCATGGTCTTTATTTGTTCACGCAGAGTGTCTACAGCTTTATGTAACTCAATAAATCTTACATGCATTGCATCAAGTGAACGCCTGATTCTAAATAGCTCTGTAAATTTCATTTGTGATCTTCTCTTGTGTTAGGTGTAGGCTCGTCTCCTTTCATTTGTCCAAGCTCCCAATCATGTACCCTATTAGCATCATAATCTTTATGTTTGAGTACAGTTAAGCCATTATTGTAGAAGTAATGGCAATAAAATTCCCAATCACTTTCAGATACAAACTCTTCGATAGCTTTCCATGTGCCTTTTCCTTTGCCAGTGCTTTCATCTTTTGTTTTAAATGATTCTGTATCGTGTATAATAATCCACTTATGACATTTCGGAGCCCAATGTTTGAATTCAGCTTTTAACTGAGCATAGTCATGAAGAGTGTCTATGAATAATAGATCACAAGCTACATCTACATCAATTTTTCTACTGTCTCCTTTAAAAAATCGAAAGTCTATATCTTCAGATTCAGCAAATTGTCCTAACATTTCCATTTTACCCATTGCTCTATCTGCCCATTGTGTATCATCAGGGTGTTCTAAGTCTACACTAAAGAGTAAGTGTGGTCTTGCAACTGCAAAAGCCAATGTAGATACTACCCATCTGACTCCAAGCTCTACTATGTTCCTGGTGTCAAACCTTGCAGCAAAATCTACAAGCGTAGGTAAATGCTCTTTTATATCACTACTTATAAACTCTTGTCCTTCAGGGGGACTGCAGTGATGCATATATAATTCGTCAATAGTTTCAGGTTGTTTTTTATATTCTCTCATTTTATTAAATTTAAGTTTTCAAATCTACATAACATTTTTGGTACTCTATAAAAAAGATCCTTTCCGTAACGATATTGATTGTTAACGTGGATCTGTTTTTTATACTCTTCTTGATATATGGTGTCGCTGTTACAAAAGACAGCCCATCCAGTTTGCTTACATATTAGGAAATACCAGAAGTCTGACAAAACCTCATACTTTCTTTTTCTTCCCAGGAACGATACCGTGTCAAACGGAAAGCTATGTCTGTCGGTAAAATACAAATCACTTCTAACCTCAGCCTCTATCCTGTAGAGCTTGTCTTTAAAAAATGCTTCGATATCTATAGTGTAATCCTCTTCTTTGTCTTCTATCACAAAACCTTTGTGTCGTAGAAAGTCTGATATAAGATCAATACCGTACTGATTTAATTCATCATAAACGTCTTGTCTAAATTCTCCTGCTTTTGTTTTCATTAAAATGTATAAGTGTACCTAGCTACTTGTCCTTTTGTAGGATGATGTAAGAAACCTTCTATTGCTTGAGGTGATACATATCCTTTCATTGAATGCCATACATCTGTAGTCGTTGGACTTCTTAATGATTCAACGGTTACATTTATATAGTCTTTAGATGTTTTATGGTGCACATGATGTACATAAAAGTATTTATGATTTGTGTCTGCCCAATATTTTTTTGCCTCTACACTCATCAAGCTACCTAAGTCTTGATGCTTTGCACCATCTCCATGCGTTGTTCCTATAAGATTTTTATGGTACTTAAAATACTTCCTGTACATAAGATCTGTCTCGAAACTAATGTTTTTACAATCCTTGAACCAGGCTTTTATCATATCGCTGAGGTAAAACCCTGCCATGTAATCATGGTTTGATGGATTAAACATGTAGTGCACGTCAGCTATTTGTACTAAATTTTCCAGGCAGTGAATATATAATTCTTTTGCAGTTCTATAATTATCATACCACATACCATCAGTATCTTGTGGCGTACCTTTAGTTGTTGATCTTTTAGTGTTGTCTGTGTGTAATATGTCATTACCTGCAACAAACAGAATCTGATCTATTTCGAAAGAAGATGAGTAATCGATAATCTTCTGTACTCCTTCTTTAACTCTTCTAACAGCTTCGTCTCCGCTATAATCTGTTCCTGTTGCAAAGCTAGTTGACAGCTTTCCAATATGCACATCTGCTGGATCAACGACCAAGAGGTGGGGATCGTCTTGCTTTTCTCTTTTGATTTTTTCATATTTAAATGTATGTTGTTCTATAGCATCAATATGATCCTGATACATCTGTTCGAATGATGGACCATTGTTATCAGGCTTAAAATTAATTGACCAGTATTTTCCTTTGTACCAGGCATGATTTACTCTAGATACATCTATACCTACAGCTTCACATTCCTCTGCTAGTGCAGGATTAATACCTTCTATCTCAAATTCTTTTAGCCATCTATTTACCTTACTTCTGAAATTGAAAAAGCCATTTGAACCCCAGACTTTAAAACCTTCATCAATAAGTTTTCTTGTGATCTTTGATCTATTCTTTGTACCATCCATGTACATTTGCAAAGCTCTTTCTTTTATTGGAGCTTCGTGTTCTTTAATTTTTTTTTGATCTTCTTTAGTTACCCTCATTCTTCTATAGTTTGGTTTAATATAGTATGAGAATCAGATATAATTTCATTCAAGATTGTTGTTGTGGATGAGTTGCCCTGGTCGTAGAAGGAATCTTTCAAGTCATTAATTTTCCCCCTAAGATTATTACAGACATGGTTTATATAAATATCTCTTTTGTTCATTTATCCATACAAGAAAGAAAGGACACACCTAAATCTGGTCTGTACTTTTTGATTCTATTGTAGATTAATCTTGAATGCTTTTTTGATTCACGCTTATCAGATTTAGAAGAACTAATATCTAAATCCATATTTAATGTTGCATCAAAACATAACATAGCATCTACAATATCATCATTTTCAAATTTTTCCTCTATAAAATCTAATTCAGATTCTACAGAGAAGTCATTTGATTGCCTTCTTATATGTAAATCTTCATAATAAGCTACCATAATTTCGGTCATCTATATCTAAAATTACAATTTATTTGTTTAAGTCGTCTGATTTCAATATCCTATGCTCTATAGACTTATCAAAAAACTTCCTTCCGTATTTGTTAAACAAATGCATGTATAGTTTAGACAAAACACCTGAGAGCTCCTTGTTTGTGTACTTTTTTCCTGACCAATGTGACTTACCATTAATAACAACCTCTAATTCTATGTTAATAACTTTTCCACTTCGCTTAGGGTGAGGATATATAATCATACCATTTGACATACACCAATAACGTGCATTAATTTCAAGATATGTAGAAAAAGGTTCTCTATAATTAGAAGGGGAGGTCTTCTTCTTGGTCTGTGTAGATTGTGGGTTTTGGTTTGTGTATGATTTCATTGTATGTTGGTGTCTCTGATAAGTTGCTCAGTATTCCTTTCGGAACGTAATCGCCTACATAGTATCTACCACTAGCTATATCAAATTTAAAAACTACTGATTGTCCTATTTCTCCCTGATACTTAAATTTTACTTTTTGAGTTTTAAATTCTACCTGGTCTTTTTCTATATCTTGTCCTGTAACGCTATTGTGTATTGATTGAAAGTGCCTATAAACTACAGCACCACAATGACAGATGTTTCTAAAATCACTACTACCTGAAATATCATAGAGTCCTGGCATCTGATAAATACCATTGGCATCTCTAGTCATCTTCCTGGGGTGTGCAATCAGAAAAACTATCACGTTATTCAGTTGTGCGAATATAGTAAGTTTAGTTAATACTTCTCTGATGCTCTGCAGTTCGTTTTGATTTTTATTATTATACTCTAGCTTGTTAAATGCATCAATAACAAATATATCTACACCGTAAACAAACACCTGTTCTTTGAATTTTTCTAACAACCAATCCCAGTTGGGGTTTTTTCCATCCTCTGCAGATGTCAAATATAATTTTTCATTTGCCCACTCTTTATATTGATTCATCTCAGACTTATTCATTCGATCAGAATTTTCAGACTTCCAAAACGATTTACCAATATACTTTTCCATAAATATAGATTGGTGAAGAGCCAGGGGATGATGCTCAGGCGAAAAGAAAGATGCCTTCATGTCGTGATCATTGATTAAATTCATGACGTACCACTCTATAAAATTACTTTTACCATGTGATGGTATGCCTGTAGTAATTACAAGCTGACCTCTCATGACTGAGAATATATTTTTTAGATTACCGAAGCTATTGTGTTTAGGATATATAGTATCAGGCAATCCTTTATCATAGAGTTCCATTATGTCATCGTATAGATCATCAACAGCAAATGTTCCTTGAGTTTTAAAATGTCTTGCGTTGTCTATAGCATCAACAACAGATGGTTTGCCACTATTTATTAGTTGACCATTAGCATCTTTGTGTTTGAATTCAACACGAACACATCTATAATTTCCTAATCTCTGTGCTATTTTTTCTGCTACAATATTTCCTTGCTCATCATTATCTGTGCAGATATAAAACTTTTTTAATGTATCAAGGTATTGTTTGCAGTTGATCCACACCTCATCATTGTCATTTGCACCATTAGGCAAACTGATTGTATTTTTGTATCCACACTCATGCATAGCCAGGACATCAAATTCTCCTTCTACTATGTATGCCTCTTCTTGATCTATGACAGAGTTGATGTTGTAGAAAATACTCTTACCGTTTGTGGTCTGTGTAAAATGTTTTTTACCTGTTCTGTATTTTTTGTTTACGACTTGATTTAGTTCGAAGTAATTAAAGACAATATTTTGTACCTCTTTTTTTAGTTGAGGTTGATAATACTTTTCTTCTGTAATACCTAGATCAGTTAAAGTCTTCTGTGATATTTTTCTAGTTGTTTCTATCCATTTGACTACCTGGTCTGAAATATCTGTGTAATTTTTCCAGTCTTGTTTAGGAAGTTTATATGGTCTTGTCTCAATGGTGTGTTGCTTACGAAACGATATAGCATCGCAGTAATGACATTTGGCAACACCTTTATCTAAATTTACACTCAGAGCAGGATCTTTCTTGTTTGTTCTTCTGCCTACACAGGATGGACAAACTATTTTTAACACCTTTCCTTTTTTGCCACGAGTCAAAGACTCTATTTCACTCCATTCGATTATTTGATTCATTAGTATGATTGGTTAGAATAGTTACTGATTACTTTACCATCCTTAGTTTTCTTTTTGTAAGTCAGGTAATTTTTAAAATGATAATTGAAATGCTGTAGTTTATCTTTTGTTCTGCCTTGATTCATTCGATGAACAACAAAGTCTTCAATCTGTGCTATGACGAAATCAGTTTTGAATTTATTGTTCTTGGCAACAGCATTTATAAGTTTCTTATTGTTTCTATACTCCTCTGCCCAGTTATGTATATAGATTATTTCATTATTATCATTGTTATCATTATTGTTTGATGACGTTTGTATAATTTTTGAATGACTTTTGTGTGATGTCTGTGTGACGTTATCATCACTCCAATCCTGGTAATCATCATATTTTACAATGGTTACCAAGGAAAAACTGCGTGATGGATTATCTATTTTTATCTCACCACTTTTTTTTAGTTTGTTTATAGCCTTTCTAACCCTGGAAAAGGTCATGTTAAGCTGTTCCATTAACTTAGGTGTGGAGGTTATATGCTGTCCTCTTGCTACGTTTTGTCCTCTTACTTTATTAGGCTTGTGATTTGCCATGAGAAGTAAATGTAAAAACACCCTAGAGGTATCTGCACAAGTGTACCACTCCCACTCAATTACTTTTCTGTGTAGTGCTATGAATCCCTCCATCTCTTCTTAACTTATTGTTTTCTAACATTAGTTTGTAAATGATTTTTCTTTGATGCATAATATATGAATCCTTAATGAGTTTTGATCTAAACCCTTCTTCGAGTTGGGGGATGTGTCCTCTGATCCTTAAAAGCTGATGGAGTTCTTTTATGATGTTATGATAAATCTCTTTTATTAGAGGATTGTACACCTTATAAGTTTCTTCAAATGCTTTGTATCCATGCAAAACTGTAGCATGATTCTTCGGCTTTCCACTTCTATCACGAAATAGCTGACCTATTTCTCCAAGTGTTAGGCTTGTATAATGGAAATATACGTTGTAGTACATACCTCTCCACTCAACAAGTTTTCTTTTTCTGCTTCCATTCTTAACTGGGGTATTGTACTCCAGGTAAAGTCCATGATTTATAAGAATGTTACTCACGGAGTCTGACGTAAGCACAGGTTGTCTCCTGATATTTGTATTTCTATCTGTATCCATATTAATAAAGTTAAGGAGGAGGACTGTGAATCCTCCCCCAAATCAAACAAAATGAAAAAAAATTAAGGTAAGTCGAAAAAGTTTTCTTCTTCTACTTTTTTCTGACTCTGTTGTTGACCTTGTGGATTGTCAGTCTTTGCCCATCCTTGTCCTAAGCTATAGCTTTTCTTCTTATCAGCACAATAAGATGACATTGAAATATTACCTTCGTCCCACTCAGCCACTTCTAGCCATAGTGTAGTACCGTACTTATCATCTTTTTTCAGAGATGATGCTTGGTCAGTTGCCAATTCTTTTAACGTGTCGTATTTGAAAGCTACGTTCCATTTACGTTTTGGTTGCATTTTGCCACTCATATTAATTTATTTGAAATGTGATTGGAAAGGAAATTTAAATATTCACGACAATGAGCAATCCTCTCCTTTAGTTGCTCAATGTGTTCTTCATTGTATTCTACTGGTATTTCTACTACTCTAAGTTGTGGAGGATGATGCTCAAAGGTATGATCCCTGATAATTTTCTCTTCCTCTTCTAATGGCAAGTCAATAACACCCAGTTCTCTTGCTCTTCTGAACCTTACACCTTCAACAATATCTTCAGGTGTATTCATAAGACAACGAACAAGGGTAGCCTTTTTCATATCTGTCAACCACATATACCCTTGCAGTTGCCAATAGTAATCTTTATTGTAGCTTATTAAGTCTCCTGTATAATACATCGGAAATGTTTTCATGGTAAATGAATTCTTGATATCCATCAGGCATTCATCTTTCCTGTATACATCAGGCTCTCCCTGAATGTAGTCATTCCAATATCTTATCACGTTCTTTACATAGCGATTTTCTAAATCTCTATTGTGAAGTTCGCTCACTAGATCAATTGCATCGTCCTCTACCATAATACCTTTTTTCATCTCCAGGGTTTGAATGTCATTAGTGTAACCAAATAAGGCTTCCTTATGAAGTTCCTGGAGGTATGATTTAGTTGTTACTGATAGAGTTTCTTTCTTTGATCTAGGGTTTGTCATAATCAATCCCAGGCTTGATGCTCTGAATTGATATTCTGTGAAGTCTGTTTCTCTCATTTAGATTTTTTTTTATAGACAACGTAGTTGTTCTTTTTTAAGAGTTCTTTTGCCTCTTCGACTTTACGTTCATTCTCTCTAAAATGATTAAAAGTTTCGTTTTCAATAACTGGACGAGGTTCTAACATCTTCGCAAAGTTCTTTGAACCACTCTCATGTAATTCTTTCTCTGTTAAGATTTTGATCTTACCATTTTTATCGTAGTGTGTATGCTCTATCATGACTTTTTAATTCTAGTTACACCATCTTTATCAATGATTCCTAAAGCCACAACCTTACCATCAACAATCTTATTCTTGACAGTCCAACCAAATAAGTTAGGTTTACCCTGGTTATTTAAATCTTTGTTCTCAAGTTTTAAGTTGAGGTTTTTATATGGTAGATCATATAGTTCTCTTCCTATACCCCAATTTGTACAGGCTCTCTTGAATGAGTCAGATGCCTCACCCTTTTGACTGTGAACATTTGATGGTTCACCTACGTCATCTTTCCATATCCATTCGTCTCCGACTTTGATACCAACAGAACAGAACAGATTTCCTTTCTGCTCGTAGTGTTTCCTCATCCAGTTCTCTGTGCCCACGACATCATCAAGTCTTGCCATGTCCACTCTTGCATCTTTGTAGATTAATAGTGAACACCATCCATTCCTGAATGATCCCACTCTAACTTCTAAGTCTTCTCCTCTCAGAGGACTCTTCAAATTTTTCAATGTATTCATCTTTTATTTTATTTAAGTTAATTGGATTCTTTTTTTTTATGTCAGCTAATTGACTATACAAGTTTTCAACCCTGACTTGTTTCCTTTCCATCTCTTCTTCTGTACTGCATTTTTTACGTCTTGTTTTTTCCAGTTCAGAATGTTTATAGGTGTATGAAAGGGAATTTGAAAGTTCACGCAGTCCGTTTACATGAGCAAACATCACACGCCAATCTTCCATCACATAGTATATGTCGCTTGAGGTATTGTACATCTCAAATCGATCATTTCCTAAGTTAACTATCTGCACCCTGGGAAGAATAATTTTCTCTTCGTCTTTGAATCTTGTGATTGGTAGGATGCGAGATTCTTTTTCATAAATCTGACTAAGTAATATATCTCTTAATTTCATTTAAATATGTTTCTCGCTTTTTTAAAATTTCTGCAGTTCTATCGATTTGTTCCATAAACTGCTCTTTTTTTATAATACCTGTAGCATATCTCATAACTAAACCCAGGCATTCGAATCGTATACTAACCACCTGGTCTTCTACGAATATCTTGTGTTTGTACAACCTGATCTTCTTTACATGAGTTGGTATACTCATAGTACTCGAAATCAAGTTTAAGTTCATTAACAATGTCTTGATCAATCTTATCATATAATAAAGTTTTAATTAGTCCCATTTTCTTTCCGTGATTTAGCTATATTCTGAATCAATTCTACGAGGTCTAATGGGTTTGCATCCTCGTGACTTCCGATGTGCCAAAAAGTATTAAATCGGATTGTGTACTGTTCATCAAAGGTATGATAATCATATATTTCATACACCTTTGAATCCCAGACTAATACCCAAGACTTCTGGACAGTTCCATCAGAATTAGCATTAGGAAAGGTAGGTTTGCCAAGTATGTCAACGAGTTGATCGTAGCTTACATTGGTGATCCTGTACCCTTTAAAACTTGTTAAATGTAATTTGTCAAGTGCAGTTGCTTGTTCGTGAACCGCATGAACCCACATAGAGTCAGGCAATTCAGTAATTTTAGTTTGACTTTCCATATTAGATTTAATTTAATTGTTGACAAGTTACAAACAATTATTCTAAAAACCTAGAATAAAAAAAGGGAAGATTTCTCTTCCCCTAAAAAATTCGTATTCGACTTTTTATCTAATCATGTGACTGTTCCTTGTGTGCGTAGTCACACGCATCGTTATACAGGTTTCTATTGACCTTATAGACATAATCAACAAAGTAGTTATTCCATTCTACCTGTGATTCCAGTTCAGCATTCTTCTCTTGCAGTCTTTCTTCATCGTATGCATCAGAGGATTTTGATCCATCGTCCTCATCAATGATTTTGATTTTCAAGTCTGTTGCTCTCTCCTCCAGGTAATCATCATCATAGCCAATACTACCTTCGTGCCATAATACCTGTTGCTCGGCATCTTCGTATGGTAGAATATGCTTTTTAACAAATTCTGTTTTATTCATGTATGTAACTTCTAATTTTGCCATGAGTATTCATTTTTAAATTCGTTAGTTATATATTCCATTAAATTCTTTTGAGATGTTTGTAACACCTGGGCAAGTAATTTAAACTTCTTAGGATCAGGAATGGACAATCTAATGTGTCCGTTTGTGATCTCAACATCAAAAGTATGGATCGAAAATCCAAATTCTGTGTTTGCGTAGAGACTTACTTCTGCATTCTCCACGTCAATGTGTAAAGAAAATTTTGAATGTAACATTATATTAAGTATTTAGTTTTAGTTAAAAATTCCATGATATCAGTTTTGTTATCGATCATGTAATCCCATAGGGCATCACCAATCGTTTCACAAATCCTGTCATGGTGCTCTGCTATAGCATCTCTCATAATACCCTGTAGGTATTCTCTGTGCTCTTCTGTGATCTCAAGAGTTGTGTCAAGATCAATGCCTTTGTCGTTTTCCATGTGCACCCAGTCATCGACTTTGTACGCAACGTCTTCGGCAGTCCATTCGAGACAAGTATCTTTTACTTGTTCATTAAATAATTCAGTCATGTCTTTTTATTTTTAGTTTGACAATTACTGCACCACAAGGATGCAGTTTCGGAAAATCATTCCTCATCAGATTGCCTGTGCATTACTGTGATCTCCTCAAAGGTGACAACAGTCCTGGGATGATTAGTACTATCGTTATAGTGAATGTGTATCACTTCTTCAGGATGAAATGACTTTCTCCTCTTGATCTTACGATATTCTAATGCATCTTTCATAGTGTCAAAGATCAGATGTGTCCTTAAATAAGGTGTATCCTTCCTGATCTTATCACCTTCACAAATGTACTGGTCTCTACTATTCTTCAAGTACCATCCAAAAGTTTCTCTGCTCTCCGTTACCATTGGTCATTGTTTTCGTTGAAATCATATTCCATCTCCAGTTCCCAAAGGTTCTGATCATCGTTGTAAAAATCATAGGCATTGTCTAATGATCCTTCAGTACCGATCCTAATCTCTTCCCTGGAGGGAATGTGTTGACCGTAGGGATTTCTAAATGATTCATTGGGGAGGAAATACATTCCTGATTCCAATCCTCTCATAGCTGATCTGCCTACTGATCCTTCCATTGACCAAACCCATCCTTTGTCGATCCAATCTTGCATCTGCTCAATCATTGGAAAATCTGCTTGTCGTTCTCTTATAAATTTTTCTTTTGCTTTCATTTTATTTAGTGTTTAATTGTTTTGATAATCTGTCTACTCTTGTTTCTAAATATTCTATATAATCCATAAAAGATTGTATGTAATACTTATCATCTGATTTAACCTCTTCCAGTCTAAAATCATTGAAATAGTTAAACCCATCATCTACTGTGTTAATTAGTTTGTCATCTATAATACTGAAATATCTCATTTTAATAGTCATTAATTAATTTATCTAAATGTTCCAGGAGTTTATCCATGTCTTTAATCTCATTCACCAGGAGTAACCCAGCATCGTATAAGATATCGTCATTTCTTTCTAATAGAATCCTTTGGTTTTGCATGAAACCATTCTCATCATATTCTCCTTCTATCCTGATTTCTTCCTCTGATCCATCTACAGACGTAACAGATAGGAATCCAACAGTAACTGTCATAAAATTGTACTCTGATTCTTTTTTAATATTTATCATTTTAGCGAGTTTTTAAGTTCATTTGATGTTATACCATACTCATTGAATAATAAGTCCTCAAATCGATCTAAATCAGCCTTCTTGATCATGATATCAGTTGACTGACTAAAGACGTTTGATGTTGGTGACATAATTACCCAAATAGGGAAATATAAATCCAGGTGTTGTTCACCTAAATCATCCAGGAATTGATTAAGGGTAAGTTTATGAGATATTGTCTCATCTACCCATCCTGTATACCATCCATCAAATGACGTGAATTCGTCTCTGATCTCAGGCTTGTAGTATCCTCTCCAGGCATCAGTTCTTACATACTCGAAACCGTTGATCGGTAGAGTCTGTTCTGTGTCTCCGTAGAGTTCTTCCAGGTATTGATTGGCAAAGCCAAATTCCTTACTCCAGTAAAACTTCTCGCCTTCCTGGTGAGTCGAATGACCAAAGCTAATTAGTGTAGGAGGATGTTCCCACACCGCATCTGCACAAGATTCACATAGAATCTGTCCATCTAGAGTCTCTCTTGAGTACTCCATGTCGTAATCGATCTTGTGATCGCATTCATTACATTTTTCCATTTTTATGTATTTTAAGTTTGACATAGACTCCCAAATGAATGGGAGTTTCGGACATTAGTCCTCATCAGTATGCCTGGGCAATCCTTTCTTACTATAAGTCTTTAATATGTGTTTATATAGTTTGTGTCTGTTGCCTTCATCAAGATCAGCAAGGAATGTAAAAAATCCGTTCTTATCGTTCTGAATTCTCATCATGAATTTATCATGTAGGTGCTTGACCAGTAAAGGATCATCCTTCCAGGTTGCATCTATAAAATGCTCGTTCCAGTATTGGAAATTCCACCCATACCATACCAGGTCATCCAACATCTGATAAACTTTACTATCACCCATATTCAATGAGTCTTTTGAGTAATAATCATTACCTATCTTGTATCTGAGTTTGGCAATCTTAGACTCCAGGAGTTGCATTCTTTTCTTATCCTCTCTGATACCTTCATATAATGAGTCTCTCTCTTTTCTCAGGTCTTCCACATCTCTGCTCTTGATCCTGTTCTCTTCTTTAAGATGATTGATATCCTTCTGCATAGATGATACCAGTTCTGCTAATTCTGTTTTTGTGAATGATGTTTTCATTTTGTTATTCATTTTAAGTTATACAAAGTTAATTTCAAGTTTACGCTCTTCTATTAAATAGGTGAGATAGTCTAATAATGTAGCATTGTCATCACCTTCCCAGTCGTTCAGGCTAACCCAGTTAGTCCTCACGCTATATTCTCCTGTCCAAAATTCCAGGAGTCCTTGCTCTTCCAGGTCACACCAGTTGTCAGAGTTCAATTCGATAGTTCTCTTGCTTCTCATTACTTGTAGCTTGAGCCATCCCTGGGAATCCCATCCTTCAGAGTAGACATACCATCTACCTTCTTTGATCTCCTGGTCAACATTGTCCTGGATTTCCTTTTCGGCATTCAGACTGGCATCTCTCCAGTCACGCAGTTGCTTGTATGCCTTGATGTCGGCATCGCTTAATTTGATTGTAAATTTTTGTTTTTCCATTTTAATAAAGATTTGAATTTTCGATTAGTTTAATTTGATTCTTTGGTAATTGATCTACAGCATCTAAGTACTTGTCAAATGTAGATTCACACCTTCTGTTAGCTTTGTTGTAAGCCTTCTC
>MDTG01389235.1_pt1 | contig 19199 bp, 15 predicted proteins | sample 811421 | NCBI WGS metagenome assembly MDTG01 (sample SAMN05326645, study PRJNA326480) | marine metagenome | isolation source: seawater | place: Pacific Ocean: South East | collected 2011
GCTCGCGGTCGACGAGCCGATGGCCCGCCGCAAGGTCGTCGTCGTCCTCGACGGACAGACAATCCGCATCCATACCGCGGGCGGCGCGGGTCGGCTGAAGTTCCGGCTCGACGACACGATGCTCGATCTCGATCGGGACGTCGTGGTCGAGATGGCGGGCAAGGAACTCTTTCGAGGCAAGGTGCCTCGGACCGTGGAGACCATGCGGCGAACCCTTGCCGAGCGCGGCGATCCGGACGGGATCTTCACCGCCGAACTGGTGGTCGACCTCAGTGAAGAGGACGCGTTCGACGTCTTCGTGCCCGAAGCGGTGGACATCGACGTCGATGGCGAATCCCGCACCTATCGGTATCGCCTTCGGCGCCCCGGGGGTGATGCGGCTGCGCCGCTCGTGGTGTTTCTTCACGGCATGGGAGAGCGTGGCGACGACAACCTCGCGCAGCTCGGCCACTTCCCGCATCGGGTGATCCGTGAAGACCACTTCAAGGACAAACGATGCTTCGTCCTCGCGCCGCAGTGTCCCGGAGACGACACGTGGGCGCGGTGGGACGATCCGGACAATCCGGATCCGACGCACGCCATGAAGGCCGCGATCGCGGCCATCGACAAGGTGATGGCCGAGGACCGTGTGGATCCGGACCGTGTCTACCTGGTCGGGCTCTCGATGGGCGGGTACGGAACATGGGATCTCGCGGCGAGGCAACCGGAGCGGTTCGCCGGCATCGTTCCGGTGTGCGGTGGTGGCGATCCGGCGAAGATGGACCGGCTGGTCGACGTGCCGATCTGGGCCTTCCACGGCACGGCGGACCGCGTCGTTCCGGAAGACCGCACCGTCCGATTGATCGAGGCGTTGCGTGAAGCAGGCGGAGAACCACGGTATTCGGCGCTGCCGGGGATCGGTCACAACTCGTGGGACACCGCATTCGGTCCTGCGCACGAGGGCGGTGCCATGGACTGGCTCTTCCAGCAGAGGAGAACACCATGAACGATTCGGATCCGATGAATCTCCGGGACTTCGAGGCCGTGGCCATGACGTCGATCGGCCGCATGGCCTTCGACTACTACGCCGGCGGAGCCGACGACGAGATCACGCTGTTCGAGAACACGGCGGCCTGGGGACGGGCCAGGCTGTTGTACCGCGTCCTTGCCGACGTCGCCGACCGCACCGTGGGCTGCACCGTTCTGGGGCACGAACTTTCGATGCCCGTGATGGCGGCGCCCACGGCGTTCCACCGCATGGCGCACGACGATGGGGAACTGGCCACCGTGCGCGCCACCACCGGTGCGGGGACGGCGATGATCCTGAGCAGTCTTTCGACCGTCGATGTCGAGGATGTCCTTGCCGCCGCGAGCGGCCCCGTCTTCTTCCAACTCTATCTGTACAAGGATCGGGAGATCAGCCGGGAGTTGATCGAACGCGTGACCGCTGCCGGCTGTGCGGCGATCATCCTCACCGTCGACGCGCCGCTTCTTGGGAATCGGGAGCGTGACGAACAAAACGGCTTTGCGCTGCCCGATGGGATATCGATACGGAATCTCACGGCCCGAGGACCGCTGGCATGCGATTCGGACGGAGGGTCGGGGCTTGCGAAGTTCGTGCGTGATCATCAGGATCCCGGTCTGCGATGGGAGCATCTGGAGTGGCTGCGGTCCATCACCAATCTTCCGATCGTCCTGAAGGGAATCTGTCGTCGCGACGATGCCGTCCGCGCCTTCGATGCGGGCGCCTCGGGAATCGTGGTCTCGAATCACGGCGGGCGCCAGCTCGACACCTCGCCCCCCACCTTCGAGGTGCTTCCGGGAATCTGCGAGGCCGTCGCCGGGCGGGGCGAAGTCTGGGTCGATGGCGGCATCCGCCGCGGAACGGACGTGATCAAGGCATTGGCGTGCGGTGCGACTGCCACGCTGATCGGGCGACCGATCCTGTGGGGACTGGCCGCCGACGGGCAGGCGGGGGTGGAGCGGGTCTGGCGGATCATGGCCGAGGAGCTGGATCTCGCCATGGCGCTTGCCGGCTGCCGCAACGTGGGGGAGATCACCCGCGATCTGGTGCAGCTGCCGGGCGAGGATCCTCGGGCCTGAACGTCTACTGACGGAGTGTCGGTGGTGCCTTGGGCAGCATGTAGAAGCCGCGGCCGCCGTATTCCAGTTCTCCGCGGGCGACGAGCACCTTCCACGTCTCCGGAGAGAACTCCATCGGAGGAATGATCGAGTCGAAGTCGGCATCCTTGCCGGTCGAGAGCGGACTGCGTCCGAGTTTCGATTCGTGATCGAGCTTGGTCAGTTTCAACCGCTTGCGGAAGGCCTTCATCGCCTTGCGCAGTTCCTCTTCCGGAATGTCCGGCAGCGGGCCTTCGTCCTCGACCGGAGCCGCTTCGACCTCCTGGCCCTGCAGCATCGCAAGCAACCGGTCGAATGTCGGGAGGTCGCGGCCCATGACGGCCTTGGCCACTTCCGACGAATCCGCCTTCACCGACAGCAGCAGCTTCTGGACATTTCCCCAGACCGCTCCTTCGGCACCGGCTTCAAGTTGCGGTCGCAGTTCGAGAAGCTCCCGCACCACCGAATCGGTGTCGATCGTCACCGGTGGGGCGACGTATCCGGGCTTCTTCTTCCGTTTCTTGGGCTTGGCCATGGATGCATTGTAGCCATGGGTCGGATCACGAGCCGATCGATGTTCCGTCGGCGTCGAAGAGATGCATGGTGTCCGGTTCGATGCCCAATCGGAGTCGATCTCCGGGGCGGGGCGGTTCGATTCGACGAAGTCTGGCCACGAGGCGGGAGGCTCCGCAGGTCCCGATCACGTCGACCGCGTCTCCGAGGGGTTCGCTGACATCCACCATGAGTTCGAGCGGTCCGTCCGGGTCGAGGATCAGATGCTCGGGACGGATGCCGATCGTCGCGGATCCCTCCGGCCCCTCCGCATCGATCTCCAGGGCGTCCGAGACGAAGCGGCTGCGTCCATCGCCGAATTCGATCCGGCCGTCGATGAAGTTCATGGTGGGGGCGCCGATGAAGCCGGCGACGAACCGGTTGGCCGGCCGTCCGTAGACGTCCATCGGTGCGCCGCACTGCTGGATGCGTCCGTCGCGCATGACGACGACCCTGTCCCCGAGCGTCATCGCCTCCTCCTGGTCGTGGGTGACGTACACGGACGTGGTGCCGACCCGTCGATGCAGCGTCTTCAGCTCGGCCCGCATCTGCGTCCGGAGCTTCGCGTCGAGATTCGAAAGCGGTTCGTCGAAGAGGAAGACCTTGGGTTCGCGGACGATGGCGCGTCCAAGAGCGACCCGCTGCTGCTGACCACCGCTCATCGCTCCCGGCCTGCGGTCGAGCAGTTCGGCGATGCCGAGCTGTTCCGCGACCCGTTCGATCCGCGATCGCCGTTCCGCCCGGGGCACCTTGCGCAGCTTGAGTCCGAACTCCATGTTCCTGCGCGCAGTCATGTGCGGATAGAGCGCGTAGTTCTGGAAGACCATCGCGATGTCGCGATGCTTCGGCGGGACGCGGTTGACCCGGGTCCCGTCGATGTCGATCGTTCCGTCGGTCACCTCCTCGAGTCCCGCGATCATGCGCAGCAGGCTCGACTTGCCGCACCCCGATGGTCCGACCAGCACGACGAACTCGCCATCCTCGATCGAGAGGGTGCACGAGTCCACGGCCCGGGTTCCTCCGGGATAGGTCTTGCCGAGGTTGTGGAGTTCGACGGAAGCCATGCCCGGCATGGTACCGTGCACGCCATGCGGGAATCATCCGGCAGATCGATCGGCTTCGTGCTCCTCTGCGGCATCGCGGTGCTGGCGGTGGGATACGTCCTGTTCGGCCCCCGGCCGACCTCGGACATTCCGGGGGATCGGATCGTCCTCAACTACTGGGAGAAATGGACCGGAACCGAGGCGGCCGCCATGCAGCAGGTGGTGGACGCGTTCAACGCCTCCCAGGATCGCATCCACGTCAACTACCTCACCATGTCCAGCATCGACGAGAAGGCGATGTTGTCGATCGCGGGCGGAGCGCCGCCCGACGTGCTGGGTCTGTGGAGCTTCAATCTTCCGTTCTACGCCCAGTCGGATGCGATTCTTCCCCTGGAACTGCCCGGAATCGATGCCGCGTCCTACGCGCCGGCGGTTCGTCCGCTCGTGTTCGACGGTGATCGTCAACTGGCCGGAGTCAACACCTGTTCATCCGTCGCGGTCTACGTCAACCTGTCGCATCTCGACCGGGCCGGTCTCGACTACAGGAACGGGGGCCCCCCCAGAACGCTCGAACAGTTCGACGCGATGATTCCCCACCTGAGCGTGGTCGGCTCCGACGGCGTCGAGCAGGCCGGATTCCTGCACATGGATCCGGGCTGGTGGCACTGGTGCTGGCCCGGGTACTTCGGGGGACGACTGTACGACCTCGAGACCGACACCGCGACCATCGATTCTCCCGAGAACATCGCGGCGTTCACCTGGTTCCAGAACGGTCAGCGTCGATACGGGCGAGACGCGTTGCGGCGGTTCCAGTCCGCTCCCACCGACAATCCGAGTCCGTACCGGAACTTCCTGACCGGTCGGCTGTCCATGACCATCCAGGGCCCGTGGCTGGCGCGCGTGATCGCCGAGTCCGCTCCCGAACTGCAGTGGGAGGCCTGGCCGCTGCCCGGGCCGGCGGGGTCGCCCGACGAACCGACCGGTCCGATCGAATGCGACGTGCTCGTGGTTCCTCGCGGGGCTCCGCATCCCGCGGAGGCCATGGAGTTCATCGCCTTCACCCAGCGGCAGGACATGGTCGAGCTCGTCAGTTCGCTGCACGCCAAGCCGTCGCCGCTCATGCAGGTCTCGCCCGACTTCTACTTCAATCATCCCAACTCGTCCATCGCGGCCCACGAGGCGATCCTGCACAGCCCCAACGGATTCGGCACGCCTCCGGTCGCGACATGGCCCGAACTCAATGCATCGTTGACCGCCGGAGTCGATCGGATCTGGAACGGGGACGAGGATGTCGCGACGGTGCTCGGCGAAGTCCAGGCCGAAGTCGAATCGCAACTCGAACGGGCGAGAATCCGACGTGAGCGCCGCGGACAGCGACGATTCGGAGTCCGCCCATGAAGATCGGCAGGACAGCGACCGGACTGCTCTGGGTCTCGCCGTGGATCCTCGGATTCGCGTGCTTCACGCTGCTTCCGCTGGTGCTCGGGGTCTGGTATTCGATGACCGACTGGACGCTTCTGGAGTCTCCCGTTCCAGTCGGCGCCGAGAACTACCACCGACTGCTCGGCGACGATGTCGTCGGCATCGCCCTGCGGAACACGCTGCTCTACATCGTGATCACGATACCGCTGTTGACGATCGCATCGATCGCGTTGGCGATCCTCCTGTCGCGTCCGGCCCGCTTCCAGTCCTTGTGGAGGGTCGCGGTGTTCGCACCGTCGGTGCTTCCTCTGGTGGCCATGGCCACGATCTTCAAGCTCATGTACGACGGTGAACTCGGAGTCGTCAACCGTGGACTGGGGGCCGTCGGTGCGCCGACGCCGGAATGGTTCACCAGCGAGACCTGGGCGATGGTCGCGATCATCCTGATGAATCTCTGGGTGGTCGGTCCCGCGGTGGTGATCTATCTGGCATCGCTCCGGGACGTTCCCCGTGATCTGAACGAGGCCGCCTCGATCGACGGCGTCGACTGGTGGGGGCGTCTGGTGCATGTGACGCTTCCGATGATCTCGCCCGTGATCCTCTTCAACGTGATCATCGGGTTGATCAATGCCGCGCAGGTGTTCGTCGTTCCCTACATCATGACGGGCGGCGGCCCGAATCGAGGCACCTACTTCTGGTCGATGTACGTCTACGACGCGGCATTCCGCTACGGCGACATGGGCTACGCAAGCACGCTCGGCATCGTGCAGTTCGCCGCCATCCTGCTTCTGACGGCCGGACTGCTTCTGGTCGGCCGACGATTCGTCTTCTACCGGGGAGCCGCATCGTGAGCCGCAACCCGATCTCCGGACGCGCCGGGCGCGGGGTGCTTCATCTCGCACTGCTGCTGTGCGCGATGATCGCGTTGTTTCCCGTCGTCTACATGGTGGCCATCTCGCTGCAGCCGGCGGAGCAGGCGATGAGCGACGCCGGCATGCTGCTTCCCGCGTCGCCCGCCTCCGCGGCGACCGACGGCATGTCCAACTACGGAGCGGTGTTGACCGACGGCACCGTGGACTTTCCGCTGTACCTGCGAAACACTCTGCTGATCGCCCTGCTGTCGGTCGGTGGAGTCGTCGTCTCGAGCGTGATCGTGGCCTATGGATTCGCCCGCATCCGATGGCGGGGGCGGGGGGTCTGCTTCGTCGTGATGCTGGCGACGATGATGATCCCGTTTCCCGTGGTGATGGTCCCGCTGTTCGTGATCTTCCGCAGTCTGGGTTGGATCGGCACCTTCATGCCGCTCTGGGTACCGGCCTGGTTCGGCAGTGCATTCAGCATCTTCCTGCTCAGGCAGTTCTACATGACGATCCCCCGCGAACTGGACGAGGCCGCCCGGATCGACGGGTGCGGCCACGCGGGAATCCTGCTTCGCATCCTCGTGCCGTTGTCGCTGCCGGCGATTCTCGTCGTCGGACTGCTGCACTTCATGTTCGTGTGGAACGATTTCCTCGGGCCGCTGGTGTTCCTGACCCATCGAGATCAGTACACGCCGGCGCTGGGGCTGGAACTCTACATGTCCAGACTCGGCACCACGCCCTGGAATCTCCTGATGGCCGCGAGCACCATCATGGTCGTACCGGTGCTGCTGCTGTTCCTGTTCGCCCAGCGATCCTTCATCGAGGGCATCTCGACGTCGGGCGTCAAGGGCTGATCGCCGCGGGGATCGCGATCGTCTCGGTGTGCAGCGTCTCGCCGGAGGCGTTCCGGAACGACGCCTGCAGGGTGCCGGAGCCGTCGTCGTCCGTCGAGACGTCCACGAGCAGGAACGAGTTGATCTCGCCCCGGCTCCATCGAAGTCCCGGGTGGGGCGCGTCGGCGGCCTTGATCAGATGCTCGTGGATCGGGCTCGTGACGCACTCGATCAGATCGTAGCCGAGTCGTTCGCTCGCCTCGTGTCGGATGCATCGGGACCAGTGGACGTCGCCGGACACCAGCAGCACGTTCCGCGTTCCGGTTCGTTCCAGCAGATCGATCAGGCGGTCGTATTCCTTCGGGTAGCGGCCCCAGCAGTCGGTCTTGCCCGGGCGGACCGCGTCGTTGAAGACCATCCCGTTGCACAGGATCGTGAACGGGGCGTCGGAGGCCTGCAGCCCCCGCTCCAGCCACGCCCATTGGGCGGCGCCCAGCAGCGTCGGATCGTCCTCTCCGCCCTCGGTCGCGGCGAACCATCTGGTGTCGAGGATGAAGACCTCGGCCGGTCCCTGGCGAAAGCTCGTGTAGATCCCCGCTCCGTTCTCGCCGGAAGGCGGATTGGGATGGTGTTCGAGGAAGGCCCGTCGACTGTTCGCCTTGCCATCGAGATTGCCGTCGGTGTCGTTGCGTCCGATGTCGTGATCGTCCCAGGTCGAGTAGACGGGGACCTTCGTGACGAGTTGCCGGTACCCGTCGGCGGCGGCGAACTCACGATAGCGGCGACGCTGCACCGTCAGATCGGTGGTGTCGATGTAGGGCGTATCGCCCAGCAGGACGAGTGCCGTGGCACCGTCCGCCTCCATGCGTCTCCACACCGACGCGGAACCGGGCTGTTCCTTGGCGCAGGAGCCGAACGCGATGCGGGCACTCGTGCCGCCACCGGCGGGGAGAGTGGGGAACTCGAAGTCGGTTCCTGCCGAGTCGCGGAAACGAAGCCGGTAGCGGGTGGCCGGCTTCAGATCGCCGAGTGTGATCTTCGCACTTCCATCGTGCACGGCTTCGGTCGGGATCTCCAGATCCCAATCGGTTCCGTTGTCGATATCGGAGATCTCGCAGGACACGGGGCCGGGTTCGTTGAACCGGAGCCACACGGTTGCCCCGTCCTCGCGGAGATCTCCCAGCATGGGACCGCCGACGATCTGAAGCCCGTCGAGGGGTCTGATGTCCACGCGGCGGAAGTCGACGGGATGTCCCTCTCCCTGCAGGGCGATCCATCCCCGATCAAGCGTGATCGATTCGTTCGCGGGCAGGATCGCGGCTGCGTCGGGGGAGTCGACATCGAGCACCGGGTGTCCGTACTCCATCACGAGTTCGCCCTCGATGAAGTGGCGTATCCGTTCATCGCCATCGACCTCGAATTCGGCGGTGACCCAGCGGTCTCCGTGCATGGTCCTCGATGCGGAATCGATGCAGTGGCGTCGCTCCAGTTCGTCGTCGATCCGCACGTGGGTACCGGGAGTGCAGAGATTCCCGGTGCTTCGATCGCCGGTTCCATCGCCCCCCAGCAGCTGGCCTTCGATGCAGACGGGGAAGGGCTGATCGATTCCCATCGTCCGGGGATCCTGGCAATGCAGCATCGCGCCGCTGTTGCGCCATGCCCATCCGGGCGCTCCCGGGGCCTGGTCGCCGTGAAAGCGGTATTCGACCCGGAGGCGGTAGCGGGACCACGGGATCTCATGGAAGAGATGGAGGAATCTGTCGTCGAAGTCGCCTTCGTAGTCCTCGTAGTCGATGCGGATCATGCCATCCTCGACCGCAGCGGTGTTCATCGGATCCTCACCGAGTTCGTGGCCCGCCAGTTTCGGCGTCCAGCCGTCGAGATCCTTTCCGTTGAAGAGGGGGATCCAGCCGTCCCCGGCCGAGGGGGGCGATTGAGCGATGCAGGCCAGTGACGCGACGATGGTGCAGATGATCATGATTTGCATGCTATCGGCATCACGTGTGGAACCGGGCACGTGGTCGGTCTAGAATGTCCGACCTGCAAGGAGCACACCGTGAAAGTCACCCCCTGGATGCGTCTACTTCTCAAGATCTGGCCCCTGTCACTGGTCCTCGCCGGCTGCGACAATCGGGTCGTCGAATCGGAGTCCTCGATGAACACGGCATTTCATCAACATGCCACCAACGATCTTCAGGGAACTCCCGTCGATCTCGGCCAGTACGAGGGATCCGTCGTCCTCGTCGTGAACGTCGCCAGCCACTGCGGCTACACGTCCCAGTACGAAGGGCTCGAGGAGCTCCACAAGCAGTACAAGGATCGTGGGTTCACCGTCATGGCCTTCCCGTGCAACGACTTCGGCGGACAGGAGCCCGGTGGTCCCGAAGAGATCGCCCAGACCTGCCGCACCACCTTCGGTGCGACCTTTCCCGTCATGGAGAAGGTCGTGGTCGTCGACGACGCCGGACAGTCTCCGATCTATGCGGAGATGGGACGGGCCACGGGCGAGCTTCCCAAGTGGAACTTCGGGAAGTATCTGGTCGACGGGGACGGAAACACCGTCGCCTTCTTCGGGTCCAGCGTGAAGCCGATGTCTCCCGAGATCACCGGCCGGATCGAATCACTTCTGCCGCCGGCGTCGAAGGACGCCGGGTCGTGAGTACCGGCGGAGAATCCATTCCGCCCCTTGCTCCAGGCGTTCCCGAGCTGCCGCCCACCATCTGGCGTGAGGGCGGCGAGTTCGTCCTGTGCTGTCGTCTTCGGGTGCCGCGTCCGTTGTCGGAGGTCTTTCCGTTCTTCTCCAACGCCCGCAATCTCGAACGTCTGACTCCCGACCTTCTCCAGTTCAAGATCCTCACCGAGGGTGAGATCGAGATGAAGGTGGGGACGTTGATCGACTACCAGATCAAGATCCACGGCATTCCGGTGCGATGGCGCACCCGCATCTCCGCCTGGGAACCGCCGAACCGCTTCGAGGACATCCAGTTGAAGGGCCCGTACCGCCAGTGGATCCACGAACACGCATTCGTCGACGAAGGCAGCACGACCCTGATGCAGGATTTCGTCCGCTACAAGGTGCTCGGTGGCCGGCTTGTGCATTCCCTGCTTGTGAAGCGGGATGTCCTGAAGATCTTCGGCTACCGCAAGCAGGCCCTGCGTGAACTCTGGGGTGAACCGGCGGTGTGAACCGGCATGTCCCGGTGCCTCCCGGGCATTGATCCGCCGACGCATGCGAACCTTCGATCCGTCTACACTGGACGGGTGGGCATCATTCCACCAGTTCGGTTCGCGGTGATCGACGTCGGAAGCAACAGCGTCCGTCTGGAGATCGCATGCGGGGCCGAGGGCGTCCTGAAGTCGGTGTACGGGGACCGCGTGGTCACCAGGCTTGCGGGGGCCGACGGCGATCTCGCCCCGGATTCGATCGATGCCACGGTGGATGCGATCCGTCGGATGCTGCTCACCGTGAAGAAGCACGATGTCCGGTCGCTGCGGATCGTGGCCACCGCCGCGGTGCGGGCGGCGTCCAATGCGCATGAGCTGGTGGATCGTGTGCTCGCGGCAACGGGTTGCGGCATCGAAGTCCTGTCCGAGCGGGTGGAGGCCGAAGCGGTGCTTCGGAGCGTGATGCATGGGCCGGGATCGGAGGCAGCGGAGGTCGTCGCCATCGACGTCGGCGGGGGAAGCAGCGAGATCATCACGGCCCGCGACGGGAAGGTCGTTCATGTCGCGTCGATGCCTCTGGGTGCGGTGAATCTCGCCGTCCGATACGAGCAGGCGGACGTGATCGACGCGACGACCCATGCCGCCATGCGGATGGAGATCAGGACTTCGCTTGCCCGGTGGATTCCGGACGCACCGGCTCCGGGCCTGCGGGGTTTCGCGGCGGGTGGAACGTTCACGACCATCGCAGGCGTGCTCGGCCACCCGCACGGAGCGATGGAGGGGGCCGTCGTCACCCGCCAGCAGGTGCATTCGATCTCGGCACGTCTTTCATCCCTGGACGCGGACGGCCGTTCGGATCTTCGGGGAGTCGGCCGCGAGCGTTCGGGAATCATCGTCGCGGGCGTGACGCTTGCGGACATGATCATGTCCGCATTGGAACTCGATCTGGTCCACATCCACGAAGGTGGAGTCGGGCGCGGCATCCTGCTCGAGATGGCGGCGCTCGGTTGATTCGAGGTCGGTCAAAAACAACAGCGGGCATCGAAATCGATGCCCGCTGCTGAAATTCTTGTTCAACTCGGCTCAGCGGCTGGTGCGCTCGCGTGCTTCGTTGATGTTGAGTGCGCGGCCTTCGAGGTCCTTGCCATTGAGTTCTTCCATGGCTGCACGGCCTTCGTCGTCATTGTTCATGGTGACGAATCCGAATCCACGAGGACGACCGGTGTCGCGATCGCTGATGACAGCGACGTCTGCAACGCCTCCGTGTGCTTCGAAGTGAGCACGGAGTGAGTCTTCATTCGTGGAGTAACTGAGATTTCCAACGTAGAGTTTCAAGGCAAAATCCTTCGATCATGTACAGGTGTGGCAGGTCGCCACAGGGGAAAAAGGTCTTCAGCTGCCATCGATGGCTCGGGCTGAAGATGCGGAGATGGTATCCACCCCCGGAGACAGCAGCAACAGCCGAACGCACCGGACCGCTCGATGTGGAGAGGGGTTTCCGCCGTCGATCCCATTCGAGGCCACTTTAGGACCCAGAAACGGGGATTCACGTCATTTCCCTTCGTTTGCAGATTCCACGATGAATTTCGGTGAGATGGCGTCGTTCCGGTCGCATTGCATGCGAACGGCCCTGGAGGCATCTCCATGGTCACAACGACAACTCACTGCAGGAGACCACGCCATGAAGACCATCCTCGAATATTGTTCACTAGTCTCCCTGGCTTTCGCCGGGACGGTTCATGCCGAGACCTACGTGGTCGACCGAGAAGGCAACGGCGACTACTGGTCGATCGAGAACGCAGTGCGATGGGCCCCCGCGGGCAGCACCATCGCTCTGGTGCCCGGTTTCTACCCAGCATTCGGTGTGGATGGTCGTGAATCAAATGCATTGACGATCGAAGCGGTCGAATGGGCTCCGGCCGGCACCGTCGTCATCCAGGGTCGTGAGAACGATCTGGCGGCAATCCAACTCACCGAGTTCGCTGACATGACGTTTCGGAACCTGACCATCCATACGCAAGGGCACGATCTGGTCCACATCTCCGACTGCAACGTGACCTTCGAGGGGTGCCTGCTCGAGGATGGCAGGGGTACCGGTTTGAGCATCACCGGGGAATCCAACGTGTCCTTCGTCGACGGCACGATTTCCGGCATGCAGCGTGGCGGCATCATGATGCAGCATGTCGATGGCGAGGTCAGGATCGTCGACAGCGTCCTCAGGAACAACAACGGCGACGCCGGCGGCGCCGTGGAGGCGAGGTTCTGGAGCGGCTCGGAGCTCCTTGTGCAGCGTACCGATTTCATCGGGAACAGTGCTGCGGCCAGCGGTGGTGCACTCTGGCTCGGTCCCGGCCAGAACATCGTCCGAATCGAGAACTGCCGCTTCATGGAGAATCATGCGAATGTGGACGGCGGAGCCATCTGGGCGGGCAACGTCAATCTTCAGGTGCTGGACACGACGGTGTCGCAAAATAGTTCCGATAGGAACGGCGGAGGTGTGACCCTGATTCCCGACCAGCACGTGACGCAGAAGTTCACGGACTGCTTCATCTCCAACAACACTGCCCATCAGGGTGCGGGAGGCGGTGTTCGAGTGGAAGTCTTCAACTTCAGCTGCGGCGTCCGATTCAAGAACTGCGAAATTCTCGGCAACGTCGCGGGGCTCCAGGGGGGCGGGGGGATTGCAAACGAAGGTCTCGGTGAGGTGGAACTGTACGGCAGTCTGCTGTGCAGCAACTGGCCGGACCCCGCCAGCGGTGATCTCCATCTTTCGGACACACCGGTGTTGGACCGTTGTGGAACGGGGGCATGCTGTCTCGGAGACATGTGCATCAGACTCACCCAGTCCTCCTGCTTGGAGGCGGCCGGAACCTGGCAGGGAGCGGGCACCAGTTGCCTGTTCAACTCTGATTTCGAATGCGACGTGAAGACCGGTGCCTGCTGCTTCGGATCCTACTGCCTGCTCATGAGCGATTGGGAGTGCGACCAGCACGAGGGGCGGTGGCATGGTGAAGCGGTCCTCTGCGCCGATGTGTCCTGTGAGAAGCCCAAGCCGGGTGATCTCGATCGTGACGGCAAGGTCGATGTCAACGATCTGCTGAAGCTCTTCGCCTACTGGGGAGATTGAGCACGACTGCATCTCCTGCTGGCGGACCCCGGCTTCGGCCGGGGTCCGCTTTTTTCCATTTTCGGCGCATGCGCGTGCCAGCGAGGTCTTTCTTGGGCCATGAGGGCCAAATCGCCCCGTTCACATCTCTCAGCAGGAGACACCATCATGAAGACACCCACCCTTATCGTCGCCGGCCTGCTCGCCGGCATCTGCGGTCCTGCACTTGCGCAAGGCATTGAAAATACCATCCTCGGATCCGCTGCGGACAAGCCGCTGCGTCTGGACGCGATGCCCGGGTCGATGAGTTCGAACCTCATGGATGGGGCTCGCATCGGATTGACCGGACTGGACGATCGTTCCGCGATCGTCGGCTCGGCCCTTGCCGTGCTCGACGGCAACAAGCGAAGCAGTCTGCAGTTCGATGCCGACGGGCAGGCGGCCGTCGAGATCCGCTTCTACGGTGCACCGCGATTCATCAATACGATCGAGATCGAGACCGACTCCGACGGCATCGCAGTCGAGGTCCTGACGCCACGGGGCGAGTGGGTGGCGTGGAAGGGGGCGGTCGCCACCCGTTCCGCAACGGGCCAGATCGTCTCGGGGGAGGATGTGCGCGCCGCTGGTTTCAGGTTCATTCCACAGGGGCGTGGTCCGGTCCGTTTCAGCCATGTCCATGGCGACTTCCGACAGGTCGATGCCGATCAGGGGACGCAGCGGGACGGTGGTGGTCGATCGATCCTGACCGAGTGGGTCGAGAACTACACCACCAGCCCGCTTCCGAACACCTCGGAGGATGCACAGGGACTGCGTGACGCTCTGGGCAGCGACTGGAGGAAGCGGAGCTGGGGAAACTCGAACGCCTGGGAGGAGGACTTCACCTCGTCCGTCTACGGCGGGAACAACAGCAACGGCCTCGATGCCCACGATCTGACATTCTTCTCGGGGCACGGTGGACGCGCCTACGGGAACTACTACTCGACGAGACGTCGTTCCCTCGTCTTCAGCAATTCCACCCACGACGACACCGACTGCACCGCCGGGGACGCCAGACGTTGTTGGGGCAACGAGGACTGCGAATGGGTCGGTCTGAGCGCATGCGAGACGATGAAGGATTCGAGTCGGTGGGCATGGGCCATGAATGGTCTGCACCTCGTGCTCGGATGGGATTCGATCATGTACGACACGCCGCATTTCGGCAGCCGATTCGGGCAGTGGATGGTGCGTGACGGCTGGTTCGATTCACCTCGCACCGTCCTGCATTCCTGGTGTCTGGCCGGGGAAGATACGCACAACAGCGGCCAGAAGATCAAGGTCATCGGCGAGACGACATCGATGGGATCCGACTACCTTTGGGGTCAGGGAAGCGTCGCGGCCGATCCGACCGGAAACGGGATCGTCAAGACCTGGACCTGGAACACCCAGGACAATCCCCGGACGGTTTCCGACGCACCGTTGGATCGGGCCGCCGAGTTCAAGGGTGGCTCGTCGCTTGTGCGAATATCGCCGGAACTGCTTGCGGTCCATGCCGGGCGGCAGGACAGGACGATGCCGGTCTGGAGCACCGATTCGAAGCGAACCAATGCCGGTGCACTCGCGGAGCAGGCGGCTCGGGTCATGGCCTTTGCCGGTCGCGGGGACAGGTTCGATGTCGGTCCGGACGCCAAGGTGAACTCGATGATCGCCGTGGGGGCCGATCTGGAGGTCCGAAGATCGATCAAGACCGGAGCCATCCGGGTGGAGGATCTCGGATTCTGGGGCGAGCGGACTGACGCCGTTCCTGTGCTTCCTCGCAGCGACGTTGCGATTGCCCGATCCAAGCAGGCGCTGGCGGCGATCGGTATTGCAGTGCGAGCCGACGATTCGGCCTCCATCGAGTACTTCACGCAGGAAACCGTTGAAGCCAAGGAGGACGGATCGGATCGAGTGATTGATCGTGTCCATCTGGCCATTCGTGTCAATCGTCAGCACACCCTCGGTGCATACGAGGCCTGGGGACCGGGTGCATCGACCAGTGTGACCTTCGGTGACGAGGGTGAACTCGTGTCGATGAAGTCTCCCGCATTCGATGCCGCTGCACCTGCCGGGTCGGTCAAGCTCAGGAGTCTGACGCCAGTGCTTCGGCGCATCGCCGAGGAAGGAGCCGCTGCGAGCATCAACGGGCTGCGGGCACCGTTCGATTCCCTTCAGGTCGATCAGGTGGAACTGGGCTACTGGATGGATGGAAACATCGATTGCGATCAGCTTCGCCCCGTCTACAAGTTGAGCTGCACCTGCATGGCAGGCGATGACGCGTTCACGGCAGAACTGTTCGTCCCTGCCTCCGAGGAATCACCACGACTGCAGATCCAGGTCGTCGGCGATGGTCGTGTCGACTGGAACGAGGCCATCACGCTTCAGGCCCGGACCAAGATCGCGGCCGGTGGATCGACCATCGCGTGGTTCGACGACTCCGGTGCCTGCATCGGGAAGGGGCCGGAGATCAAGGCATCCTGGTCGACGCCCACTCGTGAAGGTGTCCGGTTGCAGACGGTGGAAGCTCGTGTCACCGATGGCCATGGTCGTACGACCAGCAGCCACCTGGACATTCCACTCGGCAATGCAGGTGATCTCGATGCCAGCGGTCACGTGAGCGTGGACGATCTGCTGCTGGTGCTCAAGGAGTTCCGGAAGGACGTCTCGCCGTGGACCGGGGGAGATGCCGATGGCAGCGGAAACGTGGACGCTCGAGACCTCGTGCTCGTACTCGCCAACTGGGGAGGGCGGGGGTGAAGCACGCGGTCAAGTCGTCCGGGCACGTGCGGTCCTTCCAGGAGAAGGACCGCACGATGCCATGGAGGAGGAATCAGGTGGTGGCCGTCCGGGCGTGCTTGAAGACCTCGATGGCCCGACGCCGCGTCTCGACCAGATTGACGATGGGTGGAGTGATCATCGGATTGAAATCGGGATTCCATCGATCGCAGTACACGCGATCGGGATCGAACAGATCGGCCTGACGCTGTGGATTGAAGATGCGGAAGTAGGGGGCGGCGTCGGTGCCCGTCGATGCGGCCCACTGCCAGCCTCCGTTGTTGCTCGGGAAGTCGTAGTCGACGAGATGCCGGGCGAAGAATCGTTCTCCGTGCCGCCAGTCGACGAGCAGGTTCTTGGTGAGGAACATCGCGGTGATCATGCGGACGCGGTTGTGCATCCATCCCGATTCGGCGAGTTGGCGCATTCCCGCATCGACGATCTCGATGCCGGTACGGCCCTCGCACCACGCGGTGAATCCGGCTTCGTCATCACGCCACTCGAGGTGTTCGGTCCATTCCTGCATGGGGCGTCTCATGCTGACGCGGGGATTGTGGTGCATCACGTAGCGGTAGAACTCCCGCCACACGATTTCGCTCTGCCAGGTGCTGGGACCGGCCGGCCACGTGGCGGGATCCATTCCGTGCTGTTCGACGAGCGGACGGAGGCAGGTGACCGGCGAGATCGCTCCAACCGCGAAGTACGGTGAGAGTGAGCTGGTTCCGTTGGTGTCCGGTCGATTGCGATCGACGTGGTACGAGTCGATGGGGCCGGACATGAACTCCCGGAGACGGCGGGCCGCTTCCTGATGGCCGGGCGTCCAGGCGGAGATGCCGTCCCATCGGGGGAATCCTTCGAGCGATTCGGGGACGCGATCGGATTCGACGTCGAGTGGCTTCGCCGGGGTGAGGGTTCCGGCTGGAGGAAATCCGATTCGTCGCAACTCCTCGTTCCAGGCGTTGCGAAACGGCGTGAACACCTTGAAGTTCGTTCCGGTCTTGGTCCGCACGTCGTCGGGCGGAATGACGACCTGATCGGAGTGCAGGTGCAGGGGGATGCCGGCGACCGCCAGTCTGGCCGCGGCATTCCTGTCGCGGGACTGCTCGTGGAGTCCGAACTCGAGTCCTGCGTGCACGCCGCGGCATCCGTACTCGGTGGCGACCTCCTCGAGCACGGCTGCTGCATCCTGATAGGTCCCCACGGTCCTGACGAGCAGGGGGATGTTCAGCTTCTCGAGACTGGCCTGGTAGACACGGAGTGATTCCAGGAGCAGGGTCACACGCGGCGATCCCCAGTCGTCCGAGGTCCATGAACCGGGCGTGCAGATGAAGAGTGCGACGACGCCGTCTTCCGAATGCTCCAGCGCCGACGAAAGGGCGTTGTTGTCTTCGGTGCGAAGATCGTTTCGTATCCAGAGCAGCTCAGGCATGGTGTGCTTCCGAGTTCGAGGACCGGTCTTCCGCGTGCAGTTCTGCTTCTCTTCTGATCCCGTTGATCATTCCCGTGAATACGATTCCGTGCAGCGGCTTGATGGCGTTCCAGTACAGCAGGCCGATCAGGCCTCTCGGTCGGAACCGTGCGACCTGGACGAGGGTGGGCTTCGCCTCCGGAGTTTCCGGTGGTTCGATGTCGAACTCCAGAGTCGCCGTGCCGGGAAGCTTCATCTCCGCGTAGAGGGCGAGTCTGCTTCCGGGGTCGGCGTGCAGCACCCTCCAGAAGTCCAGTGCGTCCCCGAATGCGAGTTCGCGCTGGTCGCGGCGACCTCTGCGAAGGCCGGGGCCGCCGAGCATCTTGTCCATGAAGCCGCGTATCTTCCAGAGCCAGTCCGCCGCGTAGTAGCCGTGACCTCCGCCGATGATGCGGATGGCCTCGTAGATCGATTGGCAGTCCGCATTGACCTCGATGGTGCGGCGATCCATGTAGACCTTTCCGCCCGACCAGTCCGGGTCGCCGGGGACACGTCCGGCATCCATCCAGGAGGTCATCACTTCATTGGTCGATTCGTGCTGGATCGCACGCTTGATCGCCTCTCGTGGATCCAGTGGTTCATGATCGAACATGCGACGGGCGGCATCATCACGACAGACCACGCGGTTGCTGAGCCCTTCGGCCAACGGTCGGGCGATGCGGGCGCTCACGGGGGTCACGAAGTGGATCCAGTACGAGCTGAGGCGGGGAGTCAGGAACGGGACCGGAATCACGAACCGCTTTCTCAGACCGAGGGCTCTGGCCATGACCTTCATCAGTTCCCGGTAGGTCAGTACGCTCGATCCACCGATGTCGATGATCTTGCCTTCGCTTTCGGGGCATCGGAGGCATGCCTCCAGATAGAAGAGGACATCGATGATCGAAATGGGCTGGGATTCGGTGGAGACCCACTTCGGGGTCACCATCACCGGCAGCCGCTCGACCAGATAGCGGAGGATCTCGAAGGATGCGGAGCCCGAGCCGATGATCATGGCCGCCCGAAGCGTCGTGACCGGAACGGAGGTGGACTCGAGCGAGGCTTCGACTTCACGGCGCGAAGTGAGGTGCTTGCTGAGTCCGTCACCGGTTTCGCCGAGCCCTCCAAGATAGATGATCCGCTTCACGCCGGCCTGCTCGGCGGCCTGAGCGAAATTCCTCGCCAGCAGATCGTCCTCGCGTGCATAGTCGCGGCTGGATTGCATGGAATGGATGAGGTAGTACGCGACGTCGCAACCCTGCATCGATTCGACCAGATTGTCGACGTCGTGCAGATCGATTTCTCCGACCGTGACGTTCGGCTTCTCCGACCAGTGGCGTGCCTCGAGCTTCTGCTTGGAGCGGACGAGGCAGTGGACGTGGTGGCCGGCGGTGGCAAGTCGGGGAGCGAGTCTGCCCCCGACGTAGCCGGTGGCTCCGGTGAGGGCGATTCGCAGTGGGCGTGATGGGGGAATTTGGGTCGGTGTGTTCATGGTGTTGCTCGGCAGTATCCCACCTGCCGGCGGGAGTCGCCCCCGGGCCGACTCCCGCCAATGGGCGGGGTAGAGGACAATGCCCATTTTAGGCCATGGATACGTTCCAGCGAGTCTGGATGCCCTTCAGGTTGGAGGCCTGATAGATGGCTGCAGCGCCAACGAGGATGTATACGAAGCGTGAGGCCACGTCGGTGCTGCCTCCGAAGAGGGCCGAGACCAGGTCGAACTCGAAGAGGCCCCAGAGGCCCCAGTTCAGTCCGCCGATGACCAGAAGTACTGCTGCGATGACGTCGATGAGTTTCATGATCTTTCCCTTCGGGTGAATAAGGAGGAGAGGAGAGGAGAGGAGAGGAGAGGAGAGGAGAGGAGAGGAGGGAATCTTTGTTTGA
>MDTG01434958.1_pt1 | contig 19192 bp, 18 predicted proteins | sample 811421 | NCBI WGS metagenome assembly MDTG01 (sample SAMN05326645, study PRJNA326480) | marine metagenome | isolation source: seawater | place: Pacific Ocean: South East | collected 2011
AGAAGTATTATCACTATCAATAATTTATCCTTTCATAAAATTTGTATTATCTGGAGAATTATTTTTTTTTGAGGAGATTTTTTCTAAATTTAATCTTGAAGTAAAAAATATAACATTATTTTTATGTGTCTTTTTAATATTAACATTTATACTTAAGAACTTATTTTCTTATTTTATAAGAATTAAATTAGTCAAATACTGCTGGAATAAATTAATTTTATTAAGAACTAATTTATCAAACTTTTATATATCTATTCCATTTGAAGAATTTTTGAATAAAGGTAAAGTAAATATCATAACTTCTACTAATGATTACACCAGAAGTGTCATGCAAGGATTTGAGGCATTCTTAAAACTTATTGGAGAAATAATAATTTTGATCTCAATATTAGTTTATCTATTTGTTTTAAATTTTAAAGTAACCATAATTATATCTTTATTGATGATGATATTTGGATATGTATATTATCGTATTTACTCAAAAAGATTAATATTTAATGGCAATAGAAATCTTGAAGGCGAAAAAGTCTTAAATTCTAATTTAATAACATTATTTTCAGGATTTCAGGAGATAAAAGCAATTAATAAAGAAGATTTTTTTTTAAAAAGGTTAAAATTTGGAGCTTCAGAAATTTCAGAGGCAAATATAAGCAATCAAAAAATTAATTTAATTCCAAGATTTTTTCTAGAAGTTTTTTTGATCACATTTGGATCATTATTCATATTGTATTCTTATTTGAATAATATAAGTGGGGATGAAATTGTTTCAACACTATCTGTTTATTCTTTTGCAGCATTAAGGTTATTACCAGGACTGGTTCAAATAAATTTATCTATAAATGAAATCAATTATTCTAAGCCAGCAATTTCATTTATCTCTAAAGATTTAATCGAATTAAAAAATTATAAGGAAGATAAAATTGATTCTCAAAATACTTCAGAAAAAAAAGAAATTTTCAGTCATTTAGAGCTAAAAAATTTAAAATTCAAATATAAAAACTCTTCGGAAAATATTATTGACGATATAAATTTAAAAATAAATAAGAATAATCTTATTGGAATAACTGGAGAGTCCGGAATTGGAAAATCATCTTTGATTGGTATCATAACTGGTTTATTGAAACAAATAAATGGTGATTACAATTTATATAATGAACAAAATGAAATAATTCAGAAAAAAAATTTAATTTCTTATCTTGGTCAAGAACCAATAATAATAGACGGTACAATTCAGGACAATATAGTCCTTTCAGAAAATGAAAATGATTTTGATGAGAAAAAAATTTTAAGTGCAATAAAATTTGCAGATTTAGATAGATTCATATTTAAACTTCCTAAAAAAGAGAAAACTTTAGTCGGTGAAAAAGGAATAACTCTATCTATAGGGCAAAAACAAAGACTAGCTTTAGCCAGATGTTATTATGCAGATAAACAAATAATGATATTAGATGAACCATCGAGTGCTTTAGACGAAAAGACTCAAGATAATATTTTTAATAATTTAAAATTTTTAAAAGGAAAAAAGACTATAATTGTTATTACACACAACAAACGCACATTAAAATATTGTGATAAAGTTTATGAATTTAGTGACAAAAAATTAAAAATACATCAGTAAATGCAAAATATCAACGACTTTTCATTAAATCGAGAATTGGATCCAGAAATACAGAATAAGATTTTAACAAAATATATAGATGATTTTTACAATTCAAAAAATTTTTCTGAACAAATAGTGTATTTAAGTAAAGTTTTTGAAATTCCAAAAGGAGTATTTGAGCAAGATGTGAAAAACTATTTGATAACTAATTTTAAAAATTCTACTGGGAAATTTTTTCCATATTTTAATTTTTATTCTTCATTAAAGAGTATTTTAAAAAATTTGTCATTATTTCTGTGGATATTGTTTTTTGAAAATAAAAAGAAAATAAAAAAATTTTCCTACGATATAATTTTAGACGATATAAGTCATTTTGATGAAGCTTTTAGATTTGATCATTTTCTAAAATTATTTAAAAATTATTTAATTATATCTAGAGTAAATTTACCTAATGAAAAAAATTTTATTTTATTTGATAATTATAAAAATTTAACCTTAGAAAATACATTATACAAAAAAAAAATAAAAATATTTTTTTTTATTATAAAAATATTTATTTTGTCTTTAAGAGACAGAACTAATTATCAAGATATTATTTTTTATTTAATAAGATTTGTAATCAAATATGAAAGTATTTTTTCAAATCATAGTAGCAATTATTTGGTACAAGAAAGGCAATTTACAACATCTTCTATTAAAAATTTTTTATTTAAAAAAAATGGTGGTTTTAAAACTTTTATATTCCAAAGAAATATTGCACAATTAAATGGTCCTGGAATGTATACCTTTGCTGATTATTTTTTTTCAATGGGAAATAAAAGTCACTTACAATATCTAAAGTGCAAAAGTAAATTTGAGAAAGTATACCCTGTTGGTTCTTTTTTCATGAATACAGTTAAATTCAAAAAAAAAATTAAATCTAATATACCAAAGTTTGATATATTACATGTCGCAAGTAATATGAATTATTTTCAAGATACTCACGCAAAATTTTTAGATGATTGGCTTGAGCAATTTTATTGGCTAGCAAAAATAAATAAAAAAAATCCTGAGTTGAAAATCTGTATTAAAGGAAGAAAAAATGATGGCTTAAGACAAAATAAAAGTTTTATGAATATTTTGCAAAATTCAAAAATTATTTTTGTTGACGAGCATTATGAAGATCAGGATAAAGAACAATTTAAATACAATTCGTCACATTCATACGAATATGCAACAAATGCTAATATAATTTGTACGTGGCAGTCGACGATGGGCTTTGAAATGATGAGTTTAAACAAGCCTTCAATTTTTTTAGATCCTCATTCTAGAAATACTGCACATTTACCTAATGAGGAATATTGTAATCGTATAAAAGTTGTTACATATGATGAATTCGAAAATTTTATTTTTAGCAATTTAAAAAATAAAGATTATAAAAGTAATTTAAATTCTGATGACTATTGCTTAGATAGTGCAAATACTAGTGAAAAAGCATTCAAGATTTTAATGGATAATCTTAAAAATAAAAATTAATAAAATTTATTAAATTAAATATTGATTTTTCATATATATAATGTTTTATGTTCATTAAATGAACAAAACAAAAAATCAAAATTCTATATTTTTAAAAAAACTATACAAAAAAAGATTAAATTAAAGTTACTAATATAATATTTTAATTTTTTAAACAGGATTTGAAAATAAAATAAATCTATGAAAGTAAATGTTTATCTTCCGTGTAGAAAAAAAAGCTCACGTGTAAAAAATAAAAATATAAGAAAATTCGCTAATATCAATTTTGGTTTATTAGAAATAAAAATAAATCAATTGGTTAACGCAAAACAAGTGAATAAAATTTATTTATCAACAAATGATAAAAAAATAATTAATTATTGTAAAAAATTAAATGAGAAAAAAATTAAAATACATGAGAGAAAAGATCATTCATTATCATTGAACAAAACTACAAATAATCAATTGTTAAATAATGCAATAGATATTATGCCTGATGAACACATATTGTGGACTCATGTTACATCACCTTTCACTGATAGCAAAACTTATGATAAAGCTATTTTAAAGTATAAAAAACTTATTAAATCAAAAAAAGCAGACTCTTTAATGTCAGTGACTAAGATGTATGGTTTTTTTTGGTTAAACAATAAACCAATAAATTATACCTCACCTAAATTGTTATGGCCCAGAACACAAGATACACAACCATTAGATCATATAAATAGTGCTATTTTCATTAGTTCAAAAAAAAATTATATAAAATTTAATAATAGAATAGGAAAAAAAGTATATTTATTTGAATTAAAAAAATTTGAAGGTCTTGATATAGATGAAAAAGAAGATTTTTATTTTGCTGAATATATTTTTAAAAACAAAAACAAATTCTTAAGTAGATGAACTTAAAAAAAAAATCAATAAATTTTAAAAAAATTTATTTGTTTGATTTAGATGGTGTGATTTTAAACTCAAAAAATAATATGAACTTAGCGTGGAATTCTGTCAGAAAAGAACTAGGCATTAAAGTAAAATTTAAGGAATATTTTACCAAAATTGGTATACCCTTTAAAGATATATTAAGAAAATTAAAAATAGATAAAAAATATTTTAAGAAAGCTGAAGAAATTTTTATAAAGAGTTCAAAAAAAAACATTAATAAATTATTACTTTATAAAAATGTACCCGAAACAATCAACTCACTTAAAAAAAAAAAATAAAATTATAGGTATTTTAACCTCAAAAGATAAAATAAGAACTTTAACGATATTAAAAAAATTTAATTTAAAATTTGATTTTGTTTTATGTCCAGTTTCAAAAAAATTAAGTAAACCTAATCCTCATCAGATATTTCAGATTATTAAAAAATATAAAGCTCAAAAAAAAGATTTAGTTTTTGTTGGTGATACAGGTATTGATAAACTAACCTCAAATAATGCAGGTATAGATTTTATTTATTGTAATTATGGTTATGGAAAAAAAAATTTTAAAAAACACTCAATATCAACATTCTCTCAAATTTTGAAAATATGAATAAAAAATCTAGAAATAAAAAAAATCAAGATATTTATCAAAAAAATAATTTTCAAATAAAAAAAAATTTAAAAGGAGATGTATTTAAAATTTTGAATCACAAAAGCAAAAATTATAAAGGTTTTGGTGAACTTTATATAACGACTCTTAACAAAGGTGCATCTAAAGGCTGGAATTTTCACAAAAGAATGACTTGCAATTTGTTTGTAATTAAAGGGAAAGTTAAATTTTTTTTAAAAAAGGATAATAAATCGATAAATAAAATTCTTTCTGAAGACACAAATCAAATTTTGACATTAAAGCCAAAAGTTTGGTTTAAGATAGTAAATTTAGTTAAGCAAAAAAGTAAAATAATTAATTTTGCAAACTTGGTGCACAATAATAATGAAATTATTAAAAAGGAGAATTTGTGAAGGTAGTGATTTTAGCTGGAGGGAAAGGTTCAAGAATTTCTGAATATACTAAAAAGGTTCCAAAACCAATGATCAAGATTGTTGGAAAGACAATCATTGAACATATAATTAAAATCTATTCGAAACAATCATATAATGATTTCTATATTTTAACTGGATACAAAGGAAATATAATAAAAAAATATTTTGATAAATATAAATTAAAGAAAAATTTATATAAATTAAAGAGTCTTAATTGTGAAATTAAGATCAATTTTATCCCTTCTGGAATTAATACAATGACAGGTGGGAGAATTAAAAAATTATCAAAAATAATAAAAAATGAAAATTTTATGGTTACTTATGGTGACGGTTTAGCAAATATTAACTTAAAAAAGTTAGAAAAATTTCACATTAAACACAAGAAAATTGCAACAGTTACTGCTGTAAGACCTCTGTCAAGATATGGAATATTAGATATTAAAAATAATTCAGTTATGTCATTTAAAGAAAAACTTAAATTAAATTATGGGTGGATTAACGGAGGTTTTTTTATTTTTAAAAGTAATATTTTTAAATATCTTAAATCTAATACCACAGTTCTTGAAAAATTTCCTTTAGAGAGTTTAGCTAAAAAAGGTCAGCTAAAGGCATTTTTGCATGAAGGTTTTTGGTATAGTATTGACACAAAGAGAGATAAAGAGAATTTAGAGTCTATAGTAAAAAATATTAAAATACCTTGGGAAAATTAAATTAATGATTAGAGTTTCAAAGTCTTCAATTTCAAACTACGAGATAGAATCTGTAAGAAAAGTTCTTAAAAATCAGTACTTAGGGATGGGTCCAGAAGTAGAAAAATTTGAGAAATTATTAAAAAATTTTTTTAAAAGAGAGGTTTGTTGTTTTAACTCTGGTACTGCAGCACTTCAAATTGCAATACAATCTTGTGGCATAGGGAAGGGAGATGAAATATTAGTTCCATGCATTACTTATGTAGCAACATATCAAGCAATATCAGCAACTGGGGCTAAACCTGTTTTATGTGATATCAATACCAAAACTCTAAATATTGATTTAATTGAATTAAAAAAAAAAATTACAAAAAAAACAAAAGCAATTATTCCAGTTCATTTTAGTGGACATCCTTGTAATTTAGATCAGATATATAATTTTTCAAAAAAACATAAAATTAAAGTTATTGAAGATTCTGCTCATGCGTTTGGCTCAACATATAAAAAAAAAAAAATTGGCTCACAAGGTTACATCAATTGTTTTAGTTTTGATGGGATAAAAAATATTACTAGTGGAGAAGGTGGTTGTTTAGTAACTAATGATAAGAAAATAATTAAAAAAGCAAAAATTTTTAGATCCCTAGGAGTAATTAATGACGCAAACTTAAGATATAAAAGAAAAAAAAAATGGAATTATAACGTCAAAGAACAAGGTTGGAGATATCACATGAGCGACTTAAATGCAGCTATTGGTATTGCACAATTAAATAGATTTCCAAAATTATCTAAAAAAAGACAAGAGCTAGCTAGATATTATGATAAAAAATTTAAAAGATTTTCTAATTATGTAAAAACTTTTGATAGAAATTTTGATAAAGAGGTTCCCCACATTTATTGTTTGCTTATTAATAAATCAAAAAACCGTGATTTGATTAGAAAAAAACTTCTTAAACAAAATATTGAAACTGGTGTTCATTACAAACCTGGTTATTTATTGGATTATTATAAATTTAATAAAGATTCTTTCCCCAAATGTGAGTCAGTACAGAAAAAAGTTATTACACTACCTTTGCATCCAGGAATTTCAAAAAAAGATATAGATAGAATAGTTACAGTATTTATTAAAATATTAAAATCAGATAACTAGAAATATATTTATGAATAAAATAATACTAGATTGTACCTTGAGAGATGGAGGATATTATAATAATTGGCAATTTTCTAAAAAATTTATTCAGCAGTATATTAATTTAATTTCAAAAACTAAAATAAGTCATGTCGAAATTGGATTTTTGTTTCTTCCGCAAGATAAAAAAAAAGGATTAACAGCTTATTGCAATAAATCTTTTTTTAAAAATTTTAAATTTCCTAAGCATATTCAATGGGGAATAATGATAAATGCAAGTGATTTAATTAATACCTCAAATGGAAATGATGAAAAAAAAAAGATCCAAACTCTTAAAGATTTGAATAAGACAAATTTATCTTTCGTAAGAATAGCATGTCATTTTTATGAAGTTTTCAAAATAGAAAAATATCTTAAGGTATTAAAAAAAAATAAAAATTTAAAACTATTTGTTAATATAATGCAAATTAGTGAGATTAAAAAAAATCAAATCAAAAAAATATGCAAATATTCAAATTTTTATTTTGATTATTTATATATTGCAGACAGTTTAGGTTCTTTAAAAAAATTACAAATAAAAAGAATTATAAAAATTTTTAAAAAATACTGGTTTAAAAAAATGGGTATACACGCTCATGATAATTTATCGCTGGCACTAAGTAATACTAAATACGCAAATAAACTAGGAATTACTTGGCTGGATAGCACCATAAATGGAATGGGAAGAGGTCCTGGAAATACAAAGACTGAAGAATTAATCAATTTTTTTTATAAAGGAGAAACATCTGCAAATCAACCAGTAAAAAAACTTATATCAATATTTTCTAATCTTAAGAAAAAATATAAATGGGGAACAAATAGATTTTATCAGCTATCAGGCAAATATAAAATTCATCCAACATATATTCAAAATATGTTATTAGATTCCAGGTATAAAAAAGATGACTACATTAAAGCAATAAAATACTTAAAAAATAATAACGCAAAATCATTTAATCCATTTACATTACTATCAGCCTTTAACATTTATAAATTTACAAACAAAATTATAAATAATGAAAAAAAAAATTTAACTGTTAAAGATTTTTCTCAAGCTTTAATTTTAGGTCCAGGAAATGAATTGAAAAAAATTAAAAAAAATCTTGAAAAAAAAATCAAAACAACAAAGACTCTTGTAATAAGTCTCAATAATTCTAAACAATTTGATAATAATTTAATCAACATTAGAGCAATATGTCATCCAATGAGAATCAATTCTAGTTTAAATTATTTAAAATATTACAATGGGCCACTTCTTATACCATATTCATGTTTATCATCTGAAATAAGGAAACTTTTTAAGTTTAAAAATATTATAGATTATGGAATATCAATAAATAAAAATATCAGTATAAATGCCAATTATATTTCACTCAATTCACCCCTAGCTTTAATATACAGTATAGGTTATTTAATTTCTAAAAGTTTTAAAAGAGTTTATTTTGCTGGATTTGATGGATATCAAAAAGATACACCTAATCAAGATTCTACTCAGGAACTTTTGAATGATATTAAAAAAAAATATAAAACAAAAAAAATAAGTTTTGCATCTTTAACTAAAACTAAATTAAATTTACGATTTGCAAATCTAAAGGAGCTTAATTAATGAGTACGTGTATAATTATTCCAGCAAGATATGGTTCTAGCAGATATAGAGGTAAACCATTAGTTAAAATTTTAAAACGTGAGATGGTTTTAAGAGTTGCAGACATATGTTCAAAAGTTGTTGACAAAAAAAACTTATTTATTGCTACAGACAGTAAAAAAATTGCTAATGTAGTTAAAAAAAGTCAATATAATTTTTTAATGACATCTTCTAAGTGCTTAACTGGAACAGACAGGGTTGCGGAGGCTTCAAAAAAAATAAATTCAAAAATTTATATAAACGTTCAAGGTGATGAGCCAACTATAAATCCAAGTGATATTAAAAAGATAATTGAAGCAAAAAAAAAATTTCCAAATCATGTTATATGTGGCTATGATAAAGTACATAAATTTGAGGATCCATCTAGTATAAATTTACCCAAAGTAGTGGTAAATGAAAAACAAGAATTAATTTATATTTCGAGAGCTTTAATTCCAGGTTCAAAAAAAAAGGTAAAAGATTATCAATATTTAAAACAAGTATGTATTTATGCATTTAATAAAAAAGAGTTACAAATGTTTAGTTTTAAAAATAGAAAAGGACAAATTGAAAGCATGGAGGATATTGAAATATTGCGTTTTTTTGATGTAGGAGTTAAAATTAAAATGATTAGATTAACCTCAAATTCAGTAGCTGTTGACGAAAAAAAAGATGTAATAAAAGCTGAAAAATTATTAAAGTTAAAAAATTTTTAATTAAACTAATGACTAAAGAAAAATTTTTAGATCCAAATATTCCTAATAAATCCAAAACAGTCGAAGAAAAAATTCAATTGTTTGAGTATAAAAACATACTTTTACCTTTACCTACAGAAATTGAAATTAGCGAGTCAGGTACGTGCAACAGAAAGTGTTCATTTTGTCCAAGAAGTGGACCTGATTTTTTAGATAAAAAAGAATTTATAAGTAATAAACTTCATGAGAGACTATGCACTCAACTTAAACAACTTAATTATAGCGGAACTATTAGATATAGTGGATTTGTGGAGCCACTTATTGATAAAAATATTTATAATTTAATTAATATGACTAGGAGATATCTTCCAAAATCAAATATTGAAATGGTCACAAATGGTGATCCATTAAATTTAAAAAGATTAAAGATGTTATTTGAAAATGGATTAAATAAAATTTTAATAAGTGCTTATGATGGAAAAAAAGAAGCAGACAAACTTGAAAATCTATGTTTGGAGGCAGATTTAAATAAAAACCAATATTTGGTAAGACATAGATATTATTCTGAGGACCAAGATTTTGGTATTACTTTAAGCAATAGAGCTGGACAGATGCAAAATGCTGAATTCAGCATTCCTAATCCTAAAGAACCTCTTAATAAACCTTGTTTTATACCTTCTTATACTTTTTTTTTAGACTACCAAGGAGATGTTTTGATGTGTCCTCATGATTGGGGAAAAAAAATTATTTTGGGCAATTTAAATAACGAGAATTTTTTAGATATCTGGTTTAGTAATAAATCAATTAAAATTAGAAAAATGCTTAATAATACAAAAAGAAATTTTACTCCATGCAATGTTTGTGATGTAGAAGGAACATTAATGGGGGAAAAAAACGCTGAATATTTCAATTGATGAAAAAAAGTAAAGTATTAATTCTTGGTGGAAGTTCCGACATTGGGATTACATTAATAAAAGAGTTAATAAAAAATGATAATATGGAAATTTATGCTCATTGTTCATCCAATGAAAGGAATTTGAAAAAAATTAATAATAAAAGAATTAAAATTATTAAAAGTAATTTTATAAAAATAAATGATAATAATTTTAAAAAAACTTTTGATAAGTTGTTACATCATAAATTTAGTTATTTTATTAATTTGACCGGCTATATTAGTAAATCAAATTTTTTTAATTTTAAAATTGATGATCAAATTAATACTTTCAAAACTAATGTAATTTTACCTAACCTTATTTTATCAAAAATAGTTAACAATATGATTAAAAATAATTTTGGTAGAATAGTTAATTGTTCAAGTATTGGAATAAAATTTGGTGGTGGGAGCAATACATATAACTATAGTTTATCAAAATTTGCTTCCGAATTTATCCCTTATAATTTTAAAGATTGGGCAAAAAAAAATGTTCTAATTAACAATTTAAGAATTGGCGTTACAAACACTAAATTGCATAAAAAAATTGGTAAAAATATAAAAAAAAGAGTTAAATTAATACCTATTAGCAGAGCAGCAGAAACAAATGAAATTGTAAAATATATTTTGTTTTTTATTTCTAAGGACAATACATATTCAACCGGCCAGACAATATCTATTTCTGGTGGCGAATAATGAAAGAAGTAATTGATGCTCAAGATAAAATTTTTAAAAAAATAAAAAAAATTTTTTCAAATTCAAATATCATTCATAATAATCTATTTCTTTGTGCTTTTAATTTTTCTATTGGATATGGGTTCTTAAAATATTTTGTAAATAAAAAAAATGTTTTTTTAATAATTAAATTTTTTTTTATAGAAATAATAAATATTTTTTTTATCAATGATTATAAAATTAAAAAAAGTAAAAATAGAAAGTTTAATAAGACAATTTTAACTTGGGGAAATGAGACAAATATTAATCCAGATTTTTATTATGACAAATATTTTAATCAAAAATCAAACTCAGATAACAATATTTTATGGGTAGTTATTTATAACGGTAATTATAATACGATAAAAGATATTACATTTGATAATGTTATATTTATCATAGAAGAAAAAAAAAATTTGTTTAGCAAGATATATTCTTTTTTTAATTTAATTTTTACTTTTGTTAAAATAAAAAAATTAAACTTTCATAATTTTTTATTCTTTTTTACTTGGCATAATATTTTTAAATTGAAAATAGCAAAACTCTTATCTGAAATTATACACAAGGATTTAGAATTATTTCTAATTCCTTATGAAGGTCAACCTTTTCAATTAGAATTAATTCAAAATATGAAACAATATCCTAAAATCAAAACTAGAGGATATATCCATTCAGTTCCATCGTTCCCAACGCATTTAGTCTATAAAAATAATTTTCCTGATGAGTTGATAGTAAGTAGCCGTGATCAATTTAAATTTTTTAAAGAAAGAATACTGCCAAATAACTATAAAATTTATTTATTAGAGTCAGCAAGATTTCAAAAGAGTGATCCAAAAATAATGAAAAATAAAATTTTTTTACCAATAGATTTTTATTCTCAAGAGAAAATATTACACGAATTAGGAATGCTTTGTAAAAATGAATTAATAAATTATGATATTTCTAATTTAGAAATTAAAAACCATCCCGCATGTAAAAATTCGAAAAAACATTTAAAACTAATCAAAAAAATTAAAAGTTTTATAGAAAACCTGGATTGTAAGGGAAAAAATCAACTAAAAAATCAATCAATATTTGTAGGATCTACTGGCTCAGTAATAGAAGCTTTGGAATTAGATTTAGATGTCTTCCATATTACAGAAGATCCAGTTTTAGAGGCTTATAGTCAATTTATTTGGAGTAATATAAAAGTATCTTATATCAGTGATTATACTTATAAATATGAGATATTAAAAAAAAACCATTCTATGATTTTTAGAAAAGAAAATAATTTTTTTGATAAATATGTTGAAATATAAATTATCTAAAAATTTTAAAGGAAAAAAAGTTTTAATTACTGGCCATACGGGTTTTAAAGGATCCTGGTTAACACTTTTAATGTTATTTTATGGTGCCAAAGTACTTGGTATTTCATATGGAAAAAAAACTAAACCCTCTTTATTTAAAATTTTAAAAATTGAAAAAAAAATTATTAATAGAAATATTGATATAGCTAACTTACAAAAACTTAAAAGTGAAATAAATAAATTTAAACCTAATTTTATATTTCATCTTGCTGCAGAGGCTATTGTATCGCGAGCTTATTCAAAACCATTTCAAACGTGGAAAACTAACACTTTAGGAACTATTAATATTTTACAAATTCTAAAATCTTTAAAATTTAAAACAACAGCAATTTTAATTACTAGCGACAAAGTTTACAAGAACTTAGAAATAAAAAGAGGTTACAAAGAAAATGATGTTATAGGTGATTATGATCCATATAGTTCCTCAAAAGCTTCTGCAGATTTGGCAATTCAATCATATTTTAAGTTTTTTTTAAAAAAAAACAAAAAAATTAAAATTGGCATAGCAAGAGCAGGAAATGTGATCGGAGGTGGAGATTGGTCCACTAACAGAATTATACCTGATTGTGTTGTCAAGTGGTCTAAAAACGAGGTCTTGAAAATAAGAAGTCCTGAATCAACAAGACCATGGCAACATGTGCTTGATGTATTGATGGGATATATTACTTTTGCTTATTATTTAGATAGGAAAAATAGATATAATGGTGAAATATTCAATTTTGGGCCATCTAAAAGTAATAATACTAAAGTAATAGATTTGATAAAATTTTTAGGGAAATATTGGCCAAAATCTAGTTTTGAGGTCAAAAAAAATAAAAAACTAAAAGAAGCAAATTTATTACAATTAAATTCAAGTAAAGCTAAAAAATTGCTTAAATGGAAACCTAAATTAACATTAAAGGAAAGCTTGAATTTAACTGCAATTTGGTACAAAGAATTTTATTCAAAATCTAATAAAAATATTTATCAATTTTCTGTAAATCAATTGAAAGAATTTATAAATAAATGATAGAGAAAGAAGTTTGTATAATAACGAACGATAAATTAAATAAAAAAAAATTATTTTCAGATAATAAAAATACTAATAACATAATTCATTCATTTAAGAGATTTAAAAAAATTTATTTGATAGGAAATATTTTTAAAATTACAAAAGTATATTCAAAATATAAAAATTTTACGCTTATCAATAATCCATTTTTAATTTCTAGAATGAAAAATAAAAATAAAATAAGTTTTTTTTTTATTTCAATTACACCACGTAACTTTTTTATTTTATTATTAATTTTATTATTTGGAATTAAAAAAAAAAAAAATATTTTTATATTTAATAAGTGATGGATTTAAAGAATATAAAATAAAATTTTCTATTTTAGGATATTTAATATATTTTATTATGTTTTATTTTTTTAAATCTAAATCAAATATAATAAGTTGTTCCAAAAATATATCAAATTTACAAAATTTTAAGCACATACCTATTTCCTCACTTAAAGTAGATTGGATTAAAAAAAAATTAATTAAAAAAAAAATTGACAATAAAAATATTAAGATCCTATATGTAGGAAGATTTAGAATTGAAAAAGGATATAGAAGTTTAATTTCCTTATTTGAACAATTAGATAATCAGTTTAAATTAACAATGATAGGTTATGATCAAAATATTAAAATTGATGAAAAATCAAATATTACTTTTAAAAAAAACATAAATAATAATAAAATAATTAAAAAATTAATTGATAGTAATGATATATTAATTTTACCATCATATACAGAAGCATATCCTCAAGTTGTTTTGGAGAGTTTATCTAGATTAAAACCTGTCATTATATTCAAAGAAATTTCTTTTATTAAAAAAGATTTTAAAAGTGGTTTATTTGTGTGTGATAGAAATGTAATGAGCTTGAAAAAAACTATTTTAAAAATAATCCACAATTATAATGAAATTCAAAAAAAAATTAGATTAAACAAGTTGATATTAGATAAAGATTTTAAAAAAAATATTGAAAATTATTTTATTCAAATTAAATAGTGATGATCTAAAGCTACATATCGATCATTTGTAAAAAAATTTGAGATTTATTAATTTTTTAAAATATATTGAGTAAGAAAAATGAAATTTTTAGTAAGCATAATTTTAAATTGTAAAAATGGTGAAAAATATTTAGATGAAACACTTAAAAGTATAAAAAATCAAAAATATAAGAATTGGGAGTTAATTTTTTTTGATAATAACTCTACTGATAAAAGTTACAAAATTTATAAAAAAAATTATGAGAAAAGATTTCGATATTTTAGATCTTTTAAAAATTTAAGTCTTTATCAGGCTAGAAATCTTGCATTAAAAAAATGTAAAGGAAATATAATCGCATTTATAGATGCTGACGATTGGTGGGCAAAAAATTATTTATCTTCAAGAGAAAATTTCTTTAAAAATAAAAAACAAGATTACTCTTATTCTAAAGTTTTTTTGTTTGATCAAAGAAGAAAATCTACAAAGGTAAATATTAAAGAAAATCTTCCATCTGGTATAATTTATTCACAACTAGCAAAAAAATATTTTATTATCATTAGTGCTCTAATAGTTAAAAAGAAAATTTTCAATCAGGAAGGTTATTTCAATAAAAAATTTAATATTCTAGGAGATTATGAGTTTGTAATGAAAATTTCAAAAAATAATTTTGCTCATTCAGTTTCAAAAGCTCTGGTATATTATAGAGTTCACGAAAATAATTATTCAAAAATTCACAAAAAAGAATTTTATCGTGAATATCAAATATGGTTTAATCAACAAAATATCAAAGATAAACTTTTTAAAAAAAACCAAAAAAATTTTGAGGAAATGCTTAAGTTTATAAAACTTAATTATTTAGTAAGTGAGGAGTTTAATTTAAATCTATTTTTAAAAATTTTTGAATTACAGAATTTTAAAAGTAAAATTAATCTGCTTATTAAATTTTTTTTCCCAAAAATTATTTTGAATAAACTCAAATGATATCAATATTAGAAAAAAAAAATAAAATAATAATATTTTTGTTTTTTACATTACCATTAATCTATATTCTTGGAGTTGCTTTAGTTGAAATTTTTTTCTTTATTTTATTAATTAATTTCATTTTACAGCAAAAAAATTTTAATTTTTTTAGTGATAAAAAATATTTTTTTTTAATAATCTTTTCAATTTATATTTCAATTAATCATTTAATCCAATTCGATAAATATGATGTTAATTACTTTGAATACTCGTTGTTATTTCATATTAGATACCCACTAATGTCAATTTTGGTAGTTTATTACCTAAAATTAATTGAAAGAAAAAATCACCACATAAATTATATAATTTTATTTTTAATATTTTTAGGATTAATATTTATCGATAGTTTTTATCAAATCATAAATGGTAAAAATTTATTAGGATATAAATTGCTACACTCTCGTGTTTCGAGCTTTTTTGGTGATGAATTAGTACTTGGTTCATTTTTAATAACACTTTTGCCTATCAAAATTTGGTTTGTATTTTTTTTTAAAGAAAAATTAGAAAAATATTTCTCAATAATTATTTTTTATTTGATTTCTTGCAGTTCAATAATTATTTTTTTATCAGGTGGGAGAACCTCATTTGCTTTGCTTTTAATTTTTTTACTCATGCTTTTTATATTTTTAAATAAATATAAAAAACTACTTTCAATTACATATGCTTTTATTTTTCTTTCAATTGTTGGTTTTTCACAAATCGATGAAACAAAATCATTAGTTTACAGAGTTTTTGTAAAACCTTTCCATCAAGTTACCAATAATATTTATACAAATACCAAAATAAAGTCTCTTAAAGAGGAAAAGAGACAACTAAAAGACAATCTAAGAGTATTCTCTGAAGATCATCATAATCACTATAAATTAGCTCTACATCTTTTTAAGAATGAGCCAGTCTTTGGTCAAGGACCTAAAGGCTTTAGGTTTTATTGTAGGTCAGTAAATTACGAATATAAAGAAGAATTAGGAATATGCTCTACTCATCCTCATAATTATTTAATGCAAATAATTTCTGAATTGGGAGTTGTCGGGTTGCTTTTTTATTTATTAGCTTTATCTTATGTAGTTATCAACCTTGTTAAATGTATAAAATCTAAAGATAATAAAAAAAACAAAGAGCTTCTAGTAATTTCTTCTTGTATGATTTTGATAAGTTTTTTTCCTTTTTTTCCGAGTGGAAATTATTTTAATAACTGGATCTCAATTATTAATTATTATTTTATTGGCTTTTATCTTTACTCAAATATTAATTATTATAAAGAATGATTTTATTTTATTGCAGTTTACTTTTAACTAACTTAATTATTTTTATTTATTTTAAAAAATTTTCAAAATTAATTAATATTTTTGACCTAAAAGATAACAAACTGAAAATTCATAAAGGAAAAGTACCACTTGTAGGTGGAACAATATTATTCATAAATTATATAATAATATTCTTATTCGACTTAGTTTTAAATACTCAAATATATTTTATAAATCTAAATTTAATATCTGATGTTGAAATATTTTCTTTATTATTTTTTTTATTTAGTTTTTATAGCCTTGGTTTTTATGATGATAAATTTAGTTTAAGCCCCAATTTTAGATTAATCATATCAATAATTTCAGTTTTATTAGTCATAAATTTAAATAATGGATTAATTATAAACAATTTAAATTTTTCTTTTAAATCAAATCAATATTTTTTAAATAATTACTCAATTTTATTTACTATTTTTTGTATTATAATTTTAAAAAATTCTTTAAATTTTTATGATGGTATAAATTGTCAAACAGGGATCTTATTACTTTTTATATTTTTTTATTTATATATCAAAACAGATTTTGACCAGTTTTACTTAATTAACTGTATAATAATTTTATTTATTCTTTTTTTAAATTATAAAGGAAAACTTTTTTTTGGTGATAGTGGTATATATTTATCAAGTGCAGTTATTTCTACATGTTTGATATATGAGTATAACGTTAATAAAAATATAACATTTGTAGACGAAATATTTTTGATATTAATTTTGCCAGGTATAGATTTAGTTAGATTAACTTTAAAAAGAATTTTAAGTGGAAAAAATGCATTTTATGGTGATAGAAACCATTTTCATCATTTATTATTAAAAAAATTTGATCTGTTCAAGACAAACGCAATACTTGCTTTATTTGTTTTTTTTCCTTTAGTTTTATTTTCTATTTTTAAATTAAATTTTTTTATAGTTATATCTATATTTATTTTGACTTATTTTTATCTAATTTTAAAATTGAGCAGTAATGATAAGTAATATAATTATAGGAAAAAGAAGTTTTGTAAGCAAATCTTTAAAAAAAAATAATAAAAAAAATATTATTTTATCAATTAGTGATTTATCAAATAAATCAGTAATTAATGAAATAAATAGTTATAAAAAAATAAATTTGGTTTTTAATAATTTTTATCCATCCTCAAAACTAAATTTGTTATCTTCAAAGGATTATGAAGAATTTAAAAGACTCTCATTAGAGCCTCTTTTATATTTATTTAAACATTTAGATGCAAAAAAAATAAATAAAATAATTTATACTAGTAGCTCAGCTATATATGGACTTAGAGAAAATCTTAATACACATACTAAAGATCCACTAAATAGAGAGCTATATTCGTCCTTTAAACTTGCTTGTGAAAAAATAGTCATAAATTTTGCTAATAATAATAATATTAAATATTATATATTGAGATTGTTTAATACTTATGGAAATAAAAATGATAATTTTTCATTTATTGAAAAACTAATTAGAGCAAAAAAAAACAACTCCAAAATTCTATTGATTAATAATGGCTCTTCAATAAGAGATTTTATTAATTTAAATGATGTAGCAAAAATTTTTAATAAAATTTTAAAAAAAAATGTTAAATCAGGTATTTATGATTTAGGAACTGGAAAGGGATCTTTAATAAAGGAAATAATAGATTTAATTAACATAAAAAAAAATAATGTTAAAAAGTTAAATAGGATTGAGGAAATTCAAAATTCAGTAGCAGATATAAATCCACTAATAAAACAAATTGGAAATATTAAATTTTTAGATTTAAATTCTTATATAAAAAAGAATGTTAAAAATTATAAAAAAACCAGAAGTATATCAATTAAAAAAATTGCTAACAAAAATATAAAAGAAACAGGAGTAGTTATTTATGGTGCTGGTTATGCAGGTAAAAAAATTTTTAAAGATTTAATTGCTAGAAATGAAAATGTTCTTTGTATAGTTGACGATAATGTAAAAAAACAAAATACGATTTATGAAAATTGCCCGATAATAAGCTATCAAAATTTGTTAAAGTTGAAAAATATTAAGAATATTAAGACTGTTTATTTAACTATTCCTTCATTGAGAAAAAAATTAAAAGACGACATTTTAAAAAAAATTAAAATTGATTTTTTTGATGTTAGATTTTTACCAGAAAAAAAATTTTTATTAACAGATCAAATTAGCTTGAATGACCTAAACATCGAAGAAATAAATGAAATTTTAAATAGGAAGCAAGTTAAAATTAAAAAAATAAAAAAATTATATAATAAAGTCACAATGGTTACAGGAGCGGGTGGTACTATAGGTTCTGAAATTTGCAGACAATTAATACAGCAAAAGGTAAAGAAAGTTATTGCAATAGATAAATCTGAAATAGGAATTTATAACTTAAAGAATGAACTAGGAAAAAAAAATATAGATTATCAACTTATGGATATCAATGATCTTAATTTTTTAGAAAAATTAGTTGTTAATCGAAAAATAGACTTCATTTTTCATGCAGCCGCTTATAAACATGTAAATATTTTAGAAAAAAATATTTTCTCAGCTGTTAAAAATAATATTTTTTCTACTTATAACATTTGTTATTTAGCAAAAAAATATTCATGTGAAATGATTTTTATTTCAACAGATAAAGCTGCAAATCCTAAATCAA
>MDTG01414060.1_pt1 | contig 19191 bp, 26 predicted proteins | sample 811421 | NCBI WGS metagenome assembly MDTG01 (sample SAMN05326645, study PRJNA326480) | marine metagenome | isolation source: seawater | place: Pacific Ocean: South East | collected 2011
ACGTAAGCGCTCCGCGAACTACGCTCTTCCAGGCTGCCGGTAAAGTCCGCAGCCTGTTCCTCCAAGTTCCCGACACGGAGGATGAGCGTGGAGATGACCGAGGAAGCCTCACAACCTCAGCTGACCGAGCGCCAGCAGTTCTGGCTTGATCATATCGCCCGCTGCGATGCGGCGGGACATCTCACCAAGGAGTATGCCGCGGCGCACGGCCTGAGTGTTCAGGCCATGTATTCGGCTCGCAGGGACCTGGTGGACCGCGGCGCGCTGGCGCCCGGCGGGCGCGGTGTCCGCACAAGCCCGAGGCCCCGCTTCACACGGGTGACGCACTCGCAGGACGTTGACCCCGTGGCACCCGGGCTCAATGTCCACATCCAGTTGCCCAACGGCGCCGTGGTTGCGTTTACCGAGCCGCTGAACGCAGAGGCGTTGCGCTTGATCATGCAGACCGCGGCTGCGCTGCCATGATGCGCCCGAGCAATGAGCGCCCTGAGGTCTTCCTCTGCCGTGATGCCGTCGACTTTCGCAAGGGCGTCAATGGCCTCGCCGCCCTGGTCGAAGCCGAGCTGGGGCACGATCCCTTTGCCGAGTGTCTGTTCGTCTTCTGCAACCGCCGCCGGGACCGCGTGAAGATCCTTTACTGGGAGCGCAACGGCTTCTGTCTCTGGCAGAAGCGGCTGGAAGAGGACCGCTTCCACTGGCCACGCAAGGGGCAGGAGGAGGTCATCACCCTGAGTACGCAGCAGTTGAACTGGCTGCTGGATGGCTACGATATCCTCAAGCTGCAACCGCATCGACGGCGGCACTATTCGACGGTGCTGTAGGGTGTCAGTCAAGCATGCGCCGCCGTTTCGGTACTGGTTTTATAGAGGTCCGGCGATGCCTGCGATACACTCTGGCCATGGCTAATGCCCCAGCAGCGCAATCCGCAGACGCCCCATCGCTTCAGGAGTTGGTGGCCTCTCAAGCTGCGCGCATTGCCGAGCTGGAACAGCAGAATGCCCGGCAATCGGATCGCATTGTCACTCTCCAGGAGCAGCTGAACCTCGCCCTGGCGCGGCGCTTCGCCGCGCGCAGCGAGAAGCTCTCCCCGGATCAGATTCGGCTGTTCGATGAGGCCGAGTCGGCGTCGCCACTGCCGATGAGCGATGACAGTGCCGCCACGGACGAGAACGATGGCATTGACGTCCCCGCCCACCGCCGCCGTCGCGGCAAGCGCAGGCCGCTTCCCGCATCGCTGCCGCGGGTTGAGATCCGCCACGAACTGCCCGAGAGCGAGCGCTGCTGCCCGCACGATGGCCGGCGCCTTAAGGCCACTGGCGAGGTCACCTCCGAGCAGTTGGACATCGTGCCGGCGACGGTCCAGGTCCTTCGCCATGTGCGGGTACAGTACGCCTGCGACTGCGGGCAGTGCATCAAGACAGCAGCGCTGCCGCCGCAGCCGATACCCAAGAGCAATGCCTCGCCGGGGCTGCTGGCACATATCACGGTCTCCAAGTATCAGGATGCACTGCCGCTCTATCGGCAGGAGACCATTTTGCAGCGCATCGGTGTCGACATTCCTCGCTCCACCCTCTCGCACTGGATGGTGAAGGCGGGCACGCTGGTCCAGCCCCTGATCAACCTGCTGCGCGATCAGCTCCTGGCGCATGATGTGCTCCAGATGGACGAGACCACCGTACAGGTGCTCAAGGAAGCGGGCCGCCGGGCGCAGTCAACCTCCTACCTCTGGGTGCAGCGCGGCGGCCCACCGGAGCATCCGGTCATCCTGTTCGACTACGACCCGGGTCGCGGCCAGGCCGTGCCACAGCGATTGCTGGATGGCTTTGCAGGCTATCTGCAGACCGATGGCTACGAAGGCTATAACGCCGTGGTTGCGGCCCAGGGCCTCACCCACCTCGGCTGCTGGGCGCATGTGCGGCGCAAGTTCCATGAGGCGGTGAAGGCGCAGGGCAAGCCATCCAGAGGGCGGTCAGGCGGTGGCAAGGCGCAGCAGGGCCTGGCACTGATCCAGTCGCTCTACCAGGTCGAGCGGCTGGCCAAAGACGGCTCGGCCGAGGCGCGGCAGGCGCTGCGCCATGAGAAGGCCGTACCGATTCTCGAGCAGCTGCATGGCTGGCTGCTCAAGAGCCTGCCGACGGTGCCGCCAAGGACCGCTACCGGGAAGGCGCTGGCCTATCTCAGCAACGAATGGGACAAACTGCAGGGGTATCTGCAGGACGGGCGGTTGCACATCGACAACAATCTGGCGGAGAACGCGATCCGGCCGTTCGTCGTCGGCCGGAAGAACTGGCTGTTCAGTGACAGCGTCGGCGGCGTAATGGCCAGTGCCAACCTGTACTCGCTGATCGAGACGGCGAAGGCCAACGGCCTGGAACCGTATGCCTACCTGCGGAAGGTGTACACGGAACTGCCGAAGGCGCAGAGCGTTGCCGACCTTGAGGCGTTGCTGCCCTACAAGGTAACTGTCCCATGAAGATCGACCTTGACGCACTTACCCGCGAAGAACTGCTTGCTTTGAATCACCGGATCGTTGAACGACTGAAGATGCTCGACACGCTGGACACCCATCAGTCGATGATGCAGTTCCACCCCGGTGCACGCGTAAGCTTCACCGGCAACGCCGGCGAGCGTCTCACCGGTACGCTGATGAAGTTCAATCGAAAGACCGTCACGGTCGTCACTGACAACGGGCAACGCTGGAATATCTCGCCTCAGCTGCTGTCGCCACTCAAGGATGTATCGAGCGCCGATGTCATCGAGATCAGCAAAAAGAACCACTGAGCGTCACGCCCCTTCGCGACCGATGTATACCCCGTAGTTCATTGAGCGCTTACCCTTTATCGATAACCGGCTGATCATCGCCGGGGCCTGCGCCAGCCAGGGTTGTCCATCGGCATCGCGCCAGACCCTTGCCGCCCGGTTCAGCACCGTCGAGACGACGCCCAGGGCGTTGTTGATCGACTTGGGCGACAATCCACGCTGTCGTTGTTGGTCGATGAACGGCTTGATCGTGCCGTCATGGACCTGGGCGACCGGGAGGTGCCCGACGAAGGGAAAGAGCTGGTCCAGGTGCATCGCGATAGTATCGGCCGAAGACTTGTGTGCGATCTCATCGAGGTAGCGCAAACCGCATTCCTCAAACGAGTAGATCGCGGCCTCGTGTCGTCGTGCGTCTTCCTCCACTTCCGCCAAACGGCGGATCAAGATTCGCTCTGCCTCAACGCGCGAAGATGTGCCCGTGCTTTCGCGGAGCCACCCTCCCGGTGCGAATCGGCAGCGCTTTTCGATGTGCCAGGTGCCGCCTTTCTGGCGGAGCCCAGGCATTTGGTTACGTTTTGACATGTGTCGTCCTCCGGTATTGAGGCCTTCGGACGACGCCCGTTGCACGAGACATAGTCCTCCACCCAGGCGTCCAGTTCAAGGCGGTCGAAGGCGATGCCCTGTCGACCGATGCGAATATTGGTGAGGTGCCGGCGCACCTCGGCGTTGAAGCGATTGCGGTCCATGCCGAGGTAAAACGGCGCATCGCGCAAGCGAATCAGCCGCGGCAGCAGCCCGGCTGTTGCCGGAGCGCTCGTTGATAGGCCCTTGCTCGTCATGGCCTCGAGTCCCAATCCGCCGGCGGGTTGGGCAGGTTCGGCGGCCGGCCGGGCTTCAATGCACCGCGCTCACCGTTCGGTCGGACCCAGGGCCCGTCGAGCCGCTCGATCCAGCCGCCCTTGTCCAGCGCCACGATCAACAGGCGCACGGTGAGCCAGTGCCGGTAGCGCGTACCGCTACCCAAATGGGCGGTACGCGTGAGCAGGTACCAGCGCAGATGTTTCAGTCGCCACTGACCCGGTCCCACGTGCCAGCGCCGCCAGATGAGCTCGGCGATCCGCTGTGACCGGGCCAGGTGCTGGCGCACGGTGCCGCGTCGCGAGCCGGGCAAGCGCTTGGCCAGCAGCGACCTCGCTTGCAGACCCGCAATGCGTTGATTCGCCGGCCGCCTCATTGCGTGCCTCCGACATAAGACTTGACGACTTCATCGCGACCATGACCCAGTTCCTGGGCAATGGTCTGCCTGGCTTCACGATCGGCACCGAGATCCGCGATCCGCCGGCCCGCGACGACGGGGGCAGCGTGGCCGGTCAATTCCCGATATCGCGCACAGGCATAGGCCGCGCGCAGGTCGTGGAACTTCTTCAGGCCATAGTCGTCCCGGACCGAGGACCAGGCGTGACGCAAGCGGCTGAACCATTGCTTGAGGGACAGCTCGGGTTCGATGAGGTTACGCGCCTTGCCCTGGGCGTCGGCGGCCCGCCTTAGTAATTGCATTGTGTAGGGCGTGACCGGAACCCAGCGATCCACTCGATGGCCACGGCCGCCTTTGGTGCCGGCCGTGATGTTTATTGCGCCGCGTTTTGATGCCTGACCCAGGGCGGCGCGCGCATTCAGCATCGAGGCCTCCCGGCGTCTTAGACCAAAAGCCCTCGCGACTTCGATGGTCGCGGCGATCCGAGCGTGGCCGTCCCGACGCAGTCGATCGGCACACTGGCGCACGTCGTGCTGGCGCAGGCCCGCCGGCGGATCGCGCCGGGTGCGGTTTCTTGCCCCGACTTCCTGTGATGGCCTCACGCGCAGCTTGTCATCGCCGCGCAGGGAACTGAGCGTGACGTTGACGCTCGAGATCAGGTTGATCGCATAGGACACCTTGATGTCCTCCGCATCCACCTGCTCGGCCAGGGACCGGCAGTACTCTTGGACGTCCTCGCGGGTGATCTCTGTTGCATCGCGGATCTGCGTCTGCTCTTTGCACCAGGTCGCAAAGTGTCGAAATCGCTCGGCATGACTCCCCACCGTGTTGTAGCGCCCGTCGCCGAAGTTGGCGCGCAGCGCCTGCTTGCCGGCCCAGGCCATCTGTTTGCCGTAACCGAAATTACGGTCGCTGTTGGTTTTCCTCATTGCAGTGACCTCCCAATAAATCCAAAAAAATGTTGTGTTCGAACGGTTAACCACGGTCATTCCTGATGGCGCGTGAGTGAAAAACCGCAGGGTTGCTGGCGGTCACAGCGTGGTTGGCCATTGCTGAGGCCTGGGTGCAGCGCTTGGCGTGCCGCTGCATGTCGTTAACGCCTGACCCACCCGGAACGACGTATGCCGCGGAATGGGGTGGGGCTGCGCCAGTCAGTCCGTTGACGGGCCGCCGGTCAGGGCGTTTTGATGGCAATTGATCCGTGCCGCAGCACGGCCAAAGCCGGTTGGGACGCAGACTTGCGCCAGTTCAAAGAGGCCCGTCTCTGTGCGCCCGGGACGGGCTCACAAAGACGGGCAGACGGTGCAACAGGGCATCGATCGCGAGGATTGCTGGGTCACGCATCCGGCATGACGGCAGCAACACCGTGATCGGCTGTTGCGATTAAGCCAAGGGTTGCGCCAGGGGACGGCGCAATGAAGTGGAAGCCTGGCGCCGAAGCGTCAGGTTGGGGCGCGGCTACTCGTAGACTGAGGCAAACCGCGTTGGGTCACTAAGAGGGGATTGTCGGCTCAGGCCGCGCGCTGCTTTTCACAATCCCTTCCAGCGCTTTGGGCGCTCCGTAACTCGGAGCAGGTGTCGTTGATATACCGCAACGACGACGGTGTTAATGCAAGTATTGAATCAACGGTCTTTCGCGTTGATGGAGGAGACTCTATCGTTTGTGTGCCGAACAGGCTAGCGGAAAACGGGGCAAAAAGTCTGCCCCACTTATTCTCATCACTTTGCCGAGAAATATGGTTGGAGGCGCGACGCGCTCAGGAAAGCCCATACCAGGAACCCCGGCCCGCGCCATGTTGTTCAAGATGCCCGGCACGGGTGAGCGCTTTGAGGTGGTCCTTGATCGTGTTGCGGTTGGCGCCGGTTGCTTTTGCTACTTCGGATACGGTGATACGCCCGCGCTCGCGGCATAGTTCGAGAATTTGCACCGACAGCTCGGGCAGATCGCCGAGAATCAGGCGTTCTCTCTCAATCTTCTTTTCAAGCCGCACCTTTTGTTTTTGCAGCGACTCGAGAAAGAAACCGAGCCAGGGCTGCCAATCCGGTTCGGCGGACCGGATCGTCCCCTGCGTCTGGCGAAGTGCCAGATAGTAGACGTCCTTGTTCTGCTCGACGGTGCTTTCCAGGGAACTGTAGGGGACGTAGGCGTAGCCAGCACGAAGCAACAGCAGCGTTGTCAGAATACGGGACAAGCGCCCGTTGCCGTCCTGAAAGGGATGAATTTCCAGGAACACGACGATGAATACGGCGATCAGGATCAGCGGGTGCAGATTCTGCGCTTTCTGCTCATCCCGTAGCCACTCCGTCAGTTCGGCCATCAACCGCGGCGTATCGAAGGGGCTGGCGGTTTGAAAGACGATGCCGAGACTTTCCCCGTCCGGCCCGATCGCTTCAACGTGGTTGTCGAGTGTTTTGTAGCTGCCGCGATGCCGTTCGTCTTTGGACGAATACTGCAGCAGGTCTCGATGGAGCTGCTTGATGTGGTTTTCGGTGGGCGGAATATCCTCCCAATGGGCGAAGACGTTTTCCATGACGTCGGCGTAGCCGGCGACTTCTTCTTCGTCCCTGGAAGCAAATTCCTTCACATCCAGTCCGGCCAGCAGATGCTCGACCTCCCGGTCACTTAAGCGTGCCCCTTCGATGCGGGTCGATGAACCAATGCTCTCGATCGTGGCGACTCGCCGCAGTGAGGTCAGCCGGTCCGGCGATATTCGACCGATCACGGCCCACGCGCCTTTGAATTCGTCGATCTCGGCGATTAGCTTGAGAATTTCCGGGGTGATCTCCAGCGTGCCCGTTCGAATGCTGCCACCCATTTCTACCTCCAATTCCATCCATTTAGGAGCATGTCACAGGCGCATCCAATTGTCCATCCAATTCCACCCGTTTTGGCGGCAGCTCAGGCGATTGCCGAGTTTCTTTGGATCATCAAGTTAGTCACGCATGTGTTCAGCGATGGTACGTTCGAAAGCGCGTTCGCAGTGTGGTCCGCAAAAATCTCTGAACACCATTAAAATCAACGCATTCTGAAACAATCGGAACGGGAATGCTGGGACTGGATCTTCAGACGGCGTGCAAGCGCGTGGGCGCCGTTCGGCGGCTGACGCGAGCACTTTTCGCCGTTGCGGCGACGGCACTACAGTACATCGCGAGCTGGTACCGACCGAAGCAGAAGTTGGCTGCCGAGAATCTGTTCCTGCGGAAGCAGTTGGCACTGTTTCACGAGCGGGAACTAAAGCCGAGGAGGGCAGATGACGCGACACGGGTCGCCATGGTCTGGTTGTCCCGAGTGTTCGACTGGCGGGAGGCACTGGTCATCGTTCAGCCAGCGACTCTGATCCGCTGGCATCGCGAGGGTTTTCGGCTCTGCTGGAAGCTCAAGTCCCGGCCCGGTCGGCCGGCCTTGCCGCAGGCAGTTCAGAAATTGATACGCAAAATGGCCTCGGAAAACCCAACCTGGGGCGAGGAACGGATTGCGAATGAGCTCTTGATCAAGCTAGGTCTGCAAGTTTCGCCTCGAACGGTTCGGAAGTACATGCCCGAATATCCAGGCTATGAACCAGGGAAGCGAGTTACCGACCAACGCTGGACAACATTCGTAAGAAATCACGCCGAAATGATCGTGGCCTGCGACTTTTTTACCGTGGTGACGGCGACCTTCAAGGTAATCTACGTATTCGTCGTGGTCGAGCACGCGTCCCGCCGAATCCTGCACTGCAACGTCACACGGCATCCGACGAGTGACTGGACGCTCCAACAGCTCCGGGAAGCCATTCCGGGTGATCATCGGTATCGGTTCCTGATCCGTGACCGGGATACCAAATTTTCCAGCCGTCTGGATGAATCAGTCAGGGCTTTGCATATGCGGACTCTCAAGACGCCTGTCCGGATGCCTCAAGCGAACGCTATTTGCGAACGGACAATTGGGACTATCCGTCGCGAATGCCTCGACTATATGATCCCGCTCGGAGAGCCGCACTTATATAGGCTGCTGGCGGAATGGGTCCGGCACTTCAACACCGCCCGGCCTCACAGCGCTCTTGGTCCTGATATTCCGAAGCCGCCGAAATACTTACCGGCCAAGTTGCAACCAGACCGGCACGACTTGCCGGCTGGTTCTCGCATCGCCGCCCGATCGGTCCTAGGCGGCCTGCATCATGAGTATTCTTTGCAGTTAGCCGCGTGACGGTAATTTTTGCGGAGGACAAGGGTGGTCGACCTCGGCTATCGACGGTAGACACAGATTGGCACGCCGACGGCCATAAGCTGGTAACAGCGGCTTTCGCCGCACGTTTCCCTTGACCGAAAAAAACTAATCGGTTATATAACCAAAATGGAACTTAATCTGGACGCCACCTTCGCCGCGCTCGCCGACCCCACCCGGCGGGCCATACTGGCCCGGTTGGCGGAAGGCGCGGCGACAGTGATGGAGCTTGCCGAGCCCTTCTCCATCAGCCAGCCGGCTATCTCAAAGCACCTCAAGGTGCTCGAGAATGCGGGTCTGATCTCCACAGGGCAGGATGCGCAACGTCGGCCGCGCAAAATCGAGCCAGCAGCGCTGGAAGCGGCAAACCAATGGCTCGAGCACTATCGCGACATATGGGAAGCGAACTACGTGCGCCTAGATGCTCTGCTGGAAACTTTGAAGCATGAGACGAAAAGACGACAGCTATGAAGCGAAGAAAATAGCACGTCGAATGTCAGCGGTGGTCCTTTCGTCCTTTGCACGAACGTCACGAAAAGTGGAGCGACAAAAATGCCAGCACGAGCACAAGTCACGTTGCCGAGTGATCGCGAAGTTCGGGTGAAACGCTGGTTCGATGCACCGCGTCAGCTTGTTTTTGATGCGCACACCAAGCCCGAACTTGTGCGGAAGTGGCAGACCGGCTACCCCGGCTGGGACATGTCTATGTGCGATATGGATGTGCGCGTCGGCGGCAAGTACAGGTGGCAATGGACGAACCCGGAAGACGGCAAGCAGTTCGGTTTTTACGGCACCTTCACCAATGTCAACGCGCCATCACACATCGCGCAAGAGGAGTACTACGATCCGGGCGATATGGACTACTCGATGCCGGTCGGCGATCCGTGCATCGTCTCGCTTGACCTGAGCGAGCGAAATGGCACCACCACGCTCATCTGCAATATGACGTTCGCGTCGAAGGCAGCGCGTGACGACGCCGTCGCCTCCGGCATGACCGATGGCATGGAGTACAGCTACGCTCGCCTCGAAGACGTTATCAATAAAGCCGCGTAGTAGAAAAGACGACTCATGTTGTGCGTAGAGCCATGCGATCGATCGGGCAACTTGCTAACGGACTCCTGGACAACACCTCGTACGCCATGAGCGTCACGGTCTCTGTACACTAAAGCGACTGCAATAAGCACGGCCGATGATGCGTCGTCCTAAGCGGGCGCGACGAAAGGATTGGCACTTTGCTCAGCAGCTATTGCCAGTCGGCAAAATGCGAACAGACAGCCGATCTCGAAACGTTAAGTGACCAACGGGAGCCGCTTGAGTGGCCGGCAAGCGAAAAAGAGGAAAATGGCAACGACCGTCAGTTGCGCAATGCGAAAACTAACTCCGTCATGTGGCTCGGGCCGGAACATAAAGTAAACAGGCAGGGTGAGTGGCGCCGCCGCCACCAGCACCGTGGCCCGGCGTGTCCCGTAAAGCGAAATCGGCTGATTTCTCGCGCCGAGCATGAGCATTGACGAGGCGAGTGCGTGGAGGAGGACATACATTGCCTGTGGTCCGCAAAATTCTCTGAACACCACTTAAAATCAACGCATTCTGGAACGATCGGAACGGGGAATGCTGGGACTGGATCTTCAGACGGCGTTGAAGCGCGTAGGCGCCGTTCGGCGGCTGACGCGAGCACTTTTCGCCGTTGCGGCGACGGCGCTGCAATACATGGTGTTCTGCAATCGACCGAATCAGAAGTTGGCTGCCGAGAATCTGTTCCTGCGGAAGCAGTTGGCGCTGTATCAGGAGCGGGAAATAAAGCCGAGGAGGGCGGATGACGCGACGCGTGTCGCCATAGTCTGGTTGTCCCGAGCGTTCAACTGGCGGGAGGCACTGGTCGTCGTTAGGCCAGCGACGCTGATCCGCTGGCATCGCGAGGGTTTTCGGCTCTTCTGGAAGCTGAAGTCCCGGCCCGGTCGACCCGCCTTGCCCTGCACCGTGCGTAGGTTGATACGGCAAATGGCTTCAGAAAACCCAACCTGGGGCGAGGAACGGATCGCCAATGAGCTCTTGATGTAGCTGGGCTTGCGAGTATCGCCCCGCACGGTCCGGAGGTACATGCCGGAGCATCCAGGCGGCGGGCCTGGGAGGGCCATCACCGACCAACGCTGGACGACATTCGTCCGGAACCACGCCGAAGCGATCGTGGCCTGCGATTTCTTCACGGTCGTAACGGCGACCTTCAGGGTACTCCATGTATTCGTCGTAGTTGAGCACGCGACACGCCGGATCCTGCACTAAAACGTAACCCGGCATCCGACAGGCGACTGGACGCTCCAGCAACTCCGGGAGGCCATTCCGAGTGAACATCGGTATAGATGCCTGATCCGCGATCGGGATGCCAGGTTTTCGAGCCGGCTGGATGAATCGGTCAGGCTTCAGAATTTGCAGACTCTCAAGACGCCTGTCCGAATGCCTCAAGCCAACGGCATTTCCGAACGGACGATCGAAACTAGCCGGCGCGAATGTCCGGATTATCTGATCCCGCTGGGTGAGCGGCACTTGTGCGGGGTGCTAACGGAATGAGTCCGGCACTTCGACACTGGCAGGCCTCACAGTGCGCTGGGTCCTGGTTTTCCGTATCCGCGCCCCTGTCTGCCGGCCGAGTTGCAGCCACACCGGCACGAACTGCCGGGTGGTGCTCGCGTCGCCACCCGGCCGGTTCTCGGCGGCCTGCATCATGAGTATTCCTTGCAGCTCGCCGCGTGACGGTAATTTTGGCGGAGGACACCGGTGCGTGGCGTCGCCACGCAGGGCGTATAGAAGGCTCAAGCGGATAAACGCGCCCGTAGCGCCGATGCCTCGCTGTCCCAGTGCGCCGGTACCGTGGCCGTCGTCTCGAAGGATATGCCGAGCGACTGCAGCCGTTCCGCCGCATGGATGACCCGGTCGCCGGCGGAGTTCCGGACCTTGACGAGCATGCCGCCGCCGCCGGCCCGGATCGGCAGAATCAGGAGGTCGTCACCGTCGGCGAGAACGGCGACGGCCCCGACCCGGGCAAAGTAAGTCTCGTAGGCGTCTGCCGACAGGTAAATGCTGCCGCGGCGGATCTCGACGCAGGTCATGCGTCCGCGCCACCGGCGATGCCACGGACACGATCGATGATGCGGTCGACGACCGTCGCCGCGGCCGTCTCGACGGGATCGCTCAGCCCGATACCGAAGGACAGGTCTTCGCGCTCGACCAGGTATACGGTCACGTCCGCCGGGAACTCCTCCCGGAAAATCCGGCGGCCGACGTAAAGGGCATGATCCCAGCGAAAATCGTGCAGGTTGTAACCGGGTTCCGGCACGTTGGCGAGTTCCTCGCCCGGTACCTCGAAGATCGCCCCGGGTTCGGAACCGCTGTCGTTCGCGTCGACGACGATCAGGGCGTCGCTGCCGCGCGCGCGGAACATGACTTCCATGCCCGCGGTTCCGGCGTCGATGGCCTGGACGCCCGAAACGCGGTGTGCTTGCAGCCACCGGGAGAGCCGCTGGGCGACTTCGACACCGACGCCGTCGTCCCGGCGATTGGGGTTGCCGCAGCCGATGATCGTCAGCATTCGCTCAGATCCGCCAGAGCCGGCAGGACCATTCCGGCTCGACCGGCAGCATCAGTTCCGGCAGCTCGCAGAACCGGCGATGCACGACGTAGTACATGCAGGTCTCGCAGGCCTGTTCGTCGCCTTCCTCGCCGGTGGGATTGTGGGGATCCAGCGTGAAGCCGCCTACCGCGAGCTTGCCGTCGTAGTCGTCGGCGTCCAGAGCCTGCAAGCGGCCGATGACCTCAAGCACCTCCTCGTGCGAGTAGGCGCGGGGCTCGATTTCCGTATGCAGACCCGCTTTCAGGCGGGTTTCGAGCAGCTTGCGAAGTGCGTCATCCGAAGTGTCGGCCATTTCGGTTTACCTGTGCCGGTTCAGATACGCCACAGGCGGCACCACCATTCCGGTTCTACCGGCACGGCAAGTTCCGGCAGGTCGCACCACTTCCTGTGCACCAGGTAGTACATGCATTCCAGGCACCGCTGGTCGTCTTCGCCATAGGGATGGTCGACGAAACCGCCGACCACGAGTTTCTGTTCCAGATCATCGGAGTCGATGTCCCTGAGTTCGTTCAGCAGCAACTCGAACTGGCGATTGTCCTCGGGAAACGGTTCCGTCTTCGTTTCCAGTCCGCCGGCGAGAATCTCACCGATCTTGTCGCGAAGGGCATCGTCGTCGGCTTTGCTCACAGTTCTTCCTTCTACCTAACAGGATGCCGGGGAAAGCGTGCGCCGTGCCTGGACGGCGCACAAATGGAATCCTCCCCCGGAGCGCGTTGGCCTGACGCGCTTATGCAGTCCGGAATCTGGCGAGTTCCTTGCCGGTCTTCGCGTCGTGCGCATGTACGGTGCAAACGAGGCAGGAGTCGTAGGACCTTGCGACATGGCCCACTTCCACCGGGTCGGCCGGATCGGCGATCGGGGTGCCGACGAGCGCTTCCTCGATGGGGCCGCGTTCGCCCTCGCCGGTGCGCGGACCGACGTTCCAGGTCGTCGGGGCGATAATCTGATAGTTTTTGATCTTGCCGCCTTCAACTTCGATCCAGTGGCACAGTGCGCCGCGTATGGCTTCCGTCGCGCCCCAGCCACGCCCGTCCTGTTCCTTGGGCTTGGTATAGAACGGCTCGCTCAGTTTCAGTTCGCGCAGGCAATGCTCCATCTGCCGGTAAATGTACTTGGCTTCGTGCATGCGTGCGAAATGCCGCAACAGCACGCTGGCGCCACCCATGTTCTTGTACATGTCGAGAAGCAGGCCGTCGCTGTACTGCCAGCTCTCCATGTGCTTGCCGCCGTAGACCAGTTCCCGCGCAAGCGGCCCGGCTTCCAGGTGACCGTGCGCCTCGTGGAGTACGGCCGTCGCCCAGGAATACTTGGCATCGAAATCGCCCTTGTTCTGCTGTGTCGCCTTCGTGGTGCGATCGTAGGGATGTACCGGTCCGCCGGGTTCGTCGTACCAGGCATGGGTCACGTCCTCTCGGGTGAACCCCTGTTCCATCAGGGCATGTGTATCGGAAGCGCTATCGTACACGCCGCTCGGCATGTGCAGCGATGCATTGCGGGATTCGACGGTCGGTTTCTGGTACTTGTCTTCGTGCGGGAGGTAACCCCAGGAGACGTACTTGCCGAGACCGTGGCCGAACTTGTCCAGCCCGACGTCCACGCCCATGCGCCAGTACATGCCGAGATCCGAATTGGCGTGCTCGGGTTTCTCGTCCAGCCAGGCCATGAAGTCGTCGTAAGTCTTGATCTCCTCGTAACGTTCCAGCGAACAGCCCAGCCACATCGACTCCAGCCAGTTGGTGCGGAAATGCTCGAGGATCGACCAGGCGCGCGTCACGTCGCTCAGGGTCGGCGAGCACATCACGCCGCCCGGTACCATATAGGAGGAGTGCGGCCACTGGCCGCCGAGCAGTGCGTAGATTTCCACCGGCCGCCCCGAAATCGTCACGCCTTGTTCGTAGTTCGTACCGGTGAACGGCGCCCAGCGCTTGACGGCCTCCTCGTAGAACGGGCTCGAGCGGTAGTTCTTGTTGGTCAGGTCGATCTGGAACAGCCCGTAGTGATGGCGCGGCAGACTTTGCAGGCTTTCTGCGAGCTGGCCGAGGTTGCGCGCGATGATCGCGTTGCGCGGCACTTCGGTCTGCCATGCCGTGTCCAGCGCCCAGGCGGCGCAGGTCAGGTGTGACGCACCGCAAATGCCGCAGGCGCGCGGCGTGACGACCAGGCCGGCCTGGGGGTCCTTGTCGCGGAGGATGATCTCGAATCCGCGAAACAGTTCCGCCGAGGTCCACGCGTTCGTAACGACGCCGTCTTCGATGTCGACGCGGACGTCGAGGTCGCCCTCGACGCGCCCGACCGGAGAAATATCCAGTGTTTGTACCTGTGCACTCATTGTTCTCTGCTCCAAATGTCGTTACGGGTCCGGGTCAGACCACGAAAATGTCTTCTTCGGCCCAGGCCGGCGACGCTGCCTTGGCCGCGCCCGTCAGCTTGACGTAGCCTTTCTTGTCCACGCCCGTCGGCAAATCCTTCGGTACGCCCATGACCGTCTGGGTCTTGAACACCGTGCCGGGCGCAAGATCGAAGAACGGGAACTCGGGTTCGGTGCAGCCGAGACAGGGCATGCCGGAGCGGGTCTTGGACGAAACGCGGTTCCAGAGGATCCGGTTGCATGGCGAATGGGTCATCGGGCCGCGGCAGCCGAGATCGTAATAGAGGCAGCCCTTGCGCTGGCCGAACTCGGTTGCGGAAACCTTGTAGGCAAAGTGCATGTTCCTGGTGCAGCCCGTTTGCGTGAAGCTCTGGAAGAAGGTCTTCGGTCTCTGGAATTCGTCCAGGCTGAGATCGCCGGCATGGCCGGTGGCGACGGCGACGAGTATCTGCGTGACCCAGTCGGGATGCGCCGGGCAGCCCGGTATGTTGATGACGGGCAGCCCGGCCTTGCTGCGGAAGTCGGTACCCAGGTAGCCGCCGTGGTCGCGCTTTAAGAACTGCAGGCCCTGGGATTCGGAGGGGTTCGGCGCCGTGGCGGGTATGCCACCCCAGGTCGCACAGTCGCCGATCGCGACGACGAAATCCGCCGCATCGGAGAGTTCGCGCACCCATTCCCTCATCGGGCGGCCCGCGAAACGGTTCCATTCGCCGGTGCCGTTGGGTGCGTTGACGACCGTGCCTTCGAACACGAAGATATCGAGCTTGATCGCCCCGGAAACGCAGTCCCTGAGCATTTGCTGCAGGTTGTCGCCGAGTTCCATCCCGAGCGACGGATGCCACATGACGTTCATGCCGAAGTCGGTGACGAGATCGCAGGCGCTCGGTTCCTCGGCATTGAGAAACGACATCGTGTTGCCGGAACAGGCTCCGCCCTGAAGCCAAAGTATGTTAGGCATGCTGACCCCCCAGTGGGTTGATGTTGTCGAATGGTCTGCCCCATGACTAAGCAAGAGCCGTGCCAGAATGGGGCGTTGCCAAAAGGATTATGGAAAACAGTGGCTTGGGGATACCGCTTGCTGCCGCTTGCTGCCGGTCGGCCGCCGCCTGCTAAGTTACTTTGTTGTCTCCGGGCAAAGTTGCTTTACAGTCAGCCGCGGCGATTGCCGCAGGCGGGACACTCGACTTCGCCGACGTAGCCGTACCAGATGCCCTTGCAGCGACTGCACCAGTGGCCTTTCAGCCCGGGCTGCACGCCACCGTGTTCCCGCGCCATTTTCGACAGGCCCAGGTCCCTGCCGGCGCCCTGCCTGGGCGCCGTGCGGGACTGCGGAAACCCGATCACCGATGAGCCATCGGGCGGGTCCGGTTTTTCCGGGCCGGCCATGCTCAGGCGGTCCCCGGCGATTCGGCAAGGCCGTAACGCTTGATCTTGTTCGCGAGGCCGACCCGGGACAGCCCCAGCTCGCGGGCCGCCTGGGTCTGGTTCCACCTGTGCCGCGTCAGTGATTCGCCAACCAGCTTGCGTTCGAGGAATTCCACCTTGTCCCGTAGTGTATCGCCCTCGATTTTCTCCAGCGCGGAAGCATCTGACGACGGTTCAGGCGTGTCGGCGATGCGTTCGGACAGATGCACCCGGGTCAGGTAGCCGCCGTTGTCCGCCAGCGCGACCAGGCGCCGTATCTCGTTCTCGAGTTCCCGGACGTTTCCGGGCCAGTCGTAGGCCTGGAGTTTGGCGAGCAGGCCGTCGTCCAGCCCGAGAACCCGGTGCCCGGTGTCTTCTCCATGCCGCCGGGCAAAATAGTCCGCGAGCACCGGAATTTCGTCACGCCGCTTGCGCAGGGGCGGGATCGACAGGTTGAACACGTTCAGGCGATAGTAGAGATCCCGGCGTATTTCGCCGCGGGTGACGAGATCCTCGAGCGGCGTATTCGACGCGGCTATGACGCGCACGTCGCAATGGATGCTCTCGTCCGAGCCCAGCGGCTTGACTTCGCCGTTTTGCAGAAACCTCAGCAGCGCAAGCTGGAAGCGATCCGAGACGGTGGCAATCTCGTCTAGGAACACGGTGCCTCCGTCGGCGGCCGGGAACAGTCCCAGGCGATCGCTGACCGCGCCCGTGAAAGCGCCGCGTTTGTGGCCGAACAGTTCCGACAGCAGAAGGTCGTCGCTCATGCCGCCGCAGTTCTGGATCATGAGCGGGTGGCCGTGTCGCGGGCTGTGCCGGTGGATAGCGCGGGCGAGGAGCTCCTTGCCGGTGCCGGTTTCGCCCTGTATCAGTACCGGCAGGCCCGTCTCGGCAGCCTTGCGCGCGGACGTGCAGAGGGCGGCCATGCGCGGGTTTGCATACACGAGTTTGTCGAAGCGGCGACCCTCCTGTTCCTCCGGCCGGGCGATTTGCCGTTGCAGCACGTCTTCGGCGAAGTGCAGCTCCCGGCTCAGGTGCCGGTGCCGGTAGGCCAGTTCCCGGTTCTCCAGTGCCCGCCGCACCAGGAGTTCGATCTGCTCGGCGGCCCAGCCCTGCGGAAAGAACTGGTATATCGCGGCCTCGTTGATCGCGGACACGACGTCCGCTTCGCTCATTCGCCCGCCGGCAACCCGGATCACCGACGGGTACCGGACGCGAACCTGCCGCAGGAAGGGGATGGCATCGACGACGTCCGGCGAGTGCCGGCACAGGACGAGATCGACCTGGTTCGACTCCAGTGCCGCGTCGGCTTCGCGCTGGTCCGCCACCTCGATGACCTCGTAATGCTTGCCCAGGTATTCGGCCAGGCCGCGATCGTGCGCGGCAAAGCCGACGATCAGGACGATGTAAGAGCCGTCGTGCACATTCCCCCCGGTGTTGACAAGCAAGATTGCACTCCGGGTGGTATTGCGCCGTGTGCCCCGTTAAGTGCAAAGTTAGTTTGCAATTAGAAAAGAGAATTGATTGTCTTGTCAAGAGGGACTAGTCTCAATGACCGACCAATCGGGGGGAAGCGATGGAAAAACCGTCGCCAGGGCCGGCGCAGCTGGCCGATCATCAATTCGAACAGGCGCTGGCCGCGCTCGGCGCCGATTCCGCTTCGCGCGAGGAAAAGATCCAGATGCTCATGGAGATTGCCATGGGCCTGCAGCAGAAGCCGAAGTCCGTCAAGCAGCTTCACGATGCCGTTGCGCTCTACGATCGCGCGATCGAACTCTGCCATGCAGACGAAGCGCTGGAGGTGGCGCGACTGACGGCGCGCAAGGCGACGGCCCTGCACGCGATTCCAACTGACGATCCTGCCCTGCTCCTGACGGCGCAGTTCTGCCTCGAATCCGCGATTCCGGTCCTCGCACGGGAAGGATCGGCCGAAGAGTCCGCGGAGGCGCACATGAACCTGGGGCTGGTATTGCAGACGCTGGCCGGATTCAACCGGGCGAGGATCGGGGATGCCATCGCGGCCTACCAGGTTGCGCTGCGGACGTTCAGCCGCGGCGCGCACCCGGCCGAGTACGCGATCCTGCACAACAATCTCGCCACCGCATTCCTGTCGATGCCGGCAACGGACGAGCGCAGCAAGATGCGTGAGGCGCTTGCCGTGCAGTCCTTCGAGGCGGCGCTCGAGGTGGTCACACTGGTCGACCAGCCTGCCGAATACGCGATGCTGCAGAACAACCTCGGCAATGCGTTGCAGTACGCATCGTCCAGCCACGTCGTCGAAAACAACCTGCGCGCGCTCGACGCCTACGACGAGGCGCTGCGGGTTCGCACCGCTGCCGATACGCCGCTGGAGTATGCGAACACCATCAGCAACAAGGCGAACTGTCTGCGCAATCTTCCCGACGACCCGACGCAGCCGGATGCCGGCAACAGGAAACGGCTGCTTGCCGCCAAAGCGTTGTACGAGGAAGCCCGGCAGATATTCGCCGCGCACCGGGAGGACGGCAAGGCCGAGGCGATGAGCGAGGTCCTGGACGGGATCGGCGAAGAACTCGGCAACGGCAAGCCGCAGGAATTCGGCGTGGACCTGATATCCCGCTCAACAATGAATGGATCGAGGGAGAACTGAGTTGGAAAGCATCGTCAACCAAGTGACCGGCAATGCGCCGGGTTTCATCGGCCTGATCGTCTGGTGCGCCATTGCGATCGTCGTTGGCGCCGCAGGCGGCGCGCTCGGCGGCATCCTGGTGGCCGGCAAGGATCTCGACAGGGACCTGGCGGCGTGGATGGGCGGGTTCTATGGCGTTACGGCAGCCCTGCCCGGCATCGGGCTCGCCTATGTCGTGCTGATGTTCCTGTAGGAGGCGCAGAGTGTTTGAGATGATCAAGAATTCCGCTGTCCTGTTCGTTCAGGGCCGGCTGTTCCACAATCCGCTGTCCGTGCTGCTTCTCAACCTGGTCGGTATTTCGGTCAGCCTGGCCCTCTGCCTGGGCCTGACGCTCTCGGGCATCCCGTTCTGGATCGCCGCAATCGCCGGCGCTTTCATCGGCGGTTGTCTGCAGCCCTGGCTGTTTCGCAACCTGAGGTACCGCTAGCGGGTCGCCGGTATGAGCGCACAGGTACAAAGCGATACTCGCGAGCCGGATCTCGACAGCCTGTTGCACGATATCCAGGCGCTCGAGGCGATCGTGGACGGGTGGACCGAGCAACAGAGGAATACCGTCGACGCCCTGCGCCGCAGCATCGACGACCTGCACCGCGAAGCCATCGTCCGGCTCATCCGCGGTGTCAGCACGGAGCCGGAAGCCGCCCGTGCACTGAAATCCCTGCTCGGCGACGAGGTCGTATACGCGGTGCTCAGGCATCTCGGCGTGGTCAGGGCTTCCCTGCAGGAGCGGGTCGAAGCGGCGCTCGAGAGCGTGCGGCCGATGCTCGCGAGCCACGGCGGCAACGTGGAACTCGTCGACGTCCAGCCACCCGATCGCGTCGAGATTCGCCTGACCGGCGCCTGCGACGGTTGTCCGGCGTCCGGCCTGACCTTGTCGGAGGGCATAGAAAAAGCAATTCG
>MDTG01158122.1_pt1 | contig 19189 bp, 11 predicted proteins | sample 811421 | NCBI WGS metagenome assembly MDTG01 (sample SAMN05326645, study PRJNA326480) | marine metagenome | isolation source: seawater | place: Pacific Ocean: South East | collected 2011
ATCAACCGATGACACAACATCAACCGATGACACAACATCAACCGATGACACAACATCAACCGATGACACAACATCAACCGATGATACTTCAAGCGATACCACATCATATACTGTAGTAAATATAGACCAGTCTGCTGAGGCTACTATTACTGCCACAAGTGATGCTGAAGAATTTAGATATGAGGTTGATGCCGCAGGTGTTTCTCAAGAAGGTGCTTTTACAATAACTATTGATGGTTTTGATACCGCTTCCGATAAACTTACTTTAGTAATTGTTGGAGCTACTGACAATCTGACAACACAGGAATTCGATTCTCTTAGTGGAGTTGAGGTTACTTCCGATGGATTAAGTGGAACACAAATATTCTTTGCTCCTGATAGTTCAGGGCAAAGCGGTGGATTAACGTTATCTGGTGTTGAAGAATCTTTTGATGATACTTGGACAGCGTCTACATATACTGTCGAAATTATAGCTGATGCTAATTTAACATAAGTTAAAATAATTAAGTTACGTCAAATTACTATTTTTAAATGTATATCTCGAAGATAAATTAATCTTTTAATTTTTTATTAGTTTTCCTTAATAAATTAGTTAATTTAGCCTTTAGAAATCTCTATTAATGTAAAATATTTTATCTTTATTTTGAAAATTAAGATTATCTTTAATTTTTACAAAATATAATAACTATATAAAATACTGATAAATTGTACTTTTTTAAAGTTTTTGATCAATTTTCAAATAAAATTCATTAATGCCTTATTATAAACACAAACTAAATGAATATTTCGGTTGTCAACTTTGTTACATTTTGTTACAAAGGTGATAATATTAGCTTTAAAGGTTACGAATTAATATTATTTTTTTATTGACCTTTATTGCAAAATATTAGACTTTGTGATTCGTAAGCCTAGAAATAGGCGTGCGCTTTATGTTGTTATTATAAGGAGAGAGAAATGGCGACCATCAATCATAGTTCAGGTGCGGACATCATCGTACCATCAAATTCGGGAACAACCTACAGAGGTTTAGCCGGAGATGATACATATATTTTATCAAATGGTATTGCGGCTAATGCTTCAATTACAATCGTTGATACAAGCGGTGCTAACAAAATCCAATTAGTGGATGGGTTATCAATTGCTTCATCAAAATTTGCAGCTGATGCTGTGCAACTAACATTATCTAATGGTGCGGTTGTTACAATTAACGGTGCAAGTAATTTTTCATATGATGTTGGTGGTAATGCTACATCAGGTACTTCAGGAGTTTCAAATACATTAGCTGAGTTTGCATCAGCAATGGGTGTTGCTACTCTTCCATCTACTGGAAGTACTGATGGATCTTCAAATGTTTCAATTTCTGGAACTTCTGTTTCAGGTGGAACTGCGACATATACATATACTCTTTCAAAGGATGCAAGTCAGATCGATGAAGGCGGTGCAGTTACATTTACAGTAACAGCTAGTTCTGCTGTTGCAGCTGACACATCTTTATCCTGGACTGTTACTGGAAGTGACAACGGAAGCACAGTTGACAAAGCAACTGGTGCAGATCTTGATGCTCAATCAGGAACAGTAACAATTCCAGCTGGTTCTTCTACTGGTACATTTGCCGTTAGTGCTTTAGCAGATAGTGCTGCTGAAGGTATTGAAGGAATTCAAGTAGCTGTATTCTCTCCAGAGTCAACAACTGTTGGCACAGCTACAATATTGATTAACAATACTGGCGCATCTTCTTCAGCTCAAACATTTACAGGTACAACTGGTGTTGATAACTTTACAGGTGCATCAGGTGATGACACATTCAGTTTTACAACAACAGGTACATTAAACGATACAGATGTAGTTGAAGGTGGAACTGGTACAGATTCATTAACAGTTACAAATGGTGCTGCTACATTAACTCCAAATTTAGAAAATGTAGAAAACTTAATAATTACACCAACTGGTAATATTACTGCTAATTTAGCAAATACTGCTTCTACATTCTCAAAATTAGAATTAGCTTCTGGTGCCGCATTTAATTTAGTTATTAATGATGTTGCTGCAATTCCAGGCGTATTAAAACTAACTAACTCTGCTGGTGATTTAACTCTTAATCTTAAAGCAGCCGCAGTAGCAGGTACATCAGATGTAGTTGCTATTGAGCTTGCTGGTGCACAAGCAGATTCTACTATTACAATTACAGATGACTCTGCAACAGCAGCAATCGAAGGCGTAACAATTCATTCTGGTGCAGCTGCAAATACATTAGCTGACCTAGTTGGTGCTAGAGGTTCTATTACTGTAACTGGTGATCAATCATTAACACTTACTTCTGCAACTGAAGCAACTGTAACAACAATTGATGCTTCTGGCATGAATGGTGCTCTTGGATTAACAACGAGTGCAAGTCATGGTTCTGCATTAGGTGCTCATATTATGGGTTCTCCTGGAGTTGACTCACTTACTGATGGTAATGCAGCAACTTCTGTAGATACAATAAGTGCAGGTGCAGGTAACGATACTATAACAATGACACAATATCTTCCAACAGATGTAATTGATGGTGGAGATGGTGTTGATACAGTTTCTTTAACTAATACAGCCATTGTATCATCTACATTAGGTGGATTGAGTAATGTTGAAGTAGTATATACTCCTACAGACAATACAACTTTAACTTTAGGCTCAAACACAGGACCAGCTACATTTAGTCTTGGTACTGTAGATTCTACAGGAACTATTTATTTTAATGACGATTATGATCAAGCTTCAACAGTAATTATTACTGGTGATGCAGACTCAGATGATACAATCGTTAACAACTCAGGTATTGCCTTAACTGTTAAAGGTAATTCAGCTGACTTTGCTGCTAATATTACAGTTATTACTGGTCATGCTACTGCCGTTGATACTCTCGAAATTACACCAACAGGTGCTGGTGATCTAGGTACTGTTGCTACTCAAATTTCAGGTATTGACAATGTAACATTTGTAAGACCTGCTTCTGGTGTAAGTACAGCGACGACTATGGACTTTGGTGACTTTGCGACACCAGTGACTATCGATGCATCTGCATTGACAGCACTAGATGGTGCATTAACACTAGATCTAAGTGGTGGTGGAACAGTAACGGGTACAATTAATTATACCGGTGGTGCAATGGGCGATATCATTACACTAGGTACATTAAATGATACTCTTGATTCTGGCGCAGGTGCTGACTCAATTACATCAGGTACAGGTATTAATACTATTACTACAGGTGCTGGTATTGATACTGTTATGATGGGTACTGGCGTTGATATTATTTCAGCCGGTGCAGGAAATGATATTATTTCAGCCGGTGCAAGTGATTTACTTGCTAATGATGTTATTGATGGCGGTGATGGCACAGATACATTGGTATATGCTGCTACAGCTATTACTGATGAATCTATCTTCTCAGGAATATCAAACATTGAAAGAATTAAATTTGTCGATGACGAATTAACAGGAAGTCCAACAACCGGTACTGAAGGTACTATGGCTGTTAATGGTAATATTCCTGGTAACCCAATTTTTGATGCCAGTGGAGTTAATGATACTGAAATTACACTTAGTACAGGCGTAACAGACCATATTACAGTTGATCTTGGATTAGATGTAACTAGTAACGCTGACGAAGTATATAATGGTGGTGCAACAACATCTGCTAACACAACATTAACTGTAACTGCAAGTGATGCTGATGCTATTGATGCTACAACAGTTCTAACTGGTAGTACTACAGCTACTGATACATTAACAATCACTTCTTTAGCTACCGGTGGTACAGCAGATATTGATGCTGTAACAAATTTTGATGTTATTAATGTTCTTGATTATGCGAATGGTGCAGATGTTACAATAACTGATAACAACAACGGTACTAACGGTGGTATTCCATTAACAATTAATGCAACAACACTAGACGCTGGTGAGGTATTAACTGTTGATACTGATAACTTTGGAGCTACTGCGGGCGTAACAGTAAATGCTGGTGGTGGTGCTGATATTATTACTACTGGTGATGGTGCTGATATTATTTCTGGTGGTGCAGGTATTGATACTATTGATGGTACGGGCAACGCTACAACCGCTGCTGATAGCATTAATGCAGGTGCAGGTAATGACATTATTAATGTTACAACAGCCGAAACTGAATTTAGTAATTCATCAACTACAGCTCTTATTACTGATACAGTTGATGGTGGTGCAGGTACAGATACATTAGCTTTTGCTCCTGCGGTAACATTGACAAAAGCAGAGCTAGCAAATATTTCAAATATTGAAACTCTGACTTTAGCTGCAACCTCATCTATTACTGTTAGTGATGAATTTTTACTAGCTAACCCTGGTGTTTCAATCTCATTAACTGCTGGTACAATTTCAGCTGGTGCAGGTACTGCCGCTGACCCAACAGCTACTGAATCTATGACTTATAACCATACAACAGGAGCTGGTGCTATAAACTTTAAAGGTGGTACTGCTGCTGATACTTTAAATGTTGGTGGTGCAGTATTTGATGCTACTGATACTATTGATGGTGGTGCAGGTACTGATAATATCAACCTTTACAATGAGGCAACATTTGGTACTACTAATACAACTGGTGATACAACAACTTTAAGTCTTGATATTAATCATACTAATATTGAAACAATTACTGTTGTTGATGCTGCTACTGATGATCACCTTGGTGATGTTACTATTAATATTGCTGCTGCTTGGTCAGGTACTGCATTGACTATCGATGCATCTAGTCTTGATCAAAATGCATTAAGCACTAATAATGAGATATTAACATTAGCTCAAGTAACTACAGATACAGCTCTTATTACAGTAACATCTGGTGCAGGTGCTGATATCATAACAACAGGTGCTGCTGGCGATATTATTACAACAAATGCTGGTATTGATACAATATCATCAAATGGTGGTGCTGATATCATAAGTGCAGGTGCTGGTGCTGATATTATTGATGCCGGTGCAGGTAGAGATAGTATTGATGCCGGTGCTGGTAATGATACTATTACTATTTCAACGGATACAGATTTTGAAGTATCAGGTGGTACTGAAACTGTTGACGGTGGTGCTGGTACAGATACATTGAATCTAATTGCTGCTTCAACGCATGATGTAAGTGCTGCAGAACTTGGTTCAGTTAGCAATATTGAAGTAATCAATGTTGCTGCCACAACATCTACTAACCAAACAACAATTGGCCTTAGTGATACTTTCATGAATAATAATGCTGGAACAATTACTATTGCTGGTAACTCAACAGGTAACGCAAATGCCGATCACTTAATTGATGCATCTGCTGTTGGAACTACTGGTAATGTTATTTTCCAAATGAAAGGTAACACAACAGCTAAAAACGATACCCTACTTGGTGGTGGCGGTGATGATGTTCTTATTGTTGGTCTAAATGGTCAAACAGCTGCTTCAACAGCTGAATTAGAAGCTACTGATAAATTTACTGGTAACGGTGGAACTGATACAATTAGATTTGATAACAGAGGTGACGGTAATGCCGGAACAGGTGCTATTACAGGTACTATTGACTTTGATCTAGTTACAGGCGTTGAACAACTTGTTGTTCTAGATGCTGATGGTTCAACTACTGCTGCTGATGCATTGACAGTAACTCTATCTACAAGTGTAACAGCTGCGAATACTCCTGCTACATTTACAGTAGATGGTTCTGTTATTACAGATGCTGATGATGATCTAAACTTCAACTACAACAATACGACGTCATCTGATAATAGTGCGCTAACAACTAAATTCACTTTCACTGGTGGTGCAGGTGATGATCGTTTTGGTGGTGCAGCCGGTGCTGATACTGTAACATTAGGATCTGGTGCTGATATTGCCTTTGGTGGTGGTCAATCAGATACAATTAATGGTGGTGCAGGTGCCGACGGTATTTATGGTGGTGATGAAACTGCTTTAACTGGTGGTGGTGATAGCCTTTCAGGTGGATCTGGTACTGATACTATTGATGGCGATGCCGGAGCTGATACTATTGATGGTGGTGATGGTGCTGATACCATTACAGGCGGTACTGGTGCTGATAACCTAACAGGTGGTTCAGGTGCCGATACTTTTGTCTTAGCCGCTATTGCTGAATCTGCTGGTGCAAATACAGATACTATTACAGACTTTAGTACAACTGCTGGTGATGTGATCACTGTTACAATTACAGCTGCAATGGTAGAAGCTGCTTTTGCTGATACAGCTGCGACTGCTACACAATACAACTTTGCTGCTACTGATCTTGGTGATGTTGCTAACTTAGCTGAAGCTAATGCTCTATTAGGTGGTAACATTGGTGAATCTGTATTTATTACTGATCTAGCTCAAGTTGTTGTTGATGCTAATGGTGACGGTACAATTAATAATAATGATATTAGAATTAATTTGACTGGTGCTACAGGTTATGACAATGCATCTATTGCATACACATTAACTGCTGATAATGATACAGCTAGAACATACACACTTGGTGACTCTGCCGATACATTCGTTGGTGGTGGTGTTGCTGATACCGTTTATGGTCTTGCAGGTAATGACTCTATTACAGGTCTAGGTGCTGGTGTTGACATCGTTTACGGTGGAGCTGGTGCTGATACGATTACTTCTGGTAATGGTGATGGTGCTGATGTTATCGAAGGTGGTGCTGGTAATGATATTATTACTCTTGGTAATAACGAAGCTGATGTTTGGGTTGCTTCTGCTGCCACAACTGCTGCTCCATATGTAGGAACAAATACTGGTACTGATACAGTAACCTTAACAGTTGGTGCATCTAAGAACGTTCTTAGATTGTATAACTTATCTACCGTTGGTGGTGCAGGTGGTACAGACAACTGGTTAACTGGACAGTTCACTGGTGGCGGACCAATCGAAGTTGTAACTAGTGCTACAGCTAATACAGATATTGGTGCTGAAGTTATAGCTTGGGATAATGCTGGTGCCGCTCCAACTACAACTGCAATGGCTGCATTATTTAAAACAACTGTTAACACTGGTAATGAGTACTTCTTATTCAATGATAACGATGCTGCTGTTGTTCTTCATGGTGATACTGCAGGTGCAAATATCGTAATTACTGCTTTCTGGATTGATAGTACACGTGATGGTGATGGTACTGATGTTACTGCTACTGATGTACACATATTATTTGTAACTTCAAATGCGATTGATCTAGATACGATTGTTACAGGAAATATTGACGGTTAATTTAACTGTATAAATTATATAAATAGGGGAGCCTAGTGCTCCCCTTTTTTTATTATGAACAAAAATCTTTTACATAATGGAAACTTTATTGACATTATTCGAGACTTAGAAAAAAGCTCTCAGGAATCAATTCGTGGTGAAGTAAATCCGCATATCAGTTGTTTGGCTGGTTTCCTTTATACCGATTATCATAAATTAGCGTATAATAAGCTTGTAGCGCTTTCTAATAGCCAAAATATAGATATTGTTAATCTTTATTCGGGTTTTATAAGTCTTTGCTTTGAAAAATACGATGAAAATATTGATTTTAATAAAATTTTAAAAAATCTTAAATTTGAAAACAAAACATATTCTAAATTATTAAAATGTGTAGTTTCCTTCAAAAAACAATCTACAAAGAATAATCTTAATAAAATTACTAATCTTGATTGTGAAAGTGAACTAAAGTTTTTAGCTCAAGACTTATGTTTTCTTTTAGGTAATGTTGAGCTGACTAATATAGTCTTTTTTAACATTCCCTTACTAGAGAAATCATTAAAGATTAAAAATGATTTTATTACTATTCGATCTTTTAGTTCTTTTAAGGATCTTGTAGAAAAAAGAGGTTTATTTGTCCTTTTGTTTATTTCTAAATTTAATCATTTAATACCTTATGCAGATTTAGATAAAATTTTAAAATATTTAGTTTCTAAAAATATCTATAATAGTTATTTACTTCATCTGTATCTAATAAGATCCTTTGATGAAGAGATGGATTTATCTAAGTTTATTTTGTCTTATAGCGATGTGATCTCTAAGTTTGGGCCTAGTAATATCTTTTCAATAACACATTATTTTCTTTTGTATTGTTTTATTAACAACGATCATGACTCAATAGCATCGTGGTATGATCAATTCCCAGAAGCAAGTGTTACTTACGATGAAGATAAAAATATCAATTATTTTTTAGAGGATAATAAACTTAAGTCAGTTAGTTATGAGTATGCGTTATTTAATGCGAGGTTTTACCTTAACACAATCCATCATTTAACCGCATTTAGAGTTATATTACCTTCAATATACAATACATCTACAGAAGATATAGAAAACAAAAAATCTATTAATGTAATTGGTGGAGTAAATGCGCTAAGCTGGACAAACTTAAGTTGTGAAAAATTTCGAACCACAACTTTTTTTAATTATACGGATTTTTTTAATAAAACTGAAAATACAATTATAATTAATGATAAATCTATAAAGTCATCAAATAGTAATGTTCTGGTTTTTGATGTAGAGCATTTTAATAATAAGGATATAATTCAAACAGTTGATAATTATATAAAAAAAATACAATCAATAGCCGAAAACCAAATGCTTTTCATTGTTACAATACCAAAATTATCAGATAATATTCTCAAGAATTTTTCTTATATTAATCATGATCCTAATTCTGATGTTACAAAACATTATAGTAAAAGAGTAGAGGAAATTAATAATGTATTGTTAAAATTGAAGAAAAATAAAAGCGTTACTATTATTGATATAAATGATTATTTAAAGGCCGATAATTTTGTAGAGTCAAAATATTTAGTTAATAATTTTATTGTAAAACCTGATATTGTAGTAAAGATGATAAAGGAAAATATCTTAAGTCATTAATATGGTTGATAAAGAAAAAAGCAAATCGTGGGCAATTTATTATCAGGATGAAGCTTATTCTGTTTCTGGTGAACGTATAATGGGGCGTCAAGCAGCAGGAAATGCTTTGTTAAAAGGTTATGCTAGAAGCAATATTAATAATATTGGAGTGTATGCAAAGAACAAATCATCATTTCAATCATTTATAAAGGATTTCGAAAAACTACTTCCTTCTGGATTGAATAAAAATATTTCATATATTCCATGGGGAAGTCCAGATAAGTTAAAAGAGTTTGGCGGCCTTTATTATCCTGCTCCTGATATAAGTTCATTTTCTAAGCAAAGATATTTTTATGGCCATGACACTTATAGTTTGATCGGCATTACACATACAACAGCATCTCAAAATGCAGTAAATTCTATTTTAGATGCGTATATATCACCATTAAGAGAATGGGATGCTTTAATATGCACCTCAAAATCAGTTAAAGATTCAGTACTAACTATGTATGAAGGTTACAATGATTACTATAAACACACATTTGGTGCTGATATTAAACATAATTTTGAATTACCGGTAATACCACTTGGCGTTCATACTGAAGACTACCAATTTAATACAAAAGATATATTAGAAAGCAGAAAAAGACTTAATATTAAAGAAAATGATATCGCTATTTTATTTATTGGTAGATTGAGCTTTCATGCGAAAGCGCATCATATTCCTATGTATTTAATGCTTGAGAGGATTAAAGAACAACTTCCAAAAAATATTAATATTCATCTTATACAAACTGGCTGGTTTCCGAATGAAAGGATTAAGGATATATTTGTTAAAGAAGGAAAAGAAATGTGCCCATCAGTTCAGCTTCATTTTTTAGATGGAAGAAAAAAAGAGGATAAAAGGCTATCTTTTGCTGCATCTGATATTTTCATATCCTTAGTTGATAATTTTCAAGAAACCTTTGGCTTAACACCATTGGAGGGTATGGCAGCTGGTCTTCCATCAATAGTAAGTGATTGGAATGGTTACAAGGATACTGTACGTGATAATGTTGATGGATTTCGTCTACCAACATCTACATTAAATGAAACTGACTATAGTTTATCCCTAAGACATGAACTTGGGATTGATAATTACGATCATTTTATTGGAAGATTAAGTCAAACTGTTACAATTGATATAAATAGTGGCATAACTCAAATTCTTAAACTTATTAATAACCCTGATTTAAGAAAAGAAATATCTGATAATGCAAGAAAACGAGCTAAAGAATTTGATTGGGTTAACATCGTGAATAAATATCAAGAATTAAAAAATGAATTAGATAACCGAAGAAACGCTAACCAGGATTATACCTGGTCATTCCCACCACAAAATATTTATGATCCATATAAATTCTTTAAAAGTTATCCTACTTTTTCTATTAATGATGAAACGGTAATAAGCTTTTCAAATATAAATTCTCATGAAATAAGTGAATTTATAAAATTTAAGAGCGTATCTTTTTTAGAAAATATTGTTCCAGATATAAATGAAATGAAAAAATTATTATCTTTCATAGAGTCAAAAAAGAAAAGCTCTTACATTGAAATAAAAAAAGATAATAAAAACAATGATTTATTGTTAAAAAAAATGATAATATGGTTGGCAAAATACGGTTATATTATTATTGAAGGAGAATTGGTTGATGGGAGTTAAGAAGAAAATATTATTTGTTCATCAAAACTTTCCTGCTCAATATAAGCACCTGGCTAATTATTTTGCTGACAATAAAGATTTCGAAGTTCATACGCTATCAATTACAAAATATGAAGATGATAGAATGGTGAATCATCATTATACTCCGCAATCGTCATCCACGCCCGACATAAATCAGTTTTCAATTGAATTTGAAACAAAAATGATAAGAGCTGAATCTGTGGCTGTAAAGGCTTTAGCTCTTAAGAAGAATAATTTTAACCCAGATTTAATATTAGGCCACCCTGGTTGGGGAGAAACTATATTTTTGAAAGAAATATGGCCTGATTGTCCTTTAATTTCATATGTTGAATTTTATTATAAGACGCGTGATTGCGATATTGATTTTGATATAGATCTTTTAAAAGAGGTCAAGGGCGATGTTGATCGTTTTTTAAATTTTACAAGATTAAAACTTATGGCCCGTAATTCATATTTTTCTCAATCTTATTTAATTAGTGATTATTTAGTATGTCCTACAGAATTTCAGAAAGATCAATTACCTGATATATTTAGGGATAAGATCGATATTATCCATGATGGCATAGACACTAATAAACTAAAACCGGAAGAGGATGTTTCTTTTAAGGTAAATGATGTAACTCTTACTAATAAAGATAATGTTATTAGTTATATAAGTAGATCGTTAGACCCTTATAGAGGATTCCATATTTTCATTAAGTCAATTCCTGGAATATTAGAAAAAAATCCAGAAGCGAATATCCTTATTGTTGGTAATCCAGATACACCAGGTTATGGAAGTCCCTTGAAAGAAGGAAGATTTAAAGAATATTTTTATTCAAGAATAGAGGGTAAAATTGATACTAGTAGAGTACATTTTTTAGGTTTTCTAAAATATGAAGACTATTTAAAAGTATTAAAAATAACCACAGTGCACACATATTTAACTTATCCATTTATTTTATCCTGGTCCATGCTTGAAGCTATGAGTTGTGGAGCATTAATTGTTGGATCAAATACCGGACCAGTTACAGAGGTAATCAAGAACAATGAAAATGGTATCATAGTTGATTTTTTTGACCATAAAGCAATTGTTGAGAATATAACTAACATATTGAAAAATAGGGATAAATATACAAAAATTAAAGAAAATGCTCGAAAAACAATACTTAATAATTATGATCTAGAAAAAATTTGTTTACCAAGGCATCTTAAATTAATCGATAAGGCTATAAGATGAAAATCGATTATTTAACTGATGATGTTTTGAAAATATGTTTTGATGTTTATGAAGATCATAGAGGGTCTTTTTTCGAATTATTTAATAATAAACGATTTATTAGTTCAAAATTAAAAACTAATTTTGTGCAAGATAATATATCTTTTTCAAAAAAGAAAAATACAATTAGAGGTTTGCATTATCAAATGAAGCCTTATGAACAATCAAAGTTATTATGTTTAATGGCAGGATCAATTATTGATGTTTTTATCGATGCTCGAATAAACTCTAAAAACTTTGGTAAATCATATAGCGTCCATTTAAAAAAAATGGGTGAGGCAATATTTATTCCTAAAGGGTTTCTTCACGGTTTTTGTACATTAGAAAAAAATACTTTGGTTGGATATAAAGTTGATGAGTACTATAACAAAGAATCCGAAACAGGTGTGATTTGGAATGACAACTCTTTAAATATTAACTGGCCTTTATTAGGTAAAAAGCCAGTATTGTCTGAAAAAGATAAAATCTTAGACAGTTGGGATAATTTTAAAATTAAATTATGATAATTATATGGCTTTAAATATAGTAATAACAGGTGGTGCTGGATTCATTGGTTCTGAGGCTGTAAGGCAATTATATGATTTAGGTCATAACATTTATAATATAGATAAATTAACTTACGCAGCATGCCCTGAGTCAATCGCAGATCTTAGCACAGATCGATATACATTTTATAATGCAGACATTACTGATAAGAAGACAATAAAAGAAATTCTTGATCTATCTAAACCTGATTACATTATTAATTTTGCTGCTGAAAGTCATGTTGATAGGTCTATCGATTCTTCAAATGAATTTATTGAAACAAATATTATTGGTACCCATATTCTATTAGAAGAAGCATTAAGATACTGGGAAAAGTTTAAAAAGAGTAAAAATAATTTCAAATTTCTTCATATATCTACTGATGAAGTATACGGATCACTTGATTTTGATGATTCAGCTTTTACAGAAGACTCCCCTTATAGATCAAATAGTCCTTACTCTTCTTCAAAAGCCTCGTCTGATTTAATTGTAAGGGCATGGAGTAAAACTTTCGGTCTTCCTGCTATTATTACACATAGTTCAAATAACTATGGTCCTTGGCAATTCCCTGAAAAACTAATTCCAAAATGTATAAAATCAGCTCTTTCGAATGAACCTATCGAAATTTATGGTGATGGTTCAAATATTCGTGACTGGATACATGTATCTGATAATGTTGAAGCTATATTAAAAATTCTTTTTGACGGAGAAAATGGTGAAATTTATAATATTGGATCAAATAACGAGCTCACAAACTTAGATTTAATCAATAAAATCTGTTCTATTCTTGAATTAATAAAACCTTCGCCAAAGAAAAATTACTCAGAACTAATCTGTTTTGTTAAAGACAGGCCTGGACATGATTTAAGATATGCAGTGGATACTTCAAAGCTTAGAAATGAACTTTCTTGGAAGCCTAAAATTAATATTGAACAAGGCCTTAAATCTACAATAAAGTGGATGATTGATAACAGTAATTGGATAAACAAGAAATCTAAAGATTTAAATAGAATGGGACTTCGATAATCTAATTATGAAAATTTTGGTATCAGGTAAAAATAGCCAGTTAGGAGAAGAATTTTTTAAGATTACAAAAAATTCAAAAAATATATATGAATTTACAGATTCAAAAACTTTGAATTTTAATAATGTGCAGTCTGTTGAAGATGTAATTAAAAGTTTCAAGCCTGATATTTTTATAAATTTCTCCGCTTATACAAAAGTGGATTTAGCTGAAAGTAATATTGAGGATGCAAGAGTGATAAATAGCTTAACTCCAGGATTTATTGCCAAATTACTTAGTGAATATGACTCCTTTTTTATACATATATCAACTGACTATGTTTTTGGTATTGATAAAAGTGGTCCTTATAAGCATTCAGATCAAACAAGTCCTATAAATAACTATGGAAAAACAAAACTTGAGGGTGAAGAAGCTATAGCAAAGAATAAAGTAAGACACTTAATTATTCGTACTTCTGGCATATTTAGTTCATATGGATCAAACTTTGTAAAGACAGTTGCAAAGAAAATGATAAATAATCAAGATATTAAAATTGTAGACGATCAATTAACTAATTTCACTTTTGCTCGAGATTTAGCGTCTTTTGTTTTTAAAATTATAGAAGGAGAAAAATATAATTCTATAACTCAAAAACACTCAAATATTATTCATTTCACTAATGAGGGTAATGCAACATGGTTTGAAATGGCAAAATTTATAAGAGATAATTTATCAACAGTACCAGAATCAAAATTAGAACCTACAACAATAGATAACTGGGGAGCGGCAGCTAAAAGACCAAAGGACTCGAGACTGACGATTGACTATGACCTCTTAAATGCTTTAGGTATAAAAATTAATCCTTGGCAAGATAATGTGTTAAAAGTACTTAGAGAATTAAATTACTAATAGGAATATTATGGAAAAAGTTAAAGGTATAATACTTGCAGGAGGTGATGGTACGCGATTGAAACCAATGACAGATCTTATTTCTAAGCAATTATTACCTATTTATAATAAACCTATGATTTTTTACCCTTTATCAATTTTAATAAATTGTGGCATCAAGGAAATAGCTATTATTACAAAATCTGCTGATCAAAATGATTATAAAAATATACTTAGTGATGGAAATCAGTGGGGAGTTAAAATTCATTATTTTATACAGGATAAACCCAATGGAATTGCCGAAGCTTTTTTGATTACTGAAGAATGGCTAAATAATTCACCCTCAATGCTTATTTTGGGTGATAATCTCTTTTACGGCAAATCTCTTACAAAAATAATTAAAAAAACATGTAAAAAGGATTATGGGGCTTCAATTTTTGTTCATCAAGTTTCTAATCCTAAAAGATATGGTGTAATTTCTTTAGATGAAAATAAAAATGTTTCAAAAATTACTGAAAAACCCTCTGATCCAGATTCAAATTGGGCAGTTACGGGATTATATTATTATGATCAAAAAGCTCCAAAATATGTTAAGAATCTTAAGCCTTCAAAAAGAGGAGAATTAGAGATTACTGATCTAAATAATATTTATCTAAAAAAAGATAAATTAGATGTGGAGTTTTTAGGAGGCGGATATACATGGTTGGATGCTGGAACAGCAGACTCATTATTAGAAGCGTCAAATTTTGTAAAAAATTTAAAATCGAGCCAAGGGTTATCTATTGGTGAGCCTTCAATAAATAATAAATATTAATCTCTGAGGGCTGTTTTAGATAATTTACTTATCGGGTTTATGATATAACTTAATACAGTTCTTTCTTCGCCAATAATTGATATATCAGCCTGCATTCCCGATTGTAGATTAATTTTTTTCTGTCCCTTAGTCTTTGCTAAATCGACTTCAATTAATGTTTCATAAAAATAAATATTGCTTTCTTCATTAATACTTGTACTTGGAGCAACTTTTGTTACTTTTCCCTCAAATTGTCCATAAATTGACATATCATACGCAGTGAAGGCTATTTTGGCATTTAATCCAGGGATTACAAATGCAATGTCTTTTGGTTGGACCTGCACAACAATTACTAGACTATCATCATATGGAACAATTGAAGCTAAAGTTTGTCCTGATTGTACAACTTGTTCAACATTTGCAATTAGAACATCATTTACTTGTCCTTTTACAGGCGATTTTATACTTGAGAATTTTAATTGTAATTCAGCATTTTGGAATTTTTGTTCTGCTTCTAGAAATAATAATCTCTCATCAATAAGGCGTGCCTCGGCCTCGGAACCTTTATCAACTAATTCTTGAATAACTCTTAGTTTTTTCTCTCTAGCGTCTCTTGTTTCTTTTGCAATATCATAATTCTTTTGTGCTTGTTTGTTTCCAACTAGAAAAAGAATCTGACCTTTTTCAACCTGATCCGAAAGTTTGACATTTATTTCTTCAAGAATACCGGAATTAGGTGACTGAACAGCATGAACCTTTGATTGTGGTGCAACCGTTCCACTTGCTCTGACAACTTGATCAACCCTTGCTAAGCTTGCCCAAATTATAAAAATAATAACAAATAATGCTATTCCCCAAAAGAGGAAATACGATCCTTTTGTTTTACTAAAATTAGTAATTGCGAGAGAATCCATAATGTCTTCAAAATTTAAATTTGAAGATAGTTTGAATAAATTTATAAATCTACTGAAGCTGTTTTTTAATAATTTAATCATTAGTTTTCTTTCTTCTCGTATTGTATTACTTCTGATGTACTACCAATTCTTGCTATTTTTCCATTTACAAGTATCCCAATTTTGTCAGTATTAGTTAGATGATTAATCCTATGAGTAGATATTATGATTGTAGGATTATAATCCAATGAAAATATATTATTCACTACTTTGGTTTCAGTGTCATTATCCATGGAACTTGTAGGTTCATCCAAAATTAAAAGTTTAGGTTTTCTAATTAAGGCTCTTGCTAGAGCGATTCCCTGCCTTTGACCGCCAGATAAATTTGCTCCATTTTCAGAGAGCATATAATTATAACCACCTGGTAATTTAGCAATAAAGTCGTGACAACATGCTATAGTAGCAGCCTCAACAACTTCTTCATCAGTAACATCTTCTATACCTGCAGTAATATTCTCATAAACACTTCCTGCAAATAATTGGATTGTCTGCGAGCAATATCCTATATGTTCCCTTAATTGTTTTGAGGGAATATTTACTATGTCATAATCGGATAAATACACTGAACCACTTTTTGGAAGAATATAGCCAATTATACTTTTTAAAAGTGATGTTTTCCCGCTCCCTACAGCTCCAACAATTCCTAATTTTTCACCATCAGTTAAATCAAGGCTTATATCATCAAGAATAGTACTATCTTCGATAATAAGACCAAGATTATTTATTCTTACACCGCCATTATTAAGGACTACAGCTTTCTGGTTTTCAGTTAATTCATCCCTTGCGGTATCTGTCATCAATTTATCTACATTTTTATAAGCTATTAATGTGCTGTTTAATCTAGTCATTAATTGTCCAATTTGAACAAGAGGAGATAAAATTCTTCCAGATAAAATAACGCATGCTATTAGAGCGCCTGTAGTAATTGATTGAGTGCTTATTAAAATTACACCCACACAAACAATCCCTGCTGAACTTGCTTGCAAAGCGGTTTGAGCAAAAGTTATTGCAACATTATTTATTGATCTAGTTCTAATTAGTTGATCTGATGTTGTTTCAATTGTTTTTTTCCATTTTTCTCTAAGAAATCCGCCACCAGCTACTGTTCTGACTGTTTCAATATTATTTAATAATTCAAGCAAAGTTCCCATTTTACTTTTTTGAAGACCCATTGTTTTAGCGCTATAATTTTTTATAATTGGCTGTACAGCAAATGCAACAATGAAAACTAAAGGAACTATAATTATGGGAACTAAAGCTAACCATCCACCAATTGCCCATATAACTCCAATAAAAATAAACATAAACGGAGTATCAATTAATGCTACGAGAGATGCAGATGAAAAAAAGTCTCTTACACCTTCAAATTCTCTGACTGAATTAGCTACACTAGCTGGAGAACCAAGAGCTTGATTATCATGGCTTTCAATTTTTTTAAAAATTTTACTACTTACAACTTTATCAAGTTCTGTTCCTGAAATATCTGTAAAATATGATCTAAGCATTTTTAATATGAAATCAAAAATAAGAACAATTGCTACGCCAATGGTGAGAGCTAAAAGAGAGTCAAGAGCATTGTTGGGTATAACTCTGTCATAAACCGTCATAATGTAAAATGCAGAAACAAGCTGAAACATATTAATAAAAACTGATGCTAAGAGAACCTGTATATATGTTCCTCTATTATTATATATTGTTCCCCAAAACCAATGGTCTTTCATATCTTTTTTTTCTTTTTCCATCTTAATTTAAATCCAGTCTAAATATGTTATTTAGCTGTTTGTTTTGGTGAAGAGCAGATAAATAGCCCTGTAGAACAATATATTCATTATCAAGAAGAATTTCTAACTGTGTAATTTCATTTATCTTTACTTCTACTAGAAAACTTATATAAGCAGCATCTGTTTCAAGTTTATCAGATAAAACCTTTCTTTGATTAACCGTTTCTTCATAAGAGCGTATGAAGATATTTCTATTTTGAAGTGAGTTGTTAAGATCGCTGAGGATAGCAGACTCGGAGACACCATCATCTTTAATCGCAACATCGAGTGCATTTTTTGAACCTTCTGCAGTTGCCTTGGCAGAATTGATTTCAGCAAAACCTCTTCCGAAGCTAAATAAGGGTAAAGAGAAGTATAAGCCACCCCTAATATCATCTTCATTAGAGTCGTCATCTATATCGTATTTAGTATAGCGTGCTCTGATACCAAATTGAGGAAGGTAATTACTTCTTACACTTTTAATGTTTTCTTTTCTTTCTTCATAATCAAATTTAGCTTTTTCAACATCATAAGAGCTATTTTTAATACTAAGCATATTTTTACTAATATTTACTTTTGGAAAGAGTAGCTTTCCAGGGTCTTTTTTGAAGAAAAAAGAATAACGACTTTTTGCTTTTTCACTAGAACTAATGAATTTCGTGACCTTTGTCTCTAATTGATTGTATCTAACATAAAATATTGCTGCTTCTGCAGAGTCCATAATACCTGCATCAACTCTATCTTTAACTCTTAGTCTATAGGGTTTAACGGTTTCGAGTAAATCCTTTGAATATTCAACAAGGTAATTAAGTAATGCAGTAGTAATATATATTTGATTTGCATCTAAAATTAATTGCGAGATAGTTTTTGACTTCTCATTTGAAGAACTATTACTTTGTGCTCTCGCCATATTAATCTTAGAACTAATAGAGCCGCCAGAGTATATTGGTTGACTTAATTCAACAATTGCATCGAATGTATCATCTCTTCTTTTTCTTACAGAATTTTTATCAGTAATATTTCTTTCAAAACTTTCGTCATTTAAAATATTTCCCGTGATTGATCCGAATCTTGATCTTCTAGCATATTTTAAGTTAAATTCTTTCTCTGCTGAAATTGATTGTGCGTAAGCAAATTCAGGCTGCATAAAAAGACTTTCTCTAATGATATCGACATAATCGCTCTCATCTATAAATGAAGAAATATTATTGATATTCGAAAAGGTTACAATATTGTTTTCTTCAGCAAAAATCTTTGTTTCAACAAAAATTAATAAGTGAAATACTATTAATAATTTAAAAAGGGGTTTCATAAGAATTAAAAATAATAAGCTAGTTTGCTTTATCTTTTTTATCCTTCTTTTTGCTTTTTGTTTCTTTTTTCTCTTTTTCTTCTACTTCGCCAGTGTCACTAATCTG
>MDTG01349227.1_pt1 | contig 19189 bp, 18 predicted proteins | sample 811421 | NCBI WGS metagenome assembly MDTG01 (sample SAMN05326645, study PRJNA326480) | marine metagenome | isolation source: seawater | place: Pacific Ocean: South East | collected 2011
CGGATCGGGCGCGCGCCTGCCGCGCTCGATGATCGAGCGCTGGTTTCCCTCGGTGCCGTTTCTGGGTAACTGGATGAGCTCGGTCGGCGGCGTGATCGGCGACCCGAAGAACTGCGCCAAGATGCTCGAGCGCGAAGAGGCCCTGGTGGTGTTCCCCGAGGGCATTCGGGGGTCCGGCAAGCCGTATCGATTGCGCTATCAGCTTCAGCGTTTCGGCCACGGTTTCATGCACCTGGCCATGGAACACGACACGCTGATCGTGCCGGTCGGTATCGTCGGCTGTGAAGAGACCATGCCGTCGCTGGGCAACATGCGCCCGGTGGCTCGCCTGCTGGGCCTGCCGTATCTGCCGCTTGCATTGCCGGCCGTATTGCCGGCGCGGGTGGTCCTGAATTTCGGCGCGCCCCTGTATTTCGGGGGCGAACCCGGCAGCGAGGCCGAGGTGGCGCTGCGGGTCGAGACCGTCAAGGACGCCATCCGCGATCTGATCGATCAGGGCATCGCTCAACGACGGGATTTGATCTGATGACATCCACGACAGCACATGCGACGACCCGGGGCCGGTCGGCCGGTATCGGCCACGGCAACCGCGGCAAGGTCATGGTCACCGGCGCGGCCGGGGCGCTGGCCCAGCATGTCATCGCTGATCTGGTCGAAGCCGATTATGAGGTCGTGGGCATCGAATTCCGTGGCCTGGGTGATGATTATCCCGATACGGTCGACTATGTCGTGGATTTCAACCAGCGCCCGTTCGAGGATGTCTTTCGCGAGCACGACTTCGTGGGCATCGTGCATCTGGGGCGTATCCGTTTCACTCAGTCCACCCGTGGCCGGCGGTATTCGGCCAATGTGGTGGGCACATCGCGTCTACTGCGTCTGGCGCGCAAGTACGGCGTGACCCGAGTGCTGGCGCTGTCGACCTACCATGTCTACGGCGCGGATCCGGCCAATCCCAGCCTCATCGATGAAGAGTATCCGATGCGCGCGGCCAATCTCATGCCCGAGGTGGTCGATGCGGTCGAGCTGGAGAACCTGTTCAATATCCAGCTCTACAAGCACCCCGAGCTCAATATCGTCATCCTGCGGCCGTGCAATATCGCAGGACCGGGCATCAACAACGAGATCAGTCGCATGCTGGCCCAGCGTGTCGCCCCGTGTCTGGTCGGCTTTTCCCCGCTGATGCAGTTCATCCACGTGGCCGACATGTCGCGCGCGGTATGCACGGCATTCGAGCAAAACCATCCCGGCGTATATAATGTGGCGCCGAATGATTATGTCACCTATCAGGACGCGCTGGTCGCGGCCGGCTGTCGTCGTCTGTTTCTGCCCTCGGTGCCGCCGGGGCTGGCCAGACGATCGATGCGTGCGCTGGGGCGTCTGGCGCCGCCGGCCTATCTGGTCGATTTCTTCAAGTACGCGGTGATTGTGGATGGTTCACTGTTTGCGCGTACCTTCGATTTCCAGCCCAACTATGCGCTTGAGAGTCTGTTCGCCGACTACCGCGCCCGTAAATAAGAACCCGCTCTCGGGCTCTTGCGAGGTCTTGCCTTAATGCCAACGCTTACACGTCTATTCGCTCCGCTGGGCGGCCTGATGGCCATGCTGGTCCTGGCCGGGTGCGTGCACAGCCCGCCGTCGGATCCCTGGGACCCCCTGGAGCCGGTCAATCGGTTCAACTACAAGGTCAATGAAAAGGCCGACACCTATATTCTGCGCCCGGTGGCCAAGGGCTACGACACGGTCGTGCCCGACCCGGTGCAGGCCAGCGTGTCGAACTTTTTCGATAACGCCAGCCAGCCGATCACCATGGCCAACAGCCTGCTCCAGCTCAAATGGGGCAAGTTCAACCAGTCGCTCGGTCGGTTCATGCTCAACACGACCGCCGGTGTGGGCGGGCTGTTCGACGTGGCCACGAAGCTGAACGTGCCGCATCCGGACGAGGATCTGGGCCAGACGCTGGGCTTCTGGGGGCTGGGCGCCGGCCCGTACCTGTATCTGCCGCTGCTGGGCCCCTCCACGGGGCGTGAACTGGTGGGCAGTCTGGGCGATCAGTTCGCCAACCCCATCAACTACATCGACGAGTTCGATGAAATCGACGACGACTACCCGTGGATACCCTGGGTGCTGCGCGGGGTGCAGGGCGTGAACCTGCGTGCCAGTCTGCTCGGCTTCGATCAGACGCTCCAACAACAGTTCGATCCGTACGCCTTCGTGCGCAGCTATTACCTGGAAAACCGGCTGAAAAAGGTCTACGACGGGGATGTGCCACCGGAGCGGACCGTATCCAACGATATGGCCGACTTCCCGCGGGCCAACGCCACCGACGATTCGACCGACTGATCTGATCATGTCGCCTGCGGCCGACCGGGCGGCGTTGCTTGCCATGACCCGTCATGAACTGCACGCCGCGGCCCGGCAATATTTCAAGACCGCCGGGCCGACCGAGCCCGAGGTCGCGCTCGTCGAACACGGCGATATATGCCTGGTGTTCAAGGATTACGGCCGGGCGCGCGGCTGGTTCGCGCGTGTGGTCGCCCCGATCCTGATTGCACGCGAAGCTTCGGGGCTGGCGCATCTGCACGATGTCGACGGCGTGCCGCGGCTGGTGCGCCGGGTTGATCGCCGGGGGGTGCTCATCGAGTACTGCCCGGGGCGGCCCTGGGGCCAGGCCAGGCCGAGTGAGGCCGCCTACGACCGCCTGGCGGATCTGCTTGCCACGATTCACCGCGCGGGCATCGCCCACGGCGATCTGCGCGGCGGCGGCAATTTTCTGGTCGACGACAACGACCGGCCTTACATCGTGGATTTCGTGGCCCGCGTCAAGCGCGGCTCGGCCTGGAACGTCGTGTGGAACTGGGTGTTTGCCCGGTTCGTGGCCGCCGACAACAGCGCACTGGTTAAACTGCGGGCCCGACATGCCCCGCATCTGGTCAGCCCGGCCGAGAAACAGGCCATGGCCCATCGCGGCCGTTTCGAGCGGCTGGCCCGGGCGGCCGGCCAAGCCATCCGGCGTGCCACCCGACATCTCGCGCCCCGCGACTGATTTTCAAGGTTTTCGATGACGCGTCTGCTGGTTCGACTTCTGCTGATCTTCATGCCGCTCGTGCGTTGGCCGCTGCGGGCCTGGATCCGTACCAAGGTCACGCCGACCGATCTCGACGAGCTGGATCTGGATCTGGACAAGCCCGTCTGCTATGTATTGCCCGCGGCCAGTGTGCTCGACTGGCTGGCCCTGGAGGCGGTGTGTGTGGCTCGCGGGTTGCCACGGCCGTATCTGGCCGGCAATCGCCCGCCGACGGTGCGTCGGGCCGTGGTGCTGGCCGTGCCGGTCGGGCGCTCGCGTCATCGCACCGAACTACAGCGGATCGTGACCCGCACGCTGCACGATCACTCGTTTGATGTGCAGATGGTGCCGGTATCGGTGTTCTGGGGGCGTAACCCGGTTCAGGAAACCTCGATCACACGGATCCTGTTCGCCGATTCGGATCGGTCCAGCCGGCTGCGCAAGCTGCTGATCGTGGCGATCAACGGCCGGAACACACTGGTGCATTTCGGCCAGCCGGTGGATTATCAGACGGTCATGGGCCAGTCGGCCACGCCGGGCGTGCTGGTGCGCAAGCTGGTGCGCGTGCTACGCGTGCATTTTCGACGCCAGCGGGCCGCCACGCTCGGGCCGGGCGTGTCCCGTCGCAGCCAGCTCATCGATACGCTGATCGCCGATCCCGAAGTCGCCCACGCCATCACCGAAGGCGCACGGCGGGAGAAGAAGAACGTGGCTGTGCTGCGCGCCCGGGCGCGTGAATACGCCGACGAGATCGCCGCCGATCATTCCAATATCGCCATCGGTTTCATGTTGCGTGTGCTGACCTGGCTGTGGAATCGTATTTACGACGGCATCGACGTCAAGCATCTGCCGCGTCTGCGCAGTGCTGCCCATGACAATCGCGAGATCATCTATCTGCCGAGCCATCGCTCGCATATGGATTATCTGCTGTTGTCCTACATCCTGTATCAGGAGGGTCTGGCCTTGCCGCAGATCGCGGCCGGGGTCAATCTCAACTTCTGGCCGGTGGGCGGCCTGTTGCGCCGCTGCGGTGCATTCTATCTGCGTCGTAGTTTCAAGGGCGATCGACTGTATACGGCAGTCTTCCGGGCCTATGTCGAAACGCTGGTTGCTCGTGGCCAGCCCATGAAGTTCTATCCCGAAGGCGGGCGCAGCCGTACCGGGCGTCTGCTGGCTCCCAAGACCGGCATGCTGCAGATGACCGTGGCCAGCGCGCTTTCGGCCAGCCGCGATGCGCCGGTCTCGGTGGTGCCGGTTTATATCGGCTATGACCGTGTGATGGAGGTCAAGGGCTATTTCGACGAATTGAGCGGTACCCGCGTGAAAAAGGGCGAGACCATGGGGGATCTCGTGCGTGGTTCGACCAAGGTGCTCTCGCGCAAGTATGGCCGGGTGTTCGTCTCGTTCGGCGAGCCGATCGAGCTCCAGGCCTTCGCCGATGCCCATCTGCCGGACTGGCGCGCCCGCATGGCCGAGCTGTCGCTGGATGCGCGGCCGAAATGGCTGCAGGGCTTTGTCGATACCCTGGCCACCGAGGTGATGTGCGGTATCAACGCCACGGCCACGCTCAACGCTACGGGGCTGGCCTCACTCGTGCTGCTGGCCGCGCCCCAGAAATCGGTGGCCGAGGATGAAATGATCCGCACCCTCGAGCTGTTGGCCGAAGTGGCCCGGGCCTGTCCGTATTCCAGGGATGCCAGTGGCCCCGAGCCGGACGGGGCCGCCATTCTGGCCGAGGCCGAGCCGCTGATGCGCCTGATCCGGGCGCCGCATGCCTGGGGCGATATCCTGACCGTGGATTCACGCCAGAGCGTGCTTCTGACCTATACCCGCAACAACGTGATGCATCTTTTCGCGTTGCCCTCGTTGATCGCCAACTTCTTCGCCCACTTCGAGCAGCGCAACGAAAAGGCCCTGCTGGCGGACGCCGTGGAGCTCTATCCGTTGCTGGCCTCGGAGCTTTTCCTGCGCTGGCCGGTCGACGATTGTCGCGATGCGCTGATCGAAAGCGTCAACGGGCTGATCAGCTGTGGGCTTCTGACACGCACCGACAAAGGCACGCTGAAACGCCCCAAAGCCGGCAGCGACGGTTTCGCGGCGCTGAACAGCCTGGCCCGCATCATGCGCGAGTCACTCGAGCGCTATGCCATGACCGCCACGCTGCTGTCGCATAACCTGGATACCGGCACCGTCGAACGCGCCCGCTTCGAGCGTCAATGTCAGCTCATGGCCGAGCGCATGGCACTGCTGACCGGGCGCAACAGCCCCGAGTTCTTTGACGCGCGACTGTTTCGCAATCATGTGGAAACCCTGGTGCGGGTGGGCCTGCTGCGCCGTGAAGGCAGCAAGCTGCATATCGACGCCGAACTGCGCCATCTGGCCGAGCACGCGCTGCGCCTGCTGGGTTCGGACATCCGCCAGTCGATCGCGCATCTAACCTCGTTGTCGCGCCTGGAAGACGGGGCGCTGAGCTGAGCGCCCCGGGCGTTCGGGTCGCGTTGGTTCGCTACGGTCCGCGCCCGGATACGAACGGGCGCGCGCCGTATTCGCCTGCCGGTACGCACAACAGTCTCGAGCATGCCGGATGCCATCCCGGCTACGGCGCCGACAATCGACGTTGCGGCGTGCTCGTGGCAATCTCTGACGATCTCATCGCTTTCAACCGAGTTTTCACCCCGTGCCGATTACTTCGCTGCTTTTCATCATCCTGTTCGTCGTGGCCAGCCTGTTCTATTTGGGGGCAGCGGTGGTCTGTTACCGGCGGGGCGATCGGCTGGCCTGGACACGGCTGGGCACGGGCATCGGCTTTGCCCTGATGGCCATCGGCTCGATCGCACGGGATGATGTGCCGGGCAATCTGGTATTCATCGGCGCGATCATCGTGTTCGTATCCGCGATACTGACAGCCGTGCTCACGGCACGCCGCGCGCGCCGCGGCTAGCGCGCCAGCCCACGCCAGAGATAGAGCGGCGTCGCGGATTGGGTCAGCGTGCTTTCGGCCAGCCGGGAGACAAGGCTGGCCGAGGCCTCGTGGGAGGCCCCCGTGGCGCCGGCCGATAGCGTGTCCGGGGCAGACTGGCCGCGGTAATAGCGTACGAGCCGTGCATCGTCGGTGCCGATACGGCGCTCGACCCGGGCAACGACTTCATCGCGATGGGCAACCGCATCGACGAGTCCCAGCCGCCGGGCGGCACGGGCTGAAAAGATACGCCCGTCGGTGATGGTCGCCATCTGATCATGATCCAGGCGCGCGCCGCGGCTGGTACGGACCACGTTCACGAAGCGCTGAAACAGCGCATCGACCACGTCGTGGACAATCGCCTGCTCGTCGGGGCGAGGCGGGCGTAGCGGCGAGAGCAGGTCCTTGTGTTCCCCCGACGTCACGCTGGCATCCTGCAGGCCCAGTTTGTCGAGCAGTCCGGCGGCGTTGACGTTGACGATGATCACGCCGATCGAGCCGGTGATTGTCGTGGGCTGGGCGATGACTTCATCGGCGGCCATGGCGATGTAGTAACCGCCCGAGGCTGCCACCCCGCCCAGGCTGGCGATCACGGGTTTGCCGGTTGCCTGATGAAACGAGGTGATTCGGTGATAGATCTCGTCGCTGGCCGCGACCGTGCCGCCCGGGCTGTCGATACGCAGAATGACCGCCTTGATGGCATCGTCGGCCGCGGCCTTGGCGAGGCTGCGCTCGATCCGGGTCAGCGCGGATGCGCTATGCGTCAGGCCGAACGCGCCTGATTGCGGATGCGACGAAATGAAGCCGGTCACCGGCAGCCACAGGATCTTGTCGGCCCCGCTGCCGGAGATCGTGGTTTCGTGCAGGTCGGGATCGCCCGTGCGGGATAGCGGGGCATTGATCGTGATGCAGCCCGCCAGCGACAGGGCGGCGGCAAGCACCAGGAGCCGGCCGACGAGCCGGGGGAGTCGGTGGGCCGGCATCAGTGGCTGGTTTCCTGCCAGGCCTCGATCGAGGCGATGACCTGCTGGCTGGCCTGTTTCAGGCAATGCCGGGCCTGTTCGCGGTCGTCCTGGTCCAGATACGAGGCGGCCATGGCCGAAAACCGGGCCGCGCCTTCGATCACGTCTTCTTCGTGCAGGCGCTTGTAAGCCGCCTCCAGGGCGGATAACAGCTGGCGGGTGGTCTCGGGCTCGAGTTTGGCCTGCTGAAAGACCATCACACACGCGGCCGTGGCCGCGCCTTCGAGCAACGGCCGATGACTGTCCGGCATGTCCGGGTGAAAGGTCTGATAGCTGTCGGCCAGCCGCGTGACGATATCCACCAGTGCCAGCATGGCGGGCATGTCGTCGAACAGATGCTTGTGCCCACGCTTGGCCGCGATATCGGCCACGATTTCGAGCGCGGGCCCGACGGTGCGGTGATAGACATGCGGGGGCAGGGCGTTGGGATCGAGCCGGTCGGGATCGACCGTGCTGTCGTTTTCAGACATGGCAATCGCGTCTTTTGAGCCGGCCACTAGCTTAACGGAATCCGCACGATCACTCGCGCACCGCCGTTATCGGCGCGGCCCAGCTCGATCGTGCCGTTGTAGCTGCGCACGATTTCTGCCGCGACAGCCAGGCCCAGGCCTTGGCCTTCATGGTTGCTGTCCGCCCGCACGCCGCGCTCGAGCAGGCGATGCGGGGCCGAATCGGCAAAGCCGGCCCCGTTATCGTCGACCCAGAGCTCGAGCGCGCGATCGATGATACGGGCATCCACGGTCACGTGGTCTCGGCCGTATTTGGCGGCGTTGTCCATGAGCGTACCCAGCAGCTCGGTGATATCGCCCTCGTCGAGCGGGGCCCGCAGGCGGGTATCGATCGCGATATCGAAGGTCGTTGCCTGCTCGGCGTAGACCTTGGTCAGGGCACGGCCCAGGCGTTCGGCGATCGGGCGCAGCGCCAGCGGCCGGGCCAGCGTGCGCTTGCCGGCAGCCGCCGCCTTCTGGAGCTGGTAGTCCAGGATATCGTTCATCCGGGCCAGCTGGCTGCGCAGCGGGTCGCGGGTTTCCGCGGCCAGGCTCTTGTCCTCGGCCATGCCGCGCAGTATGGCCATGGGTGTTTTCAGGCTGTGTGCCAGATCCCCCAGCGCGTTTCGATACCGTGTGAGGCGGGCCTGATCGTTGGCCAGCATGGTGTTCAGGTTGGACACCAGCGGCTGGATCTCGTCGGGATAATGGCCTTCCAGGCGCCGATCCCGGTCGGATTCCAGATCCGCCAGATTACGCGCCAGGCGGCGCAGCGGGGCCAGCCCCCAGCGCAGAATCAACAGTTCGACGATCAGCAGCGATATGGCCGAAACCGACAACAATGTCCACAAAACGCTGCGAAAGCGGGTCATCTGCTTCACGAACGCCTGGGCGTTTTCGGCCACGACCAGCGTATAACGATAATCATCGCCTTGTTCGGTCACCCAGCGAAACCCGAACGACAACGAGATCAGCTCGCCGCCGCCCGGCGCCGGGATCCGCATCTGTTGCCATTGGCCGACCGCGGGCAGGTCGGGCACGTCGATATCGCCCAGCAATGACGGTGAATGCCAGATCATGCGGCCTTGGCTGTCGAGTACCGCTGCATACAGCCCGGAATCCGGCCGGGTGAGATCGGACTCGGGCAGCACGCGCGGGGCCAGGTTGAAGCCGCCTGCGTCGGTGATATCGGCACTGCCCAGCAGGGCATACGACAACCCCTGCAGGCGGTCATGTTCGGCCTGATCGGCGCGCTCTCGCACGGCGGTCTGCAGGGCCAGCCCGGTCAGCACCGTGAAGGCCAGAAGAAGTACCGCGGTCGCTGCCAGTAGACGCGCCCGCAGCGAATTGATCACGAGCGCTCGACGGCAGCCGCGTTACGAGGCCGGTCATCCCGGGCCAGGCGATAGCCACGCCCGCGCAGGGTTTCGATCGGCTTGCGGGTGCCGTCCGGATCCAGCTTGGCGCGCAGCCGGCGCACGAAGACCTCGATCACGTTCGAGTCGCGCTCGGCGTTCTCTTCGTAGATATGTTCGGTCAGCGCGGTCTTGGAGATCACTTCGCCGGCATGGAGCATGAGGTACTCCAGCACGCGGTATTCATAGGCCGTCAGGTCGATCGAGTCCTCGCCGACGAAGACTTCCTGGCGCGAGGTGTCGAGTACGATATCGCCGGACTCGAGTCGTGGCTGAGCCCAGCCGCGCGAGCGGCGCACCAGAGCCTGGATACGGGCAGACAGTTCTTCCGGCTGGAAGGGCTTTACGACATAGTCGTCGGCGCCGGCTTCCAGGCCCTCGACCTTGTCTTGCCAGCGGCTGCGCGCGGTCAGGATCAGAATCGGGTAATCCAGGCCGGCCTCGCGCACCTCGGTGATGATATCCAGACCGGTCGGCCCGGGCAGGCCCAGGTCCACGATCGCGATATCGATCGGGTACTCCTTGGCGTAGAACAGGCCTTCTTCGCCCTCGCCGGTGGAGTCCACGGCATATCCTTCGCTTCGCAAGCGTTCACAGACCTGCTCCCGAAGTTCGATGTCATCCTCGATGACCAGTGCTCGCATGTCGCTCGATTCCTTTGCCGCGGCAATCAGCGTGCATCCACGTGCACTTCCTGTACCCGACCGTGTTCCAGTATCTTGACCCGATAGTACGGGCCACTCGAGCCGTGTTCCAGTACCACGTTGAGTACCTTGCCGCCTTCGCGCGCCCGTGCGATGCGTGCCGCCTGGCTGGACGAGACCGTGGGCGCGCCGTGGCGTGGTTTATCGCGCGCGTCGCGCTCGGGGCCGGTGGCATCGTGCTTGGGCCTCTGATCCGAGCGCCTGAGGGTTTCCAGCGTATCGTTATCCAGCCCGGAGAAGCCGTGTGCCGCGCGCGCCGGCATCGGCGCGCCAAGTACCAGGACAACGCCCAGACCGATCACGGCCAGACCGCCGACGAGGCTTGAACCAGGCGCGGCGAGCCATCGGCGGGGCATGACGTCACCGATATTCATCAGAACACGACCGGCCCGGCACAGGGCCCGCCCGGCCGTGATGGCATCGCGCCAGAGGTTTTGCAGTGCGCGATGGCAGCAGCGCAGGCCGCGATGTGTCGGGCCGTGCACAGTGCCAACCATCGATATCGGCAATGAAGAGAAAAGCGGCATAGCAGGCCTCGCGGAGAGACCTCAAAGCTACCGCTCGTGGCCTGAATCCGTCCTGAAGGCCGCTGTCAACTGTCGCCGATCAGCGACAGCTGCTGTGCGCGTATCGGCTTGCCGACACGCGCCGGAGTCGAACGAGGGTCAGCCGTTGTCGTGCTGCGCCGACGTGCTGTCGCCAGGCTTCTTCTGGGCGTCCTTGCGGTCTGCCTGCTGGTCGTTTTCCAGCTCGAGCTGATCACGCACGTCGGCCACCCCGGGCTGGTTGCGCACGAGCTTGACGGCTTCGTTGCGGGTATCGGCATCGGGTACCGAGCCGGTCAGTGTGACCACGCGTTGATCCACGCTGACCGAGATGGCGGATTTCTCGAAGGCGTCCTTGGTCAGCACGTCGCGCTGAAGCACACGGAACAGGATCTCGTCGCTGGCCTGCTTCTGGGCCCTGGCGCGGGCCTCGCGCAGGTTGTTCTGTTTTTTGTTCAGAGTCTGCTGGGCTTCCTGATGGTCCTCGCGTGCCTCGGCGATCTTCTCTTCGGTCTTCTCGACCTTCTTCCTGGCCTCCTGGATCGCGCTCTGGGCTTCGTTGACCGATTCCACGGCCGCGTCGTACTGCTCCTGGGGCGACTGCGAACAGCCGGCCAGGCCGATCAAGGCAACGCTGAACAGGACACCGGTTGTTGAAAGAAAATGACGCATCGAGGAATCTCTTGTATTGGACTTGCTCGAAAAGTAACAGATTCGGCCTGAATGCGGCCGGTCGTGGGCCGCTCGACGATCGCCGTGCGCAAGCGGCCCATCCTGACGCCGGCCAACCACGGCCAGCGGGCACGGCGTATAATTCGGGTCATGCAGATCGATCGTTTCATGTTCGCGCAGGGGCTCGCGCTGGCGCCCATGGCCGGTGTGACCGACCGTGTGTTTCGTAAACACTGCCGTGTGCTCGGCGCGGCGATGACCACGGGTGAGATGGTGTCATCGAAGCCGGATCTGCGAGCAACACGTAAATCAATGAAGCGGCTCGATTTTTCCGGGGAGCCCAGCCCCAGAGTCGTACAGATCGCCGGTGGCGATGCCACCGATCTGGCCGAGGCGGCCCGCGCCAACGCCGATGCCGGGGTAGATATCATCGATATCAATTTTGGCTGCCCGGCCAAGAAAGTCTGCCGCAAGGCGGCCGGCTCCGCGCTCATGGCCGATGCCGAAGCCGCAGCACAGATCTTTCAAGCCGTGGTGGCAGCCTCGCCCGTGCCGGTCACGCTGAAGATGCGCACCGGGGTGAGTGCGGATCGTATCAACGCCCCGCGCATCGCGCGGTATGCCCAGGAGGCCGGCATCACCGCGCTGGCCGTGCACGGGCGCACGCGCGATCAGCACTATCAGGGGGTTGCCGAGTACGAGACCATTGCCGCGGTCAAGGCCGCGGTATCGATCCCGGTCTGGGCGAACGGTGATATCGACAGCCCGGCCAAGGCGCTGGCCGTGAAGCAGGCCACCGGTGCCGATGGCCTGATGATCGGTCGTGCAGCCTGCCGCCGGCCGTGGCTTTTCGGCCAGATCGCCGCTGCGCTGGCCGACCGGGCCGTGCCTGCCCCGCCGGACCTGGCCACTGAACGAGAATGGCTACTGGGCCTGATCGAGCAGATTCATGATTTCTATGGCGAGGATCAGGGCGTGCGTATCGCGCGCAAGCACATCGCCTGGCTGCTCGAGCGCCGCCCGGCGCATGTCGCAACCGCGAATGCGCTCATGCAGGCCGAAGGCTCGGCGCGCCAGCGCCGGCTGGTCGACGGTTATTTCCAGGCCGTCGACCAGCACTCGCCCTAGATCGCGCCGCCGGTCATGCCCGGATTATTGCCGCCGTAGAACAGCAGGCCGCCGAGCAGGCCGGCGATCACGATCTGGATCACCCAGCCGATCAGGCAGACCGCGATGGCCCGGCCGGTGTTGTCGTAATCCAGTGCCTGGCGCACGGCCACCACCAGCGTGGCCAGCATCCAGACCCACACAACCAGTCCCACGATCGCCCCGATCAGCGGAATGATCTCGAAGATCCGCAGCACGCCGGGGGCGGCAGCAAAGCCCATCGTACGCAGCAATTGCCCGATATCGGCCTCGGTCTGGCGCTGGGCGAGCAGCTTGGTGCCGACCAACCAGATGATGGCCGCCGAGATCACCCAGCTGATCAGTGCCGACAGCGAGATCGCGATCAGCCCGCCGAAGCCGAGCTGGCCCACCACGCCGATACCGGCTGCCAGGGAGGCCAGTACCACCACGCCGGCGGCCTGCGCGGTCGCGCTTTTGTCGTGCTCTACGGCTTCATAAAGGGCGGCATCGAGTTTGGCCGCCCGGATCATGCGATTGACGAAACTGTTCATGGGGTATGCTGGATTCGAATGATGATGCCCACTACTTTGAGCCAGTATTGCGGCACAGGCCAGCCCGGCCGGGCCGAGCCATGCGCCGAAACCTCGAAGCGCTGCGGGTAATGCGCCGGATAGTCGCAGCCGGTGCGATAGCCTATGTTCGGCCAACCACAACCAACGATCCGGGGTGACTGTTCTGCGTGCACTATTGCTGATCAATCAACATTCTCGCCAGGGTGAGGCGGATGCCGAAACCGCCGCCAACCATCTGACCGATCTCGACGTGGACGTGACCCGCGGTGATTTTTCCGCACCGGACGAGCTGCCCGACGAGATCCGCGAGCGCGGGCGTGATTTCGACGTCATCGTGCTGGGTGGGGGCGATGGCACGCTCAATCTGGCGGCCAAGGCCGTGGCGGATATCCGGATGCCCATGGCCGTGCTGCCGCTGGGCACGGCCAACGACTTCGCCCGTACGCTGATGATCCCCAATGATCTGGCCGCGGCTTGTCGCAATGTGGTCGAGGGGCTGGATTACGGCATCGATCTCGGCCAGTGCAACGATGTGTATTTCCTGAACGTGGCCAGTATCGGTCTGGCCGTGCGGGCCTGTGAATATCGTTCGGATGCGGCCAAGAAATGGCTCGGCGCGCTGGGCTATATCTCCAACGTCTATGCCGCGTTTCGTGATACCAAGCCGTTCGGGGCCGACGTGGTCTGTCGCGGCGAGTCTCACCGCCTGCACTCGATCCAGATCGCCGTGGGCAACGGCCGGTATTTCGGCGGCGGGCTGGCGGTCTCCAGTGATGCCGCGCTCGACGACGGCACGCTGGATCTCTACAGCCTGAAACCCCAGCGTCCGGGTGCATTGCTGCGTATGCTGCCCTCGCTCGTGCGTGGGCCGGACAAATCGATCCAGGGCGTACAGCTGCTCGAAAGCGAGGCTTTCGAGATCACCACCGATCGGGTGATGCAGATCAATACCGACGGCGAGATCATGACCGAGACACCGGCCACCTTTCGGGTGTTGCCCGGCGCGTTGACCGTCAAGGTGCCCCAGGCCTATGTCGAGCAGTATGGCCACACCAACCGGCGACGCCCGGTCGACGGGGATCGCGCGCGATGAGTGCCGGGCGCGAGCCAGCCGTATTCGATGAGGCCGAAGCCTGTATCGACTGGCTGATCGCGCAGGCCGGCAAGACCCTGTGTGTGGGCGCGCCCCTGGGCCTGGGCAAGCCGGCCACACTGCTCAACGCCCTGTATCAACGTGCCAAGGCCGATGCCGGCATCGATCTGACGATCATCACCGCGTTGTCGTTGACCACGCCGAAAGCATCCTCGGATCTCGAAGCCCGGCTGATGGATCCGATCGTCGAGCGGGTGTTCGAGGACTATCCGGGGCTGGATTACATGGCCGATGTCGTCGCCGACACGGTGCCGGCCAATATCACGGTCTCGGAATTCTTCTTCCAGCCGGGCGCGCTGCTGGCCAGCCCCTATGCCCAGCGTCATTATCGCTCGGTCAACTACACGCATGCGGCGCGCGACCTGCTGGATGCCGGCGTGAACGTATTGATGCAGATGGTGGCTCCGGGCACGACCGACGAGACGGTTTCGTTATCGTGCAACACCGACGTCACGCTCGATCTCATGCCGGGGATCGAGGCCATGCGCGCGGCAGGCAAGGCACCGCTCGTGGTCGGCCAGCTCAACACGCGCCTGCCGACGATGACGCGCAGTGCGCTGGTCGGGCGCTGGCGTATCGATGGCCTGTTCCAGGGCCCGGCGGCCGATTTCAAGCCGTTTGGTGCGCCGGCCGCGCCGGTGGCCACCGCTGACTATGCGATCGCTGCACGCGTGACCGGTCTGCTGGCGGATGGCGGCACGCTACAGATCGGGATCGGCAGCCTGTCGGATGCCATCGCCTGGTGCTGTGATCTGCGCCAGAACCACAACGATACGTTCTGCCGGCTCATCGAGTCTCTGGCTCCCGGCCCGTCCGAGCAGGCGCTGACCCGGCGCTACGACGGCACCGCGCCGTTCGTCACGGGCCTGTATGGCTGTACGGAAATGCTGGTCGATGCCTATCTGCATCTCTATCGCGCCGGGGTGATCACGCGCCCGGTCTACGACGATCCGACGATCCAGACCCTGCTCAACGAGGGCCGTCTGTCGCCCCAAGTCTCGATGGGCAGTCTTGATGCGCTGCACGAGGCCGGTGCGATCGACAATCCCTTGACCGAGGCTGATGTTGCCTGGCTGAAACGGCTTGGTGTCATGCGCGACGACGTGCAGTGGCAGGACGGCCGGCTGGCCGTGCCCGGCGTGGATCGGCCGATCCACGCCGATCTATCGGGCGCCCGGAGCCGGGCGGCGCTGGCCGAGCATGCCCTGGGCGATACGCTGGCCGGCGCCACGCTGGTTCATGGCGGCTTCTTTCTCGGGCCGAGCGCGTTCTACGAGCGCCTGCGCGATTTGTCAGACGATGAGCGCGAACGCTTTCACATGACCAGCGTGGGCGAGATCAACCAGCTCTATGGCAACGAGCCGCTCAAGCGGGCCCAGCGGGTCAAGGCACGGTTCGTGAACACCGCCATCAAGGCCAGCCTGGACGGTGCAGTGGCCGCCGACGGCCTGGAAGACGGGCGCGTGCTTTCGGGCGTGGGCGGGCAATACAACTTCGTGGCCCAGGCGCACGAGCTGGCCGATGCCCGCTCGATCCTGTGTATTCGCGCCACGCGCGCCGGGGCCGGCGGGCGCGAGTCGAATATCGTGGCGCGCTACGGCTACAACACGATTCCGCGCCACCTGCGCGATATCGTGATCACCGAATACGGCGTGGCCGATCTGCGCGGCGCCACGGATGAGGCCATCGCCATCGCCCTGATCGAGATCGCCGACGCCGAGTTTCAGGAGGGGCTGCGCGAAGCAGCCGTGGCGGCCGGCAAGCTGTCGAAGGAGTACGTGATTCCCGAGCGCGCCCGGCGCAACACGCCGGCCTGGCTGGGCCGGGTCTTTGCCGAAACCGGCCCGAGCGCCGGCTGGCCGCGTTATCCCTACGGCAGTGATTTCACCGCGATCGAAGACACATTGATCGGCGCACTGAAAGGTTTTGCCGGCCAGTCCAGGCCGGCCATGGCTGCCGGGCTGGCCCGCGGGGCGATGTCCTATGCCGGTGATCGACAAGCCGTGCGCGCCCATCTCGAGCGCATGGGCCTGGCCGACCCGGGCGATATCAAGACCCGCCTGCAGGCCCGTATCGTCACTGCGGCCCTGCGCCAGGCTGGCCGGCTACCGCGGTCATGAGCGCGGTCTTCGATAGCCCGGACACACTGACACAGGCGCTGGCAGGCACCGGCTATATCGTCGACGACGAGCTGGCCACGGCCGTCTATCTGGCCGCCACACTGGCGCGCCCGATCCTCATCGAAGGCCCGGCCGGGGTCGGCAAGACCGCGATCGCGGCGGCCATCAGTCAGGCGTTGGACGCGCCGTTGCATCGGCTGCAGTGCTACGAAGGCCTGGATGCCGGGCATGCGCTCTACGACTGGGATTACCCGCGCCAGTTCATGGCGATCCGGCTGGCCGAGGCCGGCCACGCCGGCATCGATGAAAACACGCTCTATAGCGACCGTTACCTGCTGCAACGCCCGGTGCTGGCCGCACTGGCCAGCGACCGGCGCGCGGTGCTTCTGATCGATGAGCTGGACCGGGCGGACGAAGCCTTCGAGGCGCTGCTGCTGGAAGCGCTGGCGGACTGGCAGATCAGTATTCCCGAGTACGGCACCGTGCGGGCGGCCACGCCGCCGATCGTCATCGTGACCGGCAACCGCAGCCGGGAGCTGTCCGATGCGCTGCGTCGGCGCTGTCTGTATGCCTGGATCGATTATCCGAGCCTGGCGCACGAGGCGCGCGTGCTCAAGGCCCGGCTGCCGGAGATCGATGCCGCGCTGGCCGAGCGGATCAGCCGCTTTCTGGCCCGTGTGCGCGGGCTGGATCTGGTCAAGCAGCCGGGCTTGTCCGAGTCGCTGGACTGGGCCCGGGCCTTGATCACCGTCGGGGCCAGCGATCTGGCCAACGAGCGAGTGCCCACCACGCTGGCTGCTCTGGTCAAGGACCCGACCGATATTCAGGCCCTGCGCCGGTATTGGCACGAGCTGATCGACGAATCGGCGTGAGGATGTTCTCGGGGCCGGGCTGGCAGATGGCCCCGGCCATGGCGGCTTTTGTACAGCGCCTGCGCGCAGCCGGGCTGGATATCGGCAGCGGCGAGGCCCGTGATGCCCTGCACGTACTGGAGATCCTCGGGGTCCAGCCTGTCGCGCGGGTACAAACGGCTCTGGCGGCGGTGCTGTTGCGCCGGGCCGGCGACCGGGCCACGTTCGACGCGGTTTTCCAGCGTTTCTGGATCCAGCCGATCGCCGATGCAGCGGTCGAGCTCGCGCCCGAGGACGACACGCCGACAGCCACAACACGCCGCGCCACGGGGGCCGGGGTGCGCGCGGCCGGGGCCACGCGCGCCGTGCGTGCCCACGACAGCCGCGAACAAGAGGCCCGCGGGGCCGCGGCTCGCGGGCCCGAGCCCGCCGCTGATTATGCCGGCCTGTCCGCCGCCGATCGGGCGGCCACGCGTGTGCTGGCCCGCCGGGCCGGCCAGCGTCTGGCCCGCGCGCGCCATCGCCGGCTGCAGACGCGTGGGCAGCAGACGATCGACTGGCCGGCCACGCTGCGTGCCAGCCTGCGCTGCGGCGGCGAGCTGAGCGGCCTGGTTCAGGCGCGCGCCGCGCGTCGGCGCCTGCGGTTGTTCGTCTTTGCCGACGTCAGCCACTCCATGCGCCAGTACAGCGCGCTTGCGCTGGCTTTCGTGGACGGGCTGGCGCGCTGTTTTCACGGCGTGGATATCGTGACCTTCGCGGATCGGGCAGCCGAGACCGGCCGGGCCGGGCACGCCACGGGTGGCGGCACGCGCATCGGGGCGTCCCTGGTCGAAACCCTGGCTCGCCCCGGGCGCGTGATCGATCGTCACACGATCGCGCTGATCGTCTCCGATGGCTGGGACGCCGGCGATGATGCCGTACGTGAGGCGGCGCTGGGCCAACTGGCGCGACGGTCCGGTGCGCTCTACTGGCTCGACCCGCTGGCCGAGCATCCGGATTATTTCGCCAGTGCCGCCGGGCCTCAGCACCAGAGCCCGCACGTCGATCGCGTGGTGGCCGCGCGCAGCCTGGCGAGTCTCGAAGCCGGCATACGCCGACTGCCCGGATTTCCCGGCCTTTAAAACGGGCTCCAGTTTCCGATCGCGCGTCGAATCACGCTGACCTGCTCGGAGACGATCTGGCTGGCCGATCGCGGCGCGTCGCCGATCACAAAGTGCTCGGTGCCGATGAGCTGGCCGTCGTCGGTGATCACATCGACCTGCCAATGACCGGTCGGATCCGCACCGAGTGCCATCTTGTGGCTCCAGGCTCGATAGCCGCGCTCGCGGGTGCCGCCCACGATATCCAGGGCGATGCGATCGACCACCCGGCCGTCGTGCGACCAGACATGAAAGATCTCTTGCTTGAGCCCGCGCGGGGCCTTGATGGCCGAAAACGCATACAGTCCGTTGGCCGTCAGGGTATCCGCGGCAAAGCGGGCATGATCACGTCCCGGGTCACGGGTGGCCGTATCCATCTGCGCGGTGATGACCATGCGTTTGGCCGACAGTGTGGCCGGCGGAATCCAGTAGCGCGCTCCCCAAGCTGTCCCGGCCAGGGCCACCGATAGCGCGGCCATCAACAACCACCGGCTCCAGTGGCGCACACGGATCAGGTCGTTGAAGCTGGGCAGGGCACACACACCGGTGGCGATCGAGGCCAGAGCGATCGTGGTGCCGGTGGTCATCGAGCCGATGATCGGCCCGGCGGCCAGCAGGGCCACGAACAATGTAAAGGCGTGGTAGCCGAAGAACAGCGATCGCCGCCCGGCGATGACGTCGTAATACAGCGGATCGATCGCCGATGCGACGGCGGCCGCGATGATCAGCAGCGTGAACAGACACTGCGGTGAGCCCCACGTGGTGCTCGCCAGAAAAAACGGCAGCACGAAGAACAGGGTTTCCTGATGCAGCGCCTGGGTGGCGAACCGCACGGCCAGCCTCGGAAGCCGGTCGCCCAGCAGGCGGGCCAGCCAGCGATGCAGCAGGCCCTCGAACAACAGGGCCACCCAGCCGACCAGCATGAGCACTGTCAGCCACTGGGCGAGGGCGTTCTGGCGCTGGACCAGAAAATAACTGCCCAGCCCCAGCGCAAACGACACGAGCGGCAGAAAACGGCGCCAGCGCAGCATGAAGCGCCCGATACGGCTGTCGGCACAGCGCGAGGCCAGGCGTTCGAGCCGGCCGGCCGGCGATGGCGTATCAGGCGCGGGGGTTGGGGTCATGCCGAGTATCGCAAGCAGTCACGAAGCGCGAGAGCATAGCGCCTCAAAGCTGAGTGGTCGCCGAATGCCGCGGCTTGCAACCGTCCGGATCGGCCCTCACGTAAGTAGCAGCGGGTCGGTGATACGATAAGGGATTCCATCGATAGCCGCATGACCAATCGAGGCCATCATGAGTGACTTCAAGGGAATACCGGTGGTCACCGGTTCCAAGGTACAAAAGCCCAACGGCACGC
>MDTG01412615.1_pt1 | contig 19189 bp, 17 predicted proteins | sample 811421 | NCBI WGS metagenome assembly MDTG01 (sample SAMN05326645, study PRJNA326480) | marine metagenome | isolation source: seawater | place: Pacific Ocean: South East | collected 2011
AGCGTATAATAATCCAGAAGCTTTCAAATCACTTGTTAAAAAAGTTCAGTTATCAATAAAATAAACTTGTTTTTTCTTTTATAAAGTTAGAGTAAAAACTAACTAATGGTAGATTTACGAGAATTAATTCTAAAAGTATCACAAGCCAAAGATAAGTTAGAACTGCAAAATTTGAAAACGCAGTTTTTAGGAAAAAATAGTCAAATCAGCCAAGAGTTTAAAAAACTTGGTTCATTAGCCGAGGAGGAAAGAAAAACAAGAGCCGCTTCGCTTAATAATGAAAAACAAAAAATTACTGAATCAATTAATAATAGGTTTAAAGAATTGGAAAAATCAGAAATAAATCAGAAACTTCAAAAAGATAAAGTTGATGTGACGTTACCAGCACGAGAAAGACCAAATGGAAAAATACATCCAGTTTCACAAGTTATTGATGAGATTTCTTCAATATTTTCTGAAGTAGGTTTTTCAGTTGCGGAAGGCCCAGATGTTGAGACTGAATATAATAATTTTACCGCTCTTAACACGCCTGAGGATCATCCAGCGAGAGATATGCATGATACTTTTTATTTAGATGGAGATAAAAAAATTCTGTTACGTACCCATACTTCACCTGTTCAAATCAGAGCAATGCTTAATGGTAAACCGCCATTCAAAATAATTGTTCCTGGAAGAACTTATCGTTGCGATAGTGACCAAACTCATGCTCCAATGTTCCATCAGCTTGAGGGCTTGCATATCGATAAAAATATTAACATGGGTCATCTAAAGGGATGCTTAGATTATTTTGTTAAAGAATTCTTTGAAGTTAAGAAACTTCAAATGAGATTTAGACCAAGTCATTTTCCATTTACAGAACCTTCGGCAGAAGTTGATATTGGTTATAGATTGGAAAATGGAAGAATTATTGTTGGTGAGGGGGATAAATGGTTAGAGATATTAGGCTGTGGAATGGTCCATCCAAATGTTTTAAAAAATACTAAAGTTGATCCAAAAAAATTTCAGGGCTTTGCATTTGGAATGGGTATAGATAGACTTGCAATGCTTAAGTATGGAATAAATGATCTTAGATCCTTTTTTGAAACAGACTACAGATGGTTAAATTATTTTGGATTTGACCCCTTAGATGTTCCGACAAATTATAGAGGATTAAGTAGATGATATTAACATTGTCTTGGTTAAAAAATCACTTGAGTACTAAAGCAAATTTATCAAAAATAATTGATAAACTTACAGGAATAGGTCTTGAAGTAGAAGGCATAAGAGAAAGTCAAAACGAATTATCACTTTTTAAAGTTGCAAAAGTTTTAAATGCAGAAAAACATCCTAATGCAGACAAACTAAAACTTTGCGACGTTAGCCTTGGCGACAGTAAAGTAATAAAAGTTGTTTGCGGAGCTGCCAATGCAAGAAAAGGTTTAGTCACTATATATGCTCCCCCAGGTTCGATAATCCCAAAAAGTAAACTGAAATTGAAGGTAGCAAAAATAAGAGGCGTCGAGTCATACGGAATGCTTTGTTCTGAAAGCGAACTTAATATTTCCAACGAAAGCCAAGGAATAATTGAATTAAAGAATAGAGAAAATGATGTTGGAAAAAACTATTTTAAAAGTAAAGAAGAAAAATCTATTGATATAGCGATTACGCCTAACAGACCAGATTGTCTAGGAGTTCGAGGAATTGCCAGAGATCTATCATCTGCTGGTTTAGGACAATTAAAAAAACAACCTCAAATAAAAATAAATCAAAAGTTTAAAAACCCAATTAAAGTTTCAATAAAAAAAGAAAAAGACCAGGGCTGTGGTATTTTTGGAAGCGTATATATTAAAAATGTTCAAAACAAAGAAAGTCCAGAATGGCTTAAAAAAAGAATTCTATCTTTGGGTCTGAAGCCCATCTCAGCAATCGTAGATATTACTAATTACGTAATGTATGACCTGAACAGACCTTTGCATGCTTATGATGCTGACAAAATTAATAAGGAGATTATTGTTAGGAATTCAAAAAAAGATGAGTCTTTCCAGGCATTAGACAACAAGACATACAAGCTTCAAAATAATATGTGTACAGTTAGCGATAAATCAGGAGTGCTAGGTCTAGGTGGAATTATTGGAGGAACTAGATCGGGTACAGAAATTAATACCAAAAATATTTTATTAGAATCGGCATATTTTTTTCCAGAATCAATTAGAAAAACTTCTAAAATTTTGAGTATAGACACAGATGCAAAATACAGATTTGAAAGAGGAATCGACCCTGATTCTGTAAAATTAGGATTAGAACTTGGAATGTGTATGATACTTGATATTTGTGGTGGTGAGGCAAGTAAAGTTTCAATAGTTGGCAAAATACAAGATAAAAGAAAAACAATTGACTTAGAAACAGAAAAATTTTCGAAGGTAATAGGCTTTTCAATATCAATTTCAGAAATTAAAAAAATATTAGTTTCGCTTGGTTGTGAATTAAAAATAAAAGGTAAAAAAATTAAAGTTTTACCCCCAAGTTGGAGACCTGATATTAAAGAGGATATAGATCTTATAGAGGAGCTAATTAGAATAAGAGGATTTGATAAAATTTCACTGATTCATCCAGAGAGAAGCAGATCAAAAGAGACTTTAAATTTTAAACAAAAATTGTTTCATTTATCCCAAAGAGCAGTAGCAACTAAGGGCTACCTTGAAGCGGTTACATGGTCATTTACAGACTCTCGTATCGATAAACAATTTTCACAAGGGAAAAAAGAAATAGAAATTACCAATCCAATCTCAAGTGATCTTAATGTGTTAAGAAGATCAATATTCTCAAATTTAATTATTTATTTAAAAAAAAATCAAGACAGAGGATATCCAGATATCTCGTTATTTGAAATTGGACCAACTTTTTTTGGAAGTAAACCAGGTGAACAACAAATTGTCATAGGTGGTTTAAAATCTGGTGTTGCTAATAGAAAAAGTTGGGATATTAAAGCCAGAAACATAGATGTTTTTGATGTCAAAGCAGATGCAATTAAAACACTGGTAGAACTTGGTATTGAAGATGGAGATTTATATATTACAAACAAAACTCAGGATTATTACAATCCAGGAAGATCTGGCTCTATACACCTAAAATCAGCAAACGGTCCCCAACTCGCTTTTTTTGGTGAGATACACCCTGCTATAGTGTCAAATATAAATCTAAAAGAGCAAAATGTCTGCGGCTTTGAAATTTTTCTAAAAAATATACAGGAGCCAAAAAACAAATACAGGTTTTCAAAAAAAACCTATTCTGTATCTGAGTATCAAAAATCCGAAAGGGATTTTGCTTTTGTAATTGATAAGAACTATAAAGCTGGCGAGATAGAAAAATTGATTAAAGAAGTTGACAAAGATTTAATTAAAAAAGTTTTAATATTTGATGTTTTTGAAGGCGGAAATATGCAAGAAGGAAAGAAATCTATTGCAGTTAATGTAACAATCCAGTCTATGGAGAAAACACTCTCTGAAAAAGACTTAAATGACGTAAGCCAAAAAATAATTAATATTGTTAAAACCAAGACTGGTGGAACAATAAGATCCTAATGTCAGATATCAATAGAGTTAGAAATTTTGCGATTATCGCACATATCGACCATGGCAAATCTACAATTGCTGACAGAATGATACAAATCTGCGGCGGTCTTTCAGCAAGAGAGATGAAGGAACAAGTTTTAGACTCAATGGATATAGAAAGAGAAAGAGGAATTACCATTAAAGCACAAACGGTAAAATTAAATTATAAATCAAAAGATGGAAAAAATTACATCTTAAACATCATCGATACCCCCGGACATGTAGATTTTAGTTACGAGGTTAGCCGTTCTTTACTTGCTTGTGAAGGATCTGTATTAATTGTAGACAGTTCTCAAGGGGTTGAAGCCCAAACACTGGCAAATGTATATCAGGCTCTTGACTCAAATCATCACATTATACCTGTTTTAAATAAAATTGATCTACCAGCATCCGATACTGATAAGGTAAAAAAACAAATCGAAGATGTCATTGGCATAGATACTTCAAAAGCTATTTCGTGTTCAGGAAAAACAGGAGAAGGTATAGAGGAAATCTTAGAGTCAATTGTAAAAGATCTTCCAACCCCCAAAGGAGATCAAGCATCCAAGCTAAAATCTTTATTAGTTGACAGTTGGTATGATAGTTATTTGGGTGTTGTGATCCTAGTTAGAGTTATTGATGGAACAATTAAAAAGGGAATGAAAGTTAAGTTAATGTCTACAAATTTGGACTATGAAATAGAAAAGGTAGGTGTTTTCACTCCTAAGGCAAAAGATGTTGAAGAACTAAACGCAGGAGAAATAGGATTTATAATTACAGGAATAAAAAGTTTGTCGGAAACAAAAGTTGGAGACACAATATGCGACCCAAGAGATCCTATAAAAAAACCTTTACCAGGATTTAAACCGAGTAAACCCGTCGTATTTTGCGGTCTATTTCCAGTCGATAGTTCTGAATATCAAAAACTTAAAGATGGACTGGCAAAATTGAAATTAAATGACTCAAGCTTCTCTTATGAACCGGAGTCCTCTAGTGCTCTTGGTTTAGGGTTTAGGTGTGGCTTTTTAGGCTTACTTCATTTGGAGATAATAACACAAAGATTAGAGAGAGAATTTGATATAAATTTAATAACCACAACTCCGGGAGTCGTTTATAAAGTTAATAAAATTGACGGGAAAGTAGTTGATCTTCAAAACCCAACTACTATGCCTGACCCTTCCCAAATAAAATTTATTGAGGAGCCTTGGATTAAAGCAACGATTATAACTCCAGACGAATATTTAGGATCAATAATTAAAATATGCCAAGACAAAAGGGGGATTCAAAAAGATCTATCTTATTCAGGAAACAGAGCCGTTTTGGTTTATGAGCTTCCGCTTAACGAGGTCGTTTTTGATTTTTATGACAGACTTAAATCTATTACTAGCGGGTATGCTAGTTTCGATTATGAGATTACTGACTATAAAGAGGGTAATTTAGTTAAGCTGGGTATTTTGGTTAACAATGAGTCGGTTGACGCTTTATCAATGATTATTCATAAAGAATTTGCTCAAAATCAAGGAAGATTAGTCTGTGAAAAACTAAAAGATCTTATTCCAAGACACAATTTTATGATTCCTATTCAAGCAGCCATTGGAGGAAAGATTATCGCAAGAGAAAGCATCAAAGGTTTTAAAAAAGATGTTTTAACAAAAATCCATGGAGGAGGAGCTCGGGATCGTAAAAGAAAATTGTTGGAAAAACAAAAGAAAGGAAAAGCTCGAGCAAAACAATTTGGAAGAGTTGAGATACCACAGGAAGCTTTTATAGGAGTTTTGAAAATCAACAAGGAAACTTAAGGAGAGATGGCTGAGCGGTTTAAAGCGCACGCTTGGAGAGTGTGTATACCTTCGGGTATCGTGGGTTCGAATCCCACTCTCTCCGCCAACTAAAAAAGATACTTGTCTCCTAAATAATATATTAAACCTAAAGCAATTCCATAAAGTATATAGTGCATTTTAAATTCTCCTCACAGCAGTTACTTTTAAATTAGCAGTTCTATTTATTCTTTCAATTGTTCTTTTTATATCCATTATAACCACTTTTTTCATAGGACCATAAGCGTGGATTAATTTTTTTTTTGACAATACTACAGCAACATGACCTTTCCAAAAAATTAAATCATTTTTTTTAATATTTTTAATATTTATTTTTTTTTTAAAATATTTTTCTTGATTTTTCGAATCTCTTGGGCAATATTTATTATTATAATTGAAAAAAATCTGAATTAATGCAGAACAATCAATTCCTTTGTAGCTCTTTCCGCCCCATAAATACCTTGTATTTTTAAACAATCTTATATCTTTAAAAATATTTTTGCTTTTAAAGCTAACTTTTTTTAAGTTGGTAATCTTGATCCAATATTTTCCAAATTTTCCAAATTTTCCACTTTTTTTTATTACTCTCAATCGTGAATCATAGGAAAGAAATTTTTTCAATTTTTTTTTAGAGCTAGGCTTACTATAGAGTCTTGCTTTTAAAACAGAAACTTTAAAATTTGATTTGAATGGATGAGAAAATTTTTTACTTTTAATATATCCGATATAACCATCTCTTGTTATTCTTATTCTGTCCCATTTATTATATTTTTTTATTAGTTTAAAATTATCTCCGTAAAGTAATTGTGTATCAATTCCAGATTTTAAACTCTTTTTTTTATAAAGATTAACTATAGGTATATTATTTCCAAAATTATTTTTCACTTAATTTAATTTCATTTTTTATAATATAAAGAAAAATCAAAGAAGGTATTACCATAACTGCTGTGATTAAAAAGAATATACCCCAATCTCCATTTAACCAATCGACCATTGCACCCGAAGAAGCCGCCAAAGTAGTTCTGCCCGCTGTTCCAATAGAAGCAAGCAGAGCATATTGAGTTGCTGTATAAGTTCTGTCTACTAACATTGAAATGAAAGCCACAAAAGCAACGGTTGCAAATGCTGCAGCCATATCGTCAAAAATTACCGCTATAGCAAATAATAGCTCTGACTTTCCGGACCAGGCAAGTAAAGAAAATAACAGATTTGTAGATGCCATAAGTATTCCTGATACAAACATAGCTTTAATAACACCTGATCTTATCGCAAACAGTCCGCCTAAAAGAGTAAAGACAACAGTAGTAATCCACCCTAAACCCTTAGAATAGATTGCTATATCACTTTTTGAGAAACCTATTTCTTTATAAAAAATAATCGACATTCGCCCCAAGAATGCTTCTCCAATTTTAAAAAGAAATACAAATGCTAGAATACCAAAAGCAATTTTAATGCCATTTTTTTTAAAAAAACTTATTATAGGTCCAGCAATAGTTCCACTAATCCATGCAGCCGATCTAGTTATAGTACTAGATGCTCCCAATTTGTTTTGAATCATCTCGTCGGTTCTTTTCTGCGCTTCTTCTCTTTCTATAGGCTGTGCTTCGTGTACAAACATTAAAGCGATGTTACAAGCGACAACAACTATTCCAAGAATTAAAAAAGTAAGCTGCCAATAATTTTCAAATCCTGCTTTTTCAAAAAACTCTGCTGCATTTAGAGCAATTACACCGCCAAGTTTGTATCCAGTCCACCAACCAACAACAGCAATAGCAGCACCAGCCTGCATAGATTTTCCTTCGTTTTTTCCAATTTGTTCAATTCGTAAAGCATCAACGGTAATATCCTGAGTTGCTGAAGCGATTGCAATTATTAAACCAATTGTAATTACCAAACCAAGATTAGCTGTAGGATCTACAAAGTTCCAAAAAACCAAGCTAAGTAAAATAATAAGCTGCATAATTATTATCCAGCCACGACGATGCCCAACTTTATTGGTCAGCCAAGGTATGCGAATTCTATCAATTAATGGCGCCCACAAATAATTGAATGCATAAACCGCAAAAATTAAACCTGCCCAACCTATTGTACTTCGACTCAACCCTTCTTCTTTTAGCCAGAGACTTAGACTACTTCCGATAATAACCCAAGGAAATCCACTTATGATACCTAACAGAAGAATACGAAGCATTCTTATATCCAAATAAACTTTAAAAGAATCTTTGAAAGATTGTTTTTGGTAAATTTCCATTAATAAGACTATAGATTAAATTATGATCTCCAGAAAGATGGTAAAAACAACACCAAGACTGCAAAAATTTCTAATCTTCCAAGAAGCATTGCAAAAGAGAGTATCCATTTAGAAGTATTTGATACTTGGCTAAAATTTCCATTTGGACCTATCATGTCTCCTAGGCCTGGTCCAACATTAGATATTGCTGTTGCAGCTCCAGAAACTGCAGACAAAAAATCTAGACCTGTTATTGATAACAGCATTGATATTATTAAAAATAAAAATAAATATGAGAAAATAAAAATTATTACTGAATTAATGAAATTTTCCTCAATTTTTTTATTATTGTAGCTTAATACAATAACTCTGTTCGGGTAGATCAACTTTTTTATCTGATTTTTTATAAATAAAAATAATATTTGTAGTCTAAAAACTTTTATCCCGCATGTTGTAGATCCGGCACATCCACCAATAAACATTAGGAAAATAAAAAATATTAAAGGAAATTCTCCCCACAATCCAAAATCATCTGTTACGTAACCTGTTCCCGAAAGAATCGATACAACATTAAAAGAAGAAATTCTTAAATTATCTAAAAAAGAATTATCACTACTGTTTATAAAAAGATAAGAAAACATTATTATAATTGAGATCAACAACAAGTATACAAACCCTTTAATTTGAACATCCTGAAAAAAAATCTTTCTACTTCCCATTATAAATTTTAAATAGGCAATAAAGGGTATACTTCCTAAAATAATAAATAATGTTGCAGTAATTTCAATTCCTGAATTTTTAAAATATCCAATCGACTCATTGTGCGTTGAAAAACCCCCTGTAGCTAAAGTTGTGAAAGAGTGGGCGATACTATCAAATATATTCATGCCTTGAAGCCAGTAAATTAGTGCACATAAAAAAGTCAAAACAAGGTAGATGGTAATAATTGTTGTAGCCACTTCTATTGTTTTAGGTAAGATTTTTTCTGTTCCAGACGAATCTGTTTTAAATAGCTGCATTCCTCCAACTTTTAAAAGCGGCAAAACAGTTGTTGCCATAACTATTATTCCAATCCCCCCAAGCCACTGCATAATCGACCTCCAAATCAAAATGCTCTTTGGCGACTTATCTAAATCAAAAATTACAGTTGAACCCGTAGTAGTGATACCAGACATACTTTCAAAAAATGCATCACTTAAAGATAATTTTAAACTTGAAAGCATGAAGGGCAAACTTCCAAAAATAGCTATACTAAACCATGCCAGCACGGAAAACAAAAAAGCTTGTTGAAGATTAAGTTGATTATCTTTTTTAAGATTTACTAAAATAGTTAAAATTCCAATAAAAATTGTAATTATCGAAGAGGATAAAAAGCTGTTATCGTTTTCACTATAAATCAACTGGATTAAATAGGGTATAATCATGAATATACCGAGAATCACCAGCAGTATACCGATAATAAAAAAAACAGTTTTGTTTGATCCCATTAAATTTCAGACAATATTTAAATAGTTGTAAAATTCAACTTATTCTAATGCAATTATAACTGTATTTTGTTCGAAAAATTTTATAAACCTTAATAATGCTAGAGTCTAGCTTGATTCAGTCTACATCATCATGGCCTTTTGTTGAGGTGCGTAAGCTTCTTAAGGATAGAAAATCTTTAATTCAAAAGAAAAACAAAATCACATTTCAGACAGGATATGGTCCTAGCGGCCTACCTCACATTGGTACTTTCGGAGAAGTTTCCAGAACCTGCATGATGATCAATGCCCTCAATCATATACAAAAAATTGATACAAACTTGATAACTTTTTCTGACGATATGGATGGATTAAGAAAAGTCCCAGATAACATCCCAAATCCTGGAGTGCTAAAGGAAAACTTGGGCAAGCCTCTTACAAGCATTCCCGATCCGTTTGGAAAATTTAAAAGTTTCGGGGAACACAACAATAAACTACTAATTGAGTTTTTAAAAAAATTTAAATTTAAATTTATTTTTGAAAGTTCTACAGAAAACTATAAAAAGGGAACCTTCAATAACGGTGTATTAAGAGTATTAGAAAAATACGATGAGATTATGAATATCATATTACCCACCTTGAGAAGTGAAAGAAGAAAAACATACAGCCCGCTATTACCAATATGCCCAGAAACAGGAAAGGTTCTGGAGATACCTATCTTAGAAATTAATAAAAAAAATAATAAAGTAATTTTTGACAATAATGGAAAAAAAATTGAAATAAATATTTTAAATGGTGGGTGCAAACTTCAATGGAAAGTAGATTGGGCTATGCGATGGTTTATATTTGATGTTGATTTTGAAATGTATGGTAAAGATTTAATCGAAAGTGCTATAATATCTAGCAAAGTATGTGAGATACTAGGAAAAAAACCACCCAATGGTTTTGCATATGAATTATTTTTAGATGAAAAAGGTGAGAAAATATCCAAGTCAAAAGGAAATGGAATAACAATTGACCAATGGTTAAGGTATGCTTCACCAGAGAGCCTATCATTGTATATGTACCAAAATCCAAAAAGGGCAAAAAAACTCTATCCCGAGGTTGTCCCTAAAGCAGTTGACGAATATCTTTCCTCTATAGAAAAATATTCTGTGCAAAAATCCAATGAGAGAATCTTAAATCCAGTTTGGCATGTTCACAATGGTTCTCCGCCAAAAGAAAAAATAGTTATGCCGTTTTCAATGCTTTTAAATATTGTAGGATCAAGCAATGCAAAATCAAAAGATGTTCTTTGGAAATTTATTAAAAAGTTTCATAAAGAAATAGATCCGAAAACTCATAAAATTTTAGACGAACTAACCAATTATGCAATAAATTATTTTTTAGACGAAGTCGAACCTAGAAAAAAATTTAAAAAGCCAGATCAGAAAGAAAGAAAAGCTTTAGAAAAACTTATAACTCAGCTAAAAAAAATTTCACAAAATACTCCTGCAGAAGAAATTCAAACAATAATTTATTCAACAGGAAAGGAAAATGGCTATAAAGAAAATTTACGTGATTGGTTTAAATTAATATACCAAGTTACATTTGGAGAGGAAAATGGCCCTAGGATGGGTTTCTTTATAAGCTTTTTTGGCGTTAAAGAGACAATTGATTTAATGGAAAAAAAGTTGAAAATATAGATTTAATGTTTTCATACATTAGACCTTACATATTTGCAGCGGACCCCGAGAAGGCACATAATTTAGCAATAAAATCATTAAAATATAATTTTTTACCCGAAAGCTTTTTTACTGTAGAAAACGAAGAAATATTAAGCACCAGTCTATTTGGAAAATCAATAAAGAACCCTATAGGACTAGCAGCAGGATTTGACAAAAGTGCTGAGGTTTATAATCAAATGTTTAAATTAGGTTTTGGTTTTGTCGAAGTAGGCACGGTAACACCTAAAAAACAATATGGAAATCCAAAACCGAGAATATTTAGATTAGAAAAAGATCTTGCATTAATAAATAGACTTGGTTTTAACAACGATGGATCAGAGATAGTAAGCAAAAGAATTGAAAATAATCTGCCGAAAAATCTTTTAGGAATTAATATAGGCCCTAATAAAGGTGCATCAGATATGACTAAAGATTTTTTAAATTGTGCAGAAACATTTTTTCCTCTTGGAGATTATATTACCATCAATATCTCATCTCCAAATACTGAAGGCTTAAGAGATTTTCACAAAAAAGAAATTTTAAAGGAACTTTTATCGAAAATTAATCAAATAAGAGAAAGAAGTAATTATAGGAAAGCATTTTTATTAAAAATTTCTCCCGATCTAAATGAAAAAAATATTGATGAAGTTATTAGCTTAATTTTGGATTATAAAATTAATGGAGTTATTTTAACGAATACCACCGATAGCAACAGAGAAAGTTTATTGAGTGATAATAAAGCTGAGATAGGAGGTTTGTCCGGGAAACCTTTGAGAGACCTTTCAACAAAACTAATCAAAAGATTCTACAAGGATTTAAGAGGAAAAGTTCCAATTATAGGAGTTGGAGGAGTAGACTCGGGAAAATCTGCCTTTGAAAAAATATCAGCTGGTGCATCTGCATTACAACTTTATACTGGGATGATATACGGAGGCCCGCTGATTGTAAAAAAAATAAAAAAAGATTTAATTAAAATAATTAAAGAGCAAGGTTTTAAAAATATTAAAGAGGCAATCGGATCTTATTCAAACAAAGTTTAGCTAAAAAATTTATATTTTTTTTCTGGCATATCATATCTGATGTAGTGAATTAACTCCCTAACATAAGAAAAACTAATACCAATAAGAATAACAACCGCAATAGAAATCAATCCGTAAACAACCGGATAATTATTTGATAAACTAAAAATTATTTCTGCAAGTCTGTTGTCCATCTCACCAGTTTGCCCATTTATAAACAAACTATTTTTAAAAACAAAAGATTCTAGACCCATTATAACACCAATAGCTAACAACAAAATAGCTAGTAATGTTTTATATTCTGAAGGATTAAGCTTTTCACTTATTTTCAGACCAATGTGTAAACCAAAAATTGATCCAGAAATTAATGTCAAAACTAAAACAAAGTCTATTGTTTGAAATTGAAAAGCATGTCCAATTACTACGAGCGCCGTTATAAAAATTGTTACAAATAAAGATGTTCCCGGAACTAATTTTGTCGGCATACCTATTATATAAATCATTGCAGGAACCATTAAAAAAGCACCTCCTACACCCATGATTGATGCAAATATACCCACAATAAATCCTAGCATTATTGGAACAATTGCACTCTCGTAAAGTCTTGACTTATGAAACCTCATTCTGAAAGGCAAACCATGAATCCAATAGTGATCATGAGCTTTTCTTTTAACTACTATTTTTTTTCTAATATTAATTAGTTCTTTAGCTCCTCTAGCAAACATCAAAGTCCCAATAATAACCAACATGTAAACGTAGGATAAAGCGATAATATCATTTATAATTCCCATTTCTTTTAAGTAATGAAAAATTATCATTCCAACAACAGTGCCGCATATACCTCCGGACACGATTACAATACCCATTTTATAATCAAGAGTTTTTCTAAACCAATGTGTTAAAGCCCCAGAAACAGAAGTTCCCAAAATATTATTAGCCTCATTCGCAACCGCAAAAGCAGGAGGTATTCCTAAAAATATTAGAACAGGAGTCATTAAAAAGCCACCTCCAATTCCGAACAATCCTGATATCAAACCAACGGAAAAACTCAGAAAAATTATTAAACTAAGATCTATTTGAACTTGGGCTACCGGGAGGAAAAAATCCATTTAATCTATTATTCTTTACATTAAAAATTGTCAATAGAGATATATTACCTTGATTAAACACTCATCAAGGATTATACAGCTAACGGATATTTTATGGCTAGAATTTGCGAACTAACTGGAAAAAGACCTTTAAAAGGACATAAGGTAAGTCATGCCAACAATAAGACGAAAAGGAGATTTCTTCCAGGAGTTAAGAAAGTAACTTTCAAAAGTGAATTACTAAAAAAAAATATTAATTTTAATGTTTCAAATGCTGCTCTAAGGACCGTAGATTACAAAGGTGGAATCGATAAGTTTCTAAAAAGCTCAAAAGCTTACAGATTGTCAAAAAAAGCCAAGAAATTAAGAAATAAAATTATAACTAAATAATCAAAAATATGAGCAGAATTCAATTAAGCTTGTTTAATAAACTAGCCATATTTATGGCTATAATGGTTTCTGTTTCAAATTTTTTAGTACAGTATCCAGTAAACTACTTTAGTTTAAATGAAGTTTTAACATACGGCGCGTTCACTTACCCAATCACTTTTTTAATAACTGACCTAGCAAACAGAAAATATGGGAAAATCCAAGCGAGAAAAATAGTCTATATAGGTTTTTTACTAGGGTTGTTATTAACTCTTTTTTTTTCGACAAATTTTCAAGATTTAATCTCAATAAGAATTGCAATAGGTTCTGGAACAGCGTTTTTAACAGCCCAGCTTCTTGACGTTCAGGTTTTCGATAAACTAAGAAAAAGTGCCTGGTTTGTTGCTCCATTAGCATCATCTCTTTTAGGCTCACTGGTAGATACTATTTTGTTTTTTTTCATCTCTTTTTACGACACAGGACTACCTTGGTTCTCCCTAGCAATAGGTGATTTTTCTGTAAAAGTTTTTATCTCTTTAATTATGCTTATACCATTTAGATTATTGTTAAATAAGATTAGAGATGAGTCTAAAGCTAATTTAAAAACTATTTAAGTGAATTTAGTGCAAAGTCTTTTTTTCAGAAAAAAGATCGCCTAATTGGTTTATCATTACATCGCCGAGATCTTGAACATCTGTGATTTTAACAGCTCTATTGTAATATCTTGTTACGTCATGACCAATTCCTATCGCAACAATTTCTATTTCAGAGAGCTTTTCAATTGAAATAACTGTATTTTTTAAATCATTTTCTAAATAATCACTTGAGTTAGTTGACAAAGTAGAGTCGTCCACAGGCGCCCCATCTGATATGACCATTAAAATTTTTCTTTCCTCTTTTCTCTTATTCATTTTATTAAAGGCCCATCTCAACGCTTCTCCATCAATATTTTCTTTCAACAAACCCTCTTTTAGCATCAAACCCATATTATTTTTTATTTGTCTCCACGGAACATCGGCAGACTTATAAATTATGTGTCTGAGGTCGTTTAATCTTCCAGGATTATTTGGTTTATTATTGGCCATCCATTTCTCACGACATGAACCACCCTTCCAATGTTTTGTTGTGAAACCAAGAATTTCAACTTTTACAGAACATTTTTCCAAAGTTCTAGACAATATATCCGCACATATCGCAGCGACTGTAATCGGTTTTCCCCTCATCGATCCTGAATTATCGATTAAGATTGTAACCAAGGTATCTTTAAATTCAACTTGCCTTTCTCTTTTAAACGACAAAGAATTAAAAGGATCAGTAATAATTCTAGTTAATTTTGATGTATCAAGAGTACCTTCTTCTAAATCAAATTCCCAAGACCTATTTTGTTTGGCGAGCAATTTTCTTTGCAATTTATTAGCTAATTTAGATATAAAATTTTTTAACTGTAAAAGCTGCTGGTCCAACGAGGCTCTTAGCCTCGATAGTTCTTCATCAGTTTCAAGGTCCTCAGCTTTGATAAACTCATCAAACTCATTTGTGTAACATTTGTATTTTTTTTCATATTGTGAAAATATTTTTTTGTATTGTTTCCTAAAACTTCCACCTTCTTCGTCTACTTCTTCAAATTTATCATCTAGGTTGCTTTTTTCGCTCATATCGTTTGTTTCTGGAAGATCTCCAGCAACATTCAGCTCTTCTTCTCTTTCTTTGTCTGCCGCACCATCTTTTCTTTCTTGATTTTCCTGATTATCGATATTCTCAAATCTTTCTTTGTCTGAAATATCATCTTTATTATTTTTTTCTTCCTCTATCTTAATATTAGAGATGATTTTTGCGATTATTTTGTTAAAAACTTCCTGATTTTTTAAATTTGTCTTGAGCAAATTAAGGTCTTTTTTAAAATTTTTATCCCAATCTTTTTTTATTTTTCTTAAATTTGATGGTATTTTTTTATTTTTTTCTAAATTTAAATTAAAGAAAAGACTTCTTAGGTAAGCATCAAATTTTTCTTGTATCAAAAAATCTTTTTTATTTTCATTTAAATTTTCTTTAGAAGCAACTTTTTTTTTCTGGCTATTAAAAGCCATGGAAATATTTTTTTTCACACCTTTAAATTCATCGCTACCAATCTTTTCATATCTTACTTTTTCGGCGATTTTATAGAGCTTTTCTGCAGTTTTACCTACTGGTTTGTGTAGATCCAAAATATCTTTATTACTATATTTTAATCTTAATGCTTCAGAGTCAGCTGTAGCTCTAACATTAATTACATCTTCTAAGTTTTCCAATCTTTTTATTTCAGGTAAGCTCACATCTTTACCTGTGACTTTATCTGAGCTTCCAAATTTTATTTCGCAGTCTTTTTTCTGGGATATCGACTTAATGGTCGAACTTAGAGCACGCTTGAAATCCTCTAAAATATTTTCTTCTTTTTTCATGATAATTCTTAAGAAATTTTGACATTTATTGAGGACTCCGGAAGTTCTTCACCAAAACATCTTTGATAATATTCAGCAATAATTTTACGTTCTAATTCGTCACATTTATTTAAAAAGGTTACTCTAAATGCGAAGCCAACGTCTTTAAAAATTTCTGAGTTTTCTGCCCAATGAATTACTGTTCTGGGACTCATAACAGTGGATATATCACCATTTACAAAACCGTTTCTTGTTAGATCGGCAACCTTGATCATATTAGAAACTTTTTCTTTACCATCTTTATTATTTAAGTTTTTGTTCTTTGCCATTACGATTTCAAGTTCTTTGTCGAATTTTAAATAATTTAAAGTAGCAACAATATTCCACCTATCCATTTGTCCTTGGTTTATTTGTTGTGTTCCGTGGTAAAGTCCTGTTGTATCTCCTAATCCAACTGTATTTGTTGTAGCAAACATTCTAAAAAATTTATTCTGATCTAAAACTTTATTTTTATCCAATAAAGTAAATTTTCCATCACTCTCAAGAACTCTTTGTATAACAAACATAACATCTGGTCTTCCTGCATCGTACTCGTCAAAAACTAAAGCAACTGGATTTTGTATTGACCAAGGAAGAATTCCTTCTTTGAATTCTGTTATCTGCTTACCTTCTTTGATAATAATGGAATCTTTTCCAATTAAGTCTATTCTACTAATATGGCTATCAAGATTTACTCTAATGCATGGCCAGTTTAATCTTGCTGCCACTTGTTCTATATGGGTTGATTTTCCAGTACCATGATATCCCTGGATCAAAACTCTTTTATTGAAAGCAAAACCTGACAATACTGCAAGAGTGGTGTCCTTATCAAATTTATAATGAGAGTCAATTTTTGGAACATATTGATTTTTTTTTGAAAAGGCATCAATTTCCATATCGCTATCCAAGCCAAAAGTTTGTCTGACAGATATTTTTATATCTGGTTTTTCAATTTCAAAATCCATACTCATCTAGTTTTCTCCATACTAATCTTAAGCTGGCTATAAGCCAAAGTTATTTTTTTTAATAAATCTTCGTATTTTTTACTGCCTTGATTTTTATCAGGATGGTATTTCTTTACAAGAGTTTTAAATTTTTTTTGAATATCCAGCCATTTTGCCTCTCCTCTAAACCCCAAAACTTCTAAAGCATCTAAATCTTTTTCAGAAAGTCTTGTTTTTTTGAAATTTGCAGGGTTAGAATTGTCAAAAAAACTTGTTTTATCATCAAGTGTATTTTGCCATAAGATTTTAAAAAAGTTTTCTGAAGAACTAAAACTTTTTGTTGGTTTATGCCAAGTTAGGTCTGATTTTATAAAGTTTTCAATTTCTCCTTCGTCCATATCAGAAAAATAATTCCAATTTTTATTGAAGATTTTAATATGATCAAGACATAGTAATCGATATTTTTTACTATTATCTTTTTCTATCGGTGCTTTATACAAACCGATTTCTCTACATTTGTCCCAATCACAAATATTTTTCATAAAAAAGTTATTATTATATAGTAGAATTAAATTTTTATGAAAAATTTTATTAAAGATTTAGAGGATAAAATTAGAAAAGGTATCCAACTAAATAAAATTGAAATAATTGACAATACCCACAAGCACGTAAAGCACAAATCTTTTGAAAAAAATAAGCTTCATCTAACCTTAATAATTGACTCAGAGGAACTTAGGGCCTTGGGCAGAATTGAGTCGCATAAGAAAATAATGAAAATTTTATCTCCAGAATTGAGAAATGATATTCACGCTTTAGAAATCAAACTTAAATAATTTTTCTTAAAACTTTCTCCATTCCTTTTGGACTAATCTTAATAGCATCTGGTTTTGTTGTCTTACCAATATGCTTTAATAGAATCAGGCTAATTCTGGAGTCTTTATTTTTTTTATCACTTTTCATATACCAGATAATTTTATTCAAACTTTTATCCAAAGAGTATTTTTTTAAATCTCTAGGTAGATTATTTTTTTTATAAAAATCAATAATTTTATTTAAAGTAGAGATTGAGCATATTCTTTTTAATCTTGAAAACTTAGTTGCTAAAAACATTCCTATAAGAACTGCTTCCCCATGGTTTATTTTTTTTGAAAAATTACTGGCAGCCTCTATTCCATGTGCAAAAGTGTGACCAAAATTTAAAATTGCTCTATTTCCTTTCTCTCTCTCATCTTTTGTAACAAAAGAAATCTTAATCTTACAACTTTTAAGTATTGCAAATTTTATAATATTTCTATCTCTTGTTTCTATTATTTTTTTTGCATTTTTCTCAATCCAGTTAAAAAATTTTTTATCACATATTAATGAATGTTTTAGGACCTCAGCAAAACCACAGATCATTTCTCTTTTGGGTAAACTTTTCAAAAATTCAATTTCACTTATAACCAGTCTGGGTTGGTAGAATGTTCCAATTAAATTTTTTCCTATCCTAGAGTTAATTCCTGTTTTTCCACCTATAGAAGCATCAACCTGAGATAACAATGTAGTTGGTAAATTTATAAAATTTATTCCTCTTTTTAAAATACTTGCAACAAACCCGGCAAAATCCCCAATCACACCCCCGCCAATTGCAATTATTACATCGTTCCTATTGAAATTTTTTTTAATTAGATTTTCGTTTAATTGATTAACTTTATTAAATGATTTTAACTTTTCGTTTACGGAATATTGATATATATGAACCTCATAATTTTTAGTTTGAAACTTTACTTTTTTTTTTAATTTTTCAGGTATATTTTTATCAAAAATCAAAGCTATTTTTTTTGCACCGGGACAAGTAGTGGCTATCCTTTTTTTCAAATATTTCATAGCACCTAGTCCAATAAGGATAGAATAATTAGAGTTTTTACTACTAAATTTTGTTTCAGATATTTTCATAAATTTTCTCAATTTCATTAACTAACTGTTCTTTATTTTTAGACACACAATCTATTTTGGTATCTGCCAATCCATATATTTTTTTTCTGTTTAAGTAAATCTTTTCGACGTCTTTTACTGATTTAGCATTCATCAATAGCGGTCTACCTTTATTTTTTTTAACTCTATCAAAGATTTCTCTTGGTGGAAGATCTAACCAAATAGAAAAACAAGATTTCTTAATTTTTTCTCTTACTAATTTATTAACAAAAGTCCCTCCCCCCAAAGCTATAATTTTACCTCTTTCTTTGATCATATTTAAGCTCACATTTTCTTCAACTTTTCTAAAATATTCTTCTCCTTTTAAATCAAAAATTTCTTTAATTTTAAGCGACTCCCGCATTTCTATTTTGTTATCTAGGTCCTCAAACGGCATCTTAAGTTTTTTTGACAAAAGACTGCCAATAGTAGATTTGCCTACTCCCATCATTCCAATCAAAACAAGGTTTTTTTTCAATTTATGCCAAAAATTTTAATTTGATTAATCACAAATTTGTCTTAATTTCTGAGTTTAAATATATTTTTTAACTATGCAACATAGATTAAACCCAAGA
>MDTG01155633.1_pt1 | contig 19188 bp, 19 predicted proteins | sample 811421 | NCBI WGS metagenome assembly MDTG01 (sample SAMN05326645, study PRJNA326480) | marine metagenome | isolation source: seawater | place: Pacific Ocean: South East | collected 2011
CAACATCTATGTTGTGAAGGATCCTAAGCACCCTGAGAACGAAGGCAAAGTCTTCCTCTATAAGTATGGCAAGAAGATCCATGACAAGATCCTCGCTGCGATGCAACCTGAGTTCCAAGACGAGACTCCAGTCAATGTCTTTGACCTTTGGGAAGGTGCTAACTTTAAACTGAAGATCAAGAAGGTCGCAGGTTACTGGAACTATGATAGTTCCGAGTTTGATTCTGTCTCTGCTCTCAGTGCAGATGATGATGAACTGGAAGCAACCTGGAAGTCTGAGCACTCCCTGGAAGCATTCACCAATAAAGATCAGTTCAAGTCCTATGAGGATCTTGAGAAGCGTCTGAACATGGTGCTTGGTATCACTCAACGTACTGCTGTTCCTACAGTAGACAGTGAAGAGTATGAACCAGTCGCTGCTACTGGTGGATTCAACGATCCTGACATCACCCCTCAGTCATCGTTCCGTCAGCAGATGAGTGCTCCCTCTCCTGTCAAGGAAGAAGCAATCGTTGAAGATGATGATGCCCTGTCCTACTTCGCACGTCTTGCTGAAGAGTGATCAACAAAGTGCTTGGGGTGGTCTTCCACCCCGTGACAGTATTGAACTTACTGTTTGTTGGGACCTTGGGATTGATTCAGGTAGTCCACACTAAAGCACATCACACTTTAGAAACTGATGTGCATGGTCATGTTCACAGAGCACTGAAAAAAAATCCAGGACTAGCAAGGTCTGCTTGCTACGAATTGGATTAGTTAGTTTCATAAAACCGGGAAAATTTTCCCGGCATATTTTTTACTCAAAAGGTCGCGTTAAACTGCGACCTTTTTTAGTTTCTCTGTTATGAAGTCTGAAGACTCTGCATATTTGTTTACGGATTTAAATTCTTCTACAAATCTGGTAAAGTATGCTGGTCTTAGCATAAAAATTTCTCTTTTCTTTTCATTTTCATCAGTTTCATATTCGTAGTTAGATACTTCTCTACAAACAGTATTTCCTGGAATAGTTACTAACTGAGATCCATTCCAATATTCAAATGGGGCATCGTAAAACGTTTTATCAACAACAATTCCCTCTTCTAGTGCATTAACTGCAATCCCATCAATTACTTGACCTGATGCAACTTCAAATGTCACATAGTGATGAGTACCTGAGTATGCCTCATCTCCATACTTATCTTCAGTATATTTTTGTAGAACAGTAGTTGATACAGGGACAGAAAATAATGGATTGACCAAATTATTTGTTAATACAATTACCCAATCATAATTAGTATCACCATAAAAATCATTGGATATAGTATCTAATCTATCACTGTCCGTTATTGTATACTTTGTATAATATGTACTATAATCAAATAGATCTTTGTTGACTTTAAATCTACGAAAGAAATTCTTTGCAGTAATGTAATCAGATTCCGTAAACGGATAACTGATTGGTTTTATATCGTATTTAATATCGGGAATAAGAGAAAAATACATTAGAATCCTGATTGAATTTCGCTACTGAATATGAGTTTTGTTTCTACAAATTTAAGAGTAATTTCTGTTGCAACTGGAGAACCGTCGCCATATGTAGCATATGTTCCATCTGGTGTGTAGTTTACTTGTACTCCAGTGATTGCACATGGTTTGTATTGTGCAATATTAGTATTTGAACCTGATCCTGTCATAAAAGTAAACTTACATAAATTTGGAACTCTAATAAAATTGGAAGCCCCAGAAGCAATTGGTTTTTGATCATCACCAATACCCGTAGTGTTTTGTCCTGTTCCCGCTCCATATTTGGGTAAAGAAGCAGTTCGGAATGCATCACAAATCATTTTAATTTGTTTTGCTTCATCTGGTGATTGAGGAACCATTTTAAATACCATACCAATCTCTCTTAAATCTGGAGAGTCATATAGTAGTTCTGCATTGGGGTTTAAAACTACACCTCTAGTTGAACCTGTAATATCATTTATACTTAAATTACCACCAACACCTGGAATACGATTTAATGCGGAAGTTTTTAATGCATTAAGTGCTGCTGAAAGTGCTCCATCATCAAAATTTCTTGATAGTGCGCTTAAGTCTCCTCCTGCTGTTCTAATAGCACTAGCACCTAGTCTAGTAAACTTTTTACCATTCCAATTTTGTTTCTGTTCAGTACTCAAATCTTGAGGCATAGGTAATATAATTCCAGACACTTTACCACCTGGCACTGGAATATCTATTGGTTTTAGACTATCTACAGATTGATTATACTCTCCAAGACCATTAGGAAGACGATCGTCCCTTTTTTTAAACGGAGGTGTATAGTCTGCAAATTGGAATAAAACATAATCAGTGTTATTTGATATTACCTGACTATTTTTTGAAGGATATCGTGCATAGTTGCTGAAGTCACCACCTAGATTACCAGAATTTGTCTGATCTAATTTTACTTCTTCTCCTGCTTCTGGATTTTGTTCTTGAAATTGTCGTTTTACAGAAGGAATCTGCTCTTGTGGAACTTTGACCCACGCACCGCCTCTTCTCTGCCAATAAACACCCGGATCATCCTCATCTTTAATGACCTGATTTCTATATCCCTGCCCCGTTGGTTTTGCCATTTATTTTACCATCTCGGTGTCTTTACGGTTACCATATCCACGGATGATTCTCCTTCCTCTGATGCGATCGTAGTACTTATCATCTGTTTCTTCCCATACAAGTTCCTTGGTGTATGGAAATCTACCAGCACTACCTTTTACATTACGAACAAAGTTTTCAATAGGAAGTAGTATTGCAGTATCCCATTCTTTAGAAGCAAGGTCAAGCATCATACCATCTACTTGACTGGTTAAGTATTTATGGAAGCATCGCTTAGGAACATCAATTCTTCCTTCCATTAACTTTTTAATAACCATTATACGTTTCTTTGGTGCCATATAATGTAAGTTGACACCCGAAAATTCATCGGGTGATGCTTTCATCACATAAACTAACGGAAACGTGTCATAATACGGTAACCATCTTGTTTTTGCTTTATATTCAAACATATAAAGGTGACCAGAGACTGCATATGCTCTAAGGATATTTTCATCCGTTTCTTCTTCCTTACCTCTATTATCTATTCGTTCATCTCTTATAATCTTTGATGGATCTTTTTTATAATCCATTGCCGATTTTTTTACAGCATTTTTATACCAATTAAAACTTTGCTTCTGTCCGCCTGTTAATTCAGTTATTTTTTCAAATAGAGTTGTATATCCTGTAGTTTCGTTAGTAACATTACGTTGTATAGTTGCAAATCCTTGTGCCATTGCTCTTTACCTAAAATAAGTGATCTTCTGTAAGAATTAAAAAATTCATCTGCCTATCTTCACAGAAGTCCTGAGCAGCGTCCCATTTGGCACGGTTCTTCATGAACGTCAGGGCAGCCCGTTTATAGGCAGCAGTCCTTTTGTTTTTGTCATTCGGTGGTGATGTTTGTTTCTTGGGTTTTACTTCAATAATATACTTCGTGACCTTTCCTGACTTTTCGCGAACTTTAATGTAAAAATCTGGAAAATATCTATGCACTCGTCCATCAGTCGGACAACGATATGGAATAATGACTTCTTCACTACCCCACTCTAAAATAGAGGGATTTTTATCACAGAATACCATGAACTTTCGTTCCCATGATGATCTGTAAATAATACGAGTAGGATTTCCGCGATACTTTTTTGGATTGACTGGTTTATACAGTCCCGAGTATGCCATAAATATATAAGATCCCACGATTATATTTAGCAGTGGCAGTAAATGGTTTAAATCAATTCATGACCAAAATTGGTGCTAAGGGCGGAATGTCCTACTCCACCAATTTTGATGTTGAGTTTTCTTTTAAAGATTCTCCGACATTTTATGATTTTAAGGGAGAAAATAAAAATGTAATTCAAATGTTGTGTGATGAAGCACAACTACCGAATGTACAATCTGCTGTGTCACAAAGATCTGGTAGAAATCTTGGCGAGGGTCCGGTATCTTATCCCCACACTAGAATTTTTACTGATATTAGTTTAGGTTTTTTATTGGATGCTGATTTGACAGCACTAAAATTTATGAACAGCTGGTATAATTATATTTTTGATGAAGATAATGTACAGTATAGTGGATTTGAAGGTGCAACAACCGCTAGCCCATTATCGGAGAACCGTGTAAACAGACTTAAATATCTGGATCAATATGCTGCTACACTTAGAATTATGAAAACGGAACCTAATGGTAATTCGGAAAGGGGTAGAGTTCCTGTAACATATCTTTTAGAAAAATGTTATCCATATTCTATTGATACAGTTCCTCTAGCATATGGATCGTCGCAAATTTCAAGGCTTACATGTAATTTCTATTATTCAAGACATACAGTAGCATACGGAAAATAACTATTTTAATTCTGTAAAAGTCGGAAAAATTTCTCCGCTAATTTTTGACTAAAAAAGTCGCAATAAATATACATATGATCTGAGGTAAATATTATGGCATTGCCAAAACTTGGTTATCCTACTTATGAGACGGCACTGCCTTCTACAGGAAAATCTATAAAATATCGTCCATTTTTAGTAAAAGAAGAAAAAGTACTTTTACTTGCAATGGAGTCACAAGACGAAAAGCAAATTACTAGCGCAGTTAAGGATTTGATCAAAAATTGCGTTATTTCACGTATTAAGGTTGATTTGCTTCCTAGTTTTGACCTGGAATACTTATTCTTAAAAATTAGAGCAGCTTCTATCGGAGAATCTCTAACTCTTACGGTAACGTGTCAAGATGATAACGAAACTACTGTAGAAACGGAAATCAATATTGATGAAGTTGAAGTTATCAAACCTGAAGGACATGATAAGAAAATCATGTTTGACGAAGATTCGGGTATTATTATGAACTACCCTAGTATGAAAGAATTCGTTGATCGCGAATTTTTACGCAAAGAAATGCAAACTCAAGAAGTTTATGATTTTATTGCTAATTCAATTGATCAAATTTTTCAAGGTGAAGATGTATATGATTCTTCTACTACATCAAAGAAAGAGTTTCGTGAATTTGTTGATAATTTGACTACGAAGCAATTTGAAAAAATTCAAGAATTCTATGCAACTGCACCTAAGTTAAGTCATACTTTTACAGTGACTAATCCTAATACTGGTGTTGAGTCCACGTTTACAATTGAGGGATTATCCAATTTTTTCGCATAGCACTCTTTCAGAATAATCTGGAGGGGTATTATAGAATGAACTTTGCTTTGATGCAGTATCATAAATACTCTTTGACTGAGATTGAAAATATGATGCCTTGGGAGAGGGAAGTTTATACTACCTTTCTAATGCAATACCTTGATGAAGTTAAGCAAAAACAAGAAGCAGCAGCTAACAGGTAATGGCAAATTTGCAGCAAACATACAGCGGTGATCTTACTACTGCCCTTGCAGGGAAGGTGCTGGATGCTGCTAGAAAAGAAAAGAAGGGACCTGTAGCGAAAGCGCAGGAAGAGATGGAAAAAGATGATGATAATAGTCTTCCAGTAAAGGATATAAAAACAAGAGAACTTGCGGGTAAAATTTTAGGGTCTACTGTTGAACAAAAACTTAATGTAGTTGAATTTTCTGTAAAGCAACTTAAAAACGAAGTAAGTGCATTAAATTCAAATTTAGTACAATCTCACCAGTTAATATATGATCAAAATTTAATGCTTGGCGCTAAATTTGATCAACTACTAGGTCACTTTACTGCTAATCGTGAATTACAAGAAGAAATTTCAGAAGATAATAAGGTAAAAAGAAAAGAGTTAGAATTAGAAAAAAGCAATGATCTATCAGATAGTCTAAAATTATCTGATAACAAAAATGAATCATCTAGTAGTGATGGTGGTGGTAATATTACTAATAGAGTCTTATCTAAAATTTTAGGTAGACTTACTAAAGGAAAATTTAAAGGTATAAAAAATAGATTAAAACCACTTAGAAGTATTTTAAAACCAAAAGCAGCAGCGAAAGTCGCACTAAAGAAATATGCTGCAAAGGGAGCATCTAAATTTGGTTTAAATCTTGGTGTTAAAGGACTTTCAAAAGGTGGTGCTAAAATTGCTGCAAAGAAATTGCCATTTGGCATAGGTCTTGCAATTTCTAGTATATTTGCAGCTCAAAGATTATTTCAAAATCCACCAGATCCCGCTGGAGCTGCACTAGAACTTGCTTCTGGTGCTGCAGCATTTGTCCCTGGAATAGGAACAGCTGGGTCTATAGCAATTGATGCAGGACTTGCTGCTAGAGATATGAGCACACCTCAATATGAAAGAGGAACTGGATTTGCCAAAAAGGGATACAGTATGTTGCATGGTATGGAGGCACTTGTTACAAAGAAAGATAGTTCTAATTTTTCTGATACCATGATGCTGAATCAAGATAATCAGATTTCTTATTTTGCTAGTTCAGTGCAATCTTTAGCAAATAGAACAGGAACTGGAAGAGAAATATCTTCAATAATTAAAAAATCTGGATTAGACTATAAATTTACAAATATTCCTTTTGCATCTGATGTGGGAAATATTCAGCGAGCAGCAGCTGTTAAACAACCTACTGAAGCATTATTGAAGGATTTAAATCGTAGAGATAAAAATATTGTTAAAGCGGTTAATAATACTTCTGATCCGGATGATCCTACTAACCCAAATAATCCTACTAACCCAAATGATCCTACTAACCCAAATACTCCTACTAATACTCCACTAGGACCTAGGGCTGGATATAGCTCAAATGGACCATTATCATATCCAAAACAAAACAAACGCTCAGTTACTTTTTTTGATGGACAAGGTGCAGATGCAAGTGGTGAGCATGGAGTTGATTTTAGTTTCAATGATTATAACAACAATTATGCTATATTTGCTGGAGAAGTTATTAGTGTCGGAAAAGTTCCGGGATATCCTGGATATGGAAATGCAGTTCAAGTTAGAAGTATAAACCCTTTAAATCCAGATGATACATTTGAAGCACTTTATGCACATTTTCCTGATAATGGAATGGCAGTAAGGGTAGGTGATAAGGTAAGAGTTGGAGATTACTTAGGAAAAGTTGGGTGGAATGGTGTAAGGGGTCCTGGTGGAGGTGCTGCAATGCAAGGTAATGGAGCGGGTAATATGTCAGGACCCCACACAAGTTTAGATTTTTATTCTTCTGATGGAGGTGGTTGGCATCCAGATGCAACAGCATTAACTAATCTAGTTATACAAATGGAGGGTAAAGTTCCAACTGGATATATCCCACCAATAAAACAGTCTGCTAGCGTGTTGCCATCATCAAGTCATCAAGGTCCAGTTATAAACGGAGGAGGAGGTATCGGTGGTTCTGATAATTATGGTGCTGGGTTAAAACATAGAAGTCCAGTTATCGGATATCCTAATTATGAGAAACCTGAAGATATGTACGGTCAATTTTACGCAAGAATTTATAAAGCAGCAAAAGCAGCAGGAGATCCATTTCCAGAAGTAGTTGCCGCACAAGCTGTAGAAGAAAGTGATTTTGGAAGATCTGCATTAGCAGTAGAGGCAAATAATTTATTTGGTCAAGATGCCCCACCAGATTATCCACCATCTAAAAAATATGTTTATATTGATCCAGTAGAAGGAAAACATACAGCAATTAAATTTGATTCTTTTGAAGAATCTGTAAGATACCGAGTTAGAATATGGAAACAATATTACGGAGATGCTAAAACTCCATCTGAAGCAATCGCTAATATTGCATCTGCTGGATATAATCCACACGCCATATATCCAGGAAAAATTAATGCTGTTATGGAAGAGTATGGTGTCGTACCAGGGCAATCAAACCCGACCGCGAATGATGTTAGTCCTACAAATCAAACAATCTTTGCTGATAAAGTATCAGGACCTGCAGGTCCTAAAGGACTCATTAAATCATTGACTGATGAAGAGGGATTCTCTGGTCTTTATATGAAACCAATAAATTTCTTAAATCCATTTGATAATCAATCTAAACTAAATGAAATTGAAAAAATTAGTTCTAGTATGGAGGACATGGAAGATGGGATCCCAGTTCAAACAGTAGTGGTGACTAATACTATCATTAAAAATCAGAGCAGTACTAATATAAGTAGTAGTACATCTAAAGTTAATCCAGTGAAAAGTTATCAGTTAGCGGTATTAGGAGCATAAGATGGCGAGTTTGCAGGCAACATATAGTGGGGACTTAACATCTTCTATTACTGGTTATCTCGCGTCTACTCTTCGTGATAGTTTTTCTAAGGGTAAGAAAGATAAGGAGTCTGCACAAAAAATAGCAGACGGTTATGGGGTAGATGTAGATTTTAAACGTGGAGAGTTTACTTCTAGGGCATTTAGAGATAGTTTAATTAAAAAGACAGTTGGTGAAAGGTTTGTACCAAAGACCAGCATGTATGATATTCTTGCAAGAGGGCAATCAAGTAGTGATCCTTTAATGGGAACACCTGCCCATGTAAGAAATCTTCCAGAATATCAGAAACTTGCAAATCCTACTGAAAAGAAGTTTAAGGAAAATAGTAGTAAGTTAGATGGTACTGTTCCATCTAACGATAAAGCAGTAAAGGTTCAGGATAAAAAACTTGGTAAATTCTTAGCTGCTGCAGTAGAAGCAATTAATCAGAATTTTTCTACTTTAAGTGATAGTTTAGATGATGCACAATCAGAGGTAATTCAAGCTAAAGAAGGTATTTTTGGTACTATTAAGCAATTAGAACAAAATTCTGATTTGCTAGAAACTAAGTTAGATGCTATTATAGATGCCTTACGAGATCAGAATGATACTGCTAAGAAACAAACAGATGTAGAACAAGTTAGAGCCAAAGCTGCAGAACAAGGTAAAGAAACTGATCAATCTGGTACACAACGATTACAAGATATAGGGCAATCAAAGCAAGAAGCAATACAATTAAATTTATTGCAAGATGAACAAGAAATTGGAAAAACTCCTGAGACTAAAGATCAGCAATTAAGTCTTCCCTTACCTGAACTTGAAGAGGGCGGCATTATGTCCGGTCCTGATAGTGGTTATCTTGCCAAGTTACATGGCAATGAAATGATCGTGCCACTTGATAATAATTACACTCAAGGTGAACCTAGTGCTGTTGATGGAAAAGTAAGACCTAAACCTCAAACATCTGCAATTCCTTCATCCCGAGTTCCTAAAACTGGTGGTGTATCAATGTATGAACAAGGATCTGCTGAGGCATCCGATCCTTCATTTTCTCCTAATATTCTTAATGCTATGATTTCTATGCAGGACTCTGCTGTTCCTGCAAAAATAGACAAAAAGAATAAAGATCTGCAGAAAGCTATGGAACTGCCGCTCAGAGCGTCAGGAGTTATGACATTATCTATGCTTGAGAAGGCAGTCTCTGGTATGGGAACACTGGCAGCTCCTATTACTTCCGAACTTAAGCAAATTGCTAACCCAATTGCATCTGCATTTGGAGTTCCGAATACTATTGCTGATAAAGTTATTACAGATACTTCTCATAAAAAAGAACAGCAAGATAGACAAAAACAGATGTTTGCTACCGGTAGTACATCATCATCTAAAAATAACAGAGCGTGGTGGGATCCTCTTGGGGTCTTCACTGGTCGTGGTGGTATAGGTGGTGATAGTTCTAAAACCATTTATAGCAGACCTCCAGGTGGCACTGGTGGGTCATCTATGCAATATGGTAGTCGCCAAGGTGGTACAGGTGGACCTTTTGGATTCTTACCTGGAACTGGTAGAGTTATGACTCCATCAGCTGGCGACAACGGTAGTTATATGCAAGATGGTAGAACGGTACAAAAATTCCTTGGAATGGAAGTGCCATTTTCTGCTAGGAGGAGTGGATATACTCCCGAAGATGTTCAAAGATATAACAGTCAGGATTCTGGAACTCAAATGCAGACATATGATGCAGTTCCTCATCCAAGTAGGAAAGATCTTGCAGAAAAAATGCGTCAGGAATATAATATTAATATAAGTGATCCTGCATATAAAACTCGTAGTGTGCAACCACAGGTTACTCCGCAATCTACAACAACAGGTAACAGAAGATTAGATGGTGCAATCCGCAACGCTCAAGATATTGGAGATATGACAGGCACTCGTGGGTTGATGGATCAAACTGCGACAATCGCTGAGAAAACCCAAAGGCGAAATGATATCTTAAGACAGTATATGCGTGATGCAGGTATGTCTGGTGCTGATGAAAGTATGAATATGTATGGTAAACCTATGGGAGACCAATCTAGTATTAATTCTCCTGCATCTCGTGGTGCTATATCTACGGTTGTAAATATGCAATCACAGCAAAATTCTCTACGTAAAATGGAAACCAAAAATAAAACTTTGGAACCAATTCTCATCAGTAATAGTAGTCAAATAGATGATACTGCTGATGATACTCCTCCTTCTTATATAAGTACAAAGGGTGATATAGGATTTTCCGAACTTTACCCGTCTATGTATAGTTAACTATGGCAGAATTTAATAGAAAACCATACGCATCTAGTTGTGAAATAAAACAGATTGCTTTATATAAACCAGATGGAGAGAAGGCGGAAGCAAACCTCTTGGATATGGTATTGTTTATTCAATATCATGAAAATATTCTGTGGCCTGCTTATGGTGCAACCATGGTGGTACTTGATAATGCACAAAATTTAATTTCATCTATTCCTATTCAAGGATTTGAAAGGGTTGTTTTTGAAGTAGTTGATGCTAAAGAAGATACTTATTTCTATGAGTTTCGTGTGTTCAAAGTAAGTAACAGAGTTAATGCAGATAGAACCCAGATTTATACACTAGCATTAATTTCCACCGAGGGATTATTAAATGAGAGTATTCGGGTTAATAAACTAATTTCTGGATCTACTTCTGATGTAGTGAGAAAACTACTATTGGAATATTTGAATGTTGTTGGTAATAGGATTGATGTTGAAGATTCTGTTACTGGCATTGCACACTTACCTGCTAAAAAGACGCCATTTGCATTAATTAGATCCTTACAGTCTAAAACAATTGCCCAAAAAGAATCTACTACACCAAAAAAAGGTCCCATTCCATTAGAAGTAATACCATTCGCTCCCACCAGCGGTACTGTTTCTGATGCTGATCCTAATACTGCAGATGATGCATCTGGAACAGCAGGATATTTATTTTTTCAGGTTACAAGGAAAGAAGAGAAATCTCAATTCATCTTTAAGTCAATTGATTCTTTATCAGACCAAAAACCAAAGACTAGTATTTTTTCTTATTCTCCTGGAAAGACATCTGAAGAAAGTATGTTTAAGATCCAAGAGATTAGATTCGGAAGTGAAATTGATACTATGCAAAAAATGAGGGAGGGAGCATACTCTTCTTTAGTGTGCTACTACGACATAAATACTGGTAAGTATGAAGAGCAAGTTTATTCCCTAGCAAATACTTGGAATGATATGTCTCACTTAGGGACAAAAACTGAACTTCCTGTAGGTCAGACTATATTATCACAGTATCCAAGTAGAGTGATGTCAACTATTGTAAATCACGAAAATTGGTATATGGGTAAAAATGTTGCATCTAATGAAGATGCTGATCTCGGGGATCAATCTCCCGATAATTCTTTTCCTGATTATGTTAAACAATATTTACCGCAGAGTATTTCTAGACTAGGAGTTATGTTCAATTACGAATTGACCATATCCCTAACTGCGAATTTTGATCTTAATGCCGGAGATACAATAGATATTAGGATTCCGGATCAAGTTTCTGATGCAGAGAGGAAAGATGAAGTTTGGGATCCAACATATAGTGGCACATATTTGATTAAATCTGTCAATCATCAGATTGACGTTAAGGAACAAAACGCTTATACTGTACTTGAGTTAATCCGTGATTCTTGCGGAATTAAAAAATATACAAATAAATAAAATTATTAGGAGTACAAATGAAATCAATTGAAGATCACATTGAAAAGGATAAAGAAATCCTTGATAACCCTATGATCTCTCCCAATCAACGTCGCCACATTGAAGGTGAGTTGCATGAATTGGAGGAGTATGCAGAGCATCACAAGAAGGAGATTGAAGCAGGAGATCATCACGATCCCACTTACCTAGAACTTTTCTGCGATCAAAATCCTTCAGAACCTGAATGCTTAGTATATGAAGATTGATTAATATGGATTCATTAAACGGGTTATATCCAATAAACCAAATCGGATCCGATGGATTCTCATGGTGGATTGGACAAGTTGAATCTGAGAAGGCGGATGATGAAAAACTTTCTGGTCGTTATAAAGTAAGGATCGTTGGTACTCATCCTAAGTCTTGTGAGGCAGTTTCATGGGAGGATCTTCCATGGGCAATTACTATGATGCCTGTAACGAATCCTCATACACCAGGAGGAGCAACATCAGTCTCTGATCAATTGGGTAAAGGAGTATGGGTTATTGGATTTTATCTAGATAATCTTCAACAACAACCTATTATTATGGGTTCTGTTGGTAGAGTTGCTAATTCAACATCTGAAAAGACTGCTGATGATCCTACACCAGGTGAAAACTGTAAATCATTCACTACCTATATTCCGGAAGATGCTAAAGTAGCGTTTGATCAACCTACCCCTGCTGTTGGAGAAAAGTCTGCGGTAACTGTTACCGAGGCAGGATTAGCTCCTACTGGCACTATATCGGAGACTGGTGAAGGGAAAATAAATGATGGGCCAACAAATTTTCAAGTAGCAAAATATTCTAAAAATACAGATTTAAATCCTGCAGGGATTAATTTTTGTGTGGAGAAAGCAGATAAGTGTGGTAAAGAAACTGATCTTAAAAAAACTTTTACTAGATTATTCTCGGAAATGCTTGCCGAAGTTCAAAATAATGACGGCAAATTAGGGACGTTCCTTATTGCACCATTAAGTGGTGAATTGCATGATGCAATTGGCATAGGGAGAAAATATGTAAATAAATCAATCCTTGTTGTTAGAACTTTTGTCGCGTCTGTAAAGGGATTTATTCTTGAAAAAATAAAAGCAGGCATTAAAGATTTAATCAACATGCTATTGTATCCATCGGATACTGGTAATGCATTAACACCGCTTACAAAATTCTTTAACGACATTTTGGATAATGTTGGTTGTCAGATGGCAGATCTTGGAGATCGCTTGGCTTCTTTCTTGGAAGATCTTATTTTTGGATATTTTTTTGATGTATACAAAGCAGCAGCATGTTTAGTTGATAATTTTGTTGACGGTCTTTTAAGTAAAATCCAATCTTTAATGAATGAATTACTTGAATCTGTTTTGGGTCCTCTTCAAGACCTTTTAGGTGCTGCAGCATCTGCTATCAATATTATTGGTGATGCAATTAACTATGTTTTAGATTTACTTGGAATCCAATGCAACGGTCCTGGAAAGTCATGTTCTAAAACTACTGTAGCTTGTACTAATTGCGATTCTGATAAACGTGACGATTTCTTAGATGAACTGCTGAAGAATATTACTGATGATCTATTCCCAGTTACTGGAGAAGATTGGTCTAGGTATACTTGTGATGAAGCATATGAAGGAAATACTCTTCAACCAACAAAAGTAATATTTGTTGGTGGGGTTCAAAATCCTCCAGTTCCGAATTCTATTCAATACGATATCTCTGATATTAAAGTTGAAGAAGGAGATGAAGCAGCTTTTGTTGTTACTAGAATTGGATATCTTGATGTATCATCAAGTGTTAAGTATACTACTAGAAACGGTAGTGCTACAGAAGGAACTGATTATTTAAAATCTAGTGGTATTTTAGGATTTGCTCCTGGAGAATCGGAAAAGAAAATTCTTGTGAGAACTCTTACTGATACGGAATCTGAGGGAGATGAAGATTTCTTTGTGTCAATCAGAAAAGATTCTCCTGGAACAATTCCAGCATTTGCTAAAAAAACTGTTGCTAAGTGTGTGATAACTGAAAGTACTATTAGGACACCAGGTCTACCGTCACCAGCACCAGGAGATCCCCCACCATCTCCTCCACCTGCACCTACTGAATCACCTGACACAATTATTCCTGATATTATTAACGCTAGAGATGTGAATCCTGATCCTACGGTTGATCCTACTGATACAACACCAACCTATAAAGTAGTATCTGATAGGTCTAGTGTAAAGGAAGGGCAATTTATCAAATATACTATAACTACTACAAATGTTGAAACTGGTAGAACATTATTCTATCGTTTATTTGGAACTGGAATTACCCCAAATGATATTGTAAATAATTCATTATCGGGATCATTTACTATAGAAAATAATACAGCAACTGTTATTATTGGTATAAATGTAGATTCTGAACTAGAAGATGAAGAAATACTGACATTTGGTATTGCAGGAACAACTGCTAGTACCAATGTTCTTATTCTCTCCGATACTTCTGGGTTTAGTCCTGAAGAATTAGATGCCAGTGAAGATTCATCTTCTAATACAAATTCAAGAACTGACTCACCTAGAAATCCTACTGTAGATCCTGCAAAGATCATTACTGATCCTGGTGGTGGAATTATTGATATCCCTATTGATGAACCTGGAGATCCATATACAGAACTTCCAGTGGTTATTATTCCGGGAGAAGGATTCCGCGCATCTGCATTGCCATTATTAGATTCTACTGGTAGAATTACTGAGTTAAGAATTACCGATCCTGGATTTGGATATAAAATTAATACTCCCCAAACATCAGACAAAGAATGTATCATTGATTCTTTTACTATGTTAAATCCTGGTAGAGAGTATACTTCTTCACCTCAAGTATACATCAACGGTGATAATACCATTGCTGATGCGGTAGTTGAAAATGGTAGAGTCATTAGTGTTAGAATTAAAAACAGGTCTATTGTTTTTGATAGATATCCTAAAGTTCTTATCATCGGCGGTGGTGGATATGGTGCTAAATTCATTCCATCATTCTCTTGTCTTGATAGAGATGTTAGAGTTACTGTTGGATCTGCCAAGATCGGGACAGGTAAATATATTGATTGTCCTTAGGAGTAATTATGGCAAAAAGTAGAGAAGGATTTGATCAGGTATACGACTCTGTTGGGAGCAGCAAAACCCCTCGCGGTGCAGGAAATTTTGAGAAAAGAGAAACTACAGTACCATCATCAACTCCTGATGAGGAGCAAGGACCTATTACAACTGAAATTACTGTACTAGTTGCGGGTAAACGTTATACATTGACGGATGATGGTGGAGACCTTGAAATTCGCAATAAGTTAAATGGCATGGGAATCTCTATTCAAGAGAATGGAGATATCATGATGCTTAGTGGTTCTGGTGGAAATGGTAAAGCATGTGGTGGCAGATTTATTGTCAATTCCAAGGGTGGTCAACTAGTTAAAAGCGGTGCCGCAACGTTTGAATACACTGCAAATCCAGATTCTTCAACAAAAGGTGGCGGATCTGATGAATCTTCTACAGCAGGTAAAAATGACACAGCAAAATCTGAATTATGTTATGGCGATTCTATTACAGAAGTCCATGGTGAAGTAAGAATTAAAGGAACTAATATAGTTTTAGAAGCAGCAGATGTTTTATCTTTGATTGGTAAATCTTCTGTTCTTATTCAAGCAGGTCCTAATGGCGGTGGAGAACTTCGTATCAATGCTGGGCAAATTACGGAAACATGTGGTACTAGAGTCGGTTTAGTCGCAGGACAAAAATCAGATATTATTAGTGAAGAAGTGAGTCTTCAGTATGATCCTCGTGCATCAGTTAATGTCATATCACCTGGACATATGAATGTTAAGGCTGCTGGAGATATCTCTCTGGGTGCAGGTGGAGCAATAGAAATGATTGCTCTTGGAATTAAACAACCTCTTGGATTAATTAAAGATCCGGTGAGTACTATTGGTATGAAAACTGTTGCTGGTGGATTAACTCTTACAAGTGCAGCATTTACTAATATTACTGCAATAGGACCACTTACACAAGCAAGTAATGCTACTACTATTACTTCTACGACTTTCTTAACTGCACTTGCTGGTACTGGTATCAACATGCTTACCGGTACGGGAAATGTTGATATCACAGCAACGACAGGTAACGTTAATGTTAAAGGACTGTTGATATACCTGAATTGATAAGTTAAGGTTATCACATTCATCGGATATCCGTATCGCTAACTGGCACAAGGGGGGGTTGAAACTCCCCTTTTTCATGCTAAATTACTCTTGTAGCAAATCAAGGAAGTGCCTCAATTAATCGCACATACCACTTGACGCGCATCACAACATGTGCTACAATCTGTACAAGCGATTGGGACAACCCAATCCAACATCTGTGGGTAATCACTCCACAAGTAAACTAAAAGGTAATTAAACAAAATGATCAAATCTGTATTTGCAGCAACCGCTGCCCTGTCCGTCTCTGCTGGTGCTGCATTCGCCGGACCCTACGTTAACGTAGAAGCCAACTCAGGATGGACTGGATCCGACTACTCCGGAACTGCCACAGACCTTCACGTAGGCTACGAAGGCGCACTAGGTGACTCTGCATCATACTATGTCCAAGGCGGCGCTAGCGTAGTTGCTCCTGACGGTGCTGAGAGCGACACCGTTCCTTCCGGTAAGGCAGGCGTTGGTATCTCCTTGAGCGATGCTCTGGGTGCATACGGCGAAGTCTCGTTCGTTGGTTCAGGTGATAGCGACGTTGATCGCGGTTATGGAACAAAATTGGGTTTGAAGTATTCCTTCTGATCTCCTGACATAACTGAGAGGACCTTCGGGTCCTCTTTTTTTATGTTTCTAAATAAACCAGGTGTGATCTAGGTTTTATGCTATCTACACAATATAGACTACGAATGGAGTTTATTTGTAAATGTATTGCAAATGGAGAAGAAGTAAAGTTGTCTGATATGATTTGGGCAAACAAATTAGCAAAGGCAAATACATCTGCCAATGAGATGTTAAAAATGGCAAGAAGACAAGCCGCACAAGATATTCAAGAAGGAAGCACAGATGATTTTCTGAATAGGATGGGACTAGGAGACCCCGATCCATCCAATCACAAAAAGGGGTTTACATCTGCTGATGATATGCTAGAATGGTTTCAGCAAGATAAACCTGATGATTGGCGTCAGCGTGACTAATTGAGTTATACTAATATTATGAATGTAGTTCGTTTAAGGATCATAGGTAGTGCTCTTGTTATTGTTGCCTACTTCATTGTCCTTCATGTAAATGTATTAATTGGTGTGGGCGCACACTTCGTTGCAGATCTTATTTCAGTTCCTTACTTTATAAAGACAAGATCTTGGGACGTAGTTATAATGTTAGTATTCTTGTTATGCATCTCGCTATCTAAATTGATATGAATATCTTTGTAACTGATCCTAGTCCATATAAGTCTGCTGTGGTTCTCCCTGACAAGCACATTGTCAAGATGCCCCTAGAGACTTGCCAGATGCTTGCTATTGTATGCTCAGACAAATGGGGACATAACTTCGGCACTCTTCCTAAAGCAGACGGTACTCCTTATGCTACGGAGAAAGGTGCTTTTCGTAATCACCCTTGTACTATTTGGGCGAATGAGTTTGTAACCAACTGGCAGTGGTTACTCGCACATGGTCTTGCTATGTGTGATGAGTATACTGCTCGCTATGGTAAAGTTCACACCTGTCAGAAGACGCTTCTAGCAGCAAAGGAGATACTTCCTACAGCAGACCCACAAGGTCGCAGTGGGAAGGGTCCTAAACCTTTTGTATTTGCAGGACCTGATGAGTTTAAATACGATGAAGGTATTGATATCTACAATAAGTATAAGATGTATATTTCATCTAAACCATGGGTAAAAGATAACTATCTTCGTATCCCAGACCGCAAACCTGATTGGATTTAACATGGAAAATTTCAATACACCAGGATCTAATAAATCTTGGATGGATGATGGGTTTAAAAAATTTATAATTGAACGTCAACTGGAAAATGTTCGCAATATTCTAAATGGAACATTAGAAAAAAAACTCTTGGTAAATAGCAAGGGAGAAGTTTCACGACAAATTGTAATTAACTATGACAACAGCAGTAATTTACAGTAATAGTAATCAAGAATGCGAACGCATAGGAATGCTCTTAAGATCTATTAGTACTGAATTCCATGAATACGTACTAGGGAATCATTTTACTCAGCAACAATTTCAAATGGAATTTGGATCTGACGCAACATATCCTCAGGTTGCTATCGGTAATAAACATATTGGTAGCATGAAAGACACATTACATTATCTTGGTAGTATTGGTTATGATAAACATTGAAGATTTTTGTGATAAATTGGAGGGGTTCTATGATAATTGGTATCAAGCTGCCGGTAATCCTGCAAAATATGCACACATCAAACTTATTTGGGAACGTATAGGACAACTTGAATTTAAATCAAAACAATGGTATCAATACCTGGGGGAAGAAAATCCTTACCGATATAGATGGCATCGTATTCAAGATGATTCAAATCAAATTGTAGTTGAAAACTGGTCTCCTGATTGGAAAGAGCGCAATAAATGTTGTGATATGATATTTAAACCTAATGGTATATTCTATAAAGGTTCTGTTGCTACAAATAAATGCATAATTAATGGCGGAGAACTCAAAAGTGTGGTAGAATTTAATGGTGAAGTTTACAAGAGTAGAGATCAAGGATGGAAGAACGATAAAGTCATATGGGGTAGTAATGTAATTTACGAATTTCAAAAATCCGAAGGACCTATCTGTGTTTAAATGACTAAGAAACAATATAAGCAATTGCTATTAGATCATTTTACTGAGCAGTTAAATAAACTGACAGTGAAAGAACTTAAAGAGCTTGCAGCGAGGTATACATGAAGGATTATGTCTGTATCGCCACATGGGATCCCATTTTTGAGATGATGCGCTATCATTGGGTACATAAGTCCGAAAAAGATCCTGTGCAATTTGTCAAAAATCTTAATCCGGAGCAAAAAATGCTATGAGTAGCAAGATGATGTTCCTAGTTGATGCTGGCAACGGCAGATGTATTACTCATGATGGATACATTCAACTCGGTAGTTTCTGTCATAGTGTAGAGAAGCATCTTGAGTTAAATCCCGATCAAGAATGGCAGGTAACATATTGGATGCCTGATCCATTCTGTATCAGATATCCTCGACCAAACTATCAGCATACAATGA
>MDTG01186515.1_pt1 | contig 19188 bp, 9 predicted proteins | sample 811421 | NCBI WGS metagenome assembly MDTG01 (sample SAMN05326645, study PRJNA326480) | marine metagenome | isolation source: seawater | place: Pacific Ocean: South East | collected 2011
GCAGCGTCCGGCGACCCGCGCGCTCGGCCAGGCGCGTGCGGCGTGGCTGCGCGTGCGCCTGGGGGCGCGGCCCGAGCCGACGCGGGCCCTCTGTCGCGACGCGTTGATCCTGGCGGAGCGCCGCTCGCCCAGCGTGCGAACCCAGGTCGAGGCGCGAGTCGCGGCGACGCGCGCGCGCCTGGGCGACAAGGGCGCCCAGGCGGCGCTGCTCGCCGCCCTGGCGCACCTGGACCCGGTCACGGAGCCCGCTCCGGCCGAGGAAGCGCTGGCGGCCTGGCTGGAGGCAGCGGCGGACGCGGGGGCCACGGATCGGGCCTGGCAGGCCTTTTCGCTGCAGGCCAAGAAGCGCCCGCACGAGCTGCAATGCCGCCTGCTCGCGGCCGGGGTCGAAGACCTGATCCGACTCGGCTGGGAGGCGCCGGCTCGCGCCTGGTCGAGCGCGCTGCTCGGCGACTCGCGCGCCTATCGCGCGCAGCTGTCGCCCGAGCGGCTCGCCGCCCTGCGGGAGCTCTTCGTCGCCACAGACCGCCTCTTCGCGCGCTGGCTCCCCGATCCCCACCGCGAACGGATCTGGGCGGCCTTCCGGCTGCGGCCTGCGCAGGGAGAGACGTGGCTGCCTGCGCTGAGGGCCGCCTTGCGTGGCGTCCCGCGCGCCTGGGAGCGGAGCCTGGCCGAGGCGCGGCGGCTGCAGACGAGGTCGCCCTACCTGGCGCTCGTCGCGCGAGCCGCGGGCGTGCTCAACGCGGCCGAGGCGAAGGACCTGCGGGGCACGGCCTGGCTGCGCGACACCCTCGCCGCGGTGCGCAAACACGCGGAAGGCGAGGCTCCCCTCGAGCGCCGCTTGGAGCGAGCGCTCTTGCTCTGGAAGCTCTACCCGAGCGCCATCCGCCTCCTCGCGCGCAAGGAGGCGGTCGAGCTGCTCCGCGGAGAGTTCACTTGGGCCTTCGAGGCGGACCGCGACCCCAACTGCCTGGCCTTGATCTCGCTTGGGCTGACCGAAGCGCTGGGCTCCTTTCCTGCTCAGGACGCCGACGCGTCCTTGCTGCTCGAGGGGCTCTATGAGTGGGCGAACCTGCGCCTGGGCCAAGCCGAGCGCAGGAAGTCCTCGCCCTTGGCCTTCTGCGCGGTGTTCGGCGACGTGGCGCGAGCCGAGCGGGCGCTCTTCGGGACCTGGCCCATGTTCGGGAGGCCACGTCCACCGGCGGTTCGGGGTCGCTCGGGCTCCTCCCTGACCCAGATGATCCGCGAGCAACTCGGCGCAACCCCGATCGAGCGCTGGCCAGAGCCGCAGCGCCTTCTCCCTTGCCGCGCGCTCGTCGAGTGCGTCTCTGACCTGGGCGACGCGGAGGCGCTGCTGAGCAAGCTGGAGCCTCTCCACGCCGACGATCGCGCGGAGGTCCAAGTCCTCCTGCTCGAGCACGCCGGTCGGCTCGAGCCGAAGGTCGTGCGGGCTGGTGTCGTCGTGCGGACCCTCGCCCAGAGTGGTCTTCGCCTGACGCCAGCGCGTTGGCTGGCCTTCCAGCGGGCCGCTGAGAGGGCGCTGCTCGCCGAGTGAACGAGCCGTGTCCGCCTGACTCGCCCGGACCTCCGCCGCTAGGCGCGCCCAGCCCCTGGCGCGTGGCGGCCCTGGCGGCGGCGGTGCTCCTGCTGGAGCTGACCTTCATTCGCCTCGTCCCGGCCGAGGTCCGCGCGATCTCCTACTTCACCAACCTGCTCCTGATGGCCGCCTTCTTCGGGCTCGGGCTGGGGTGCATTCTTCAGGACGCCCGCCGGCTGGGCTGGCTGGTGCCCGCCGGCTGCGCGGGCGTGCTGGCCTTCGTGCTCGCGACGCGCGGGCTGGTGGTCCACGCCGAGGGCGCGGTGCACCTCTGGCTGCAGTACGGCGACCTGATCGGCCAGGCGCGCCGGCTGCCCCTGGTGCCGGTGGCAGCGACGGCCTTCCTGCTCAGCGCGCTGCCCTTCGTCGGCCTGGGCCAGGCCCTCGCCAACGAAATGAACCACCACCCGCGCCTGCGCGGCTACGGCTTCGACCTCGGCGGCTCGCTCCTGGGCACGCTCGTGTTCACGCTGGCCTCCTTCCTGCAACTCCCCCCCTGGGTCTGGCCGCCGCTCCTGCTGGGCGGCTGGGCGGCGCTCTTCGTGCGCGGCTGGGGGAAGCGCGCGCTCTGCCTCGCGGTCGGGCTGGCCTTCCTGGTCCTGGCCCGCGCGCCCCACCCCTCGGCCTGGAGCCCCTACTACCTGGTCCAGCACCAGCGCGACGCCCACGGGCTGCGGGTGTTCGTCAACTCGAGCTTCCACCAATACGCCCTCGACTTCTCGGCCAGCGACCCCGAGAGCGAGCGGATCCAGGACATGCTCCTGGCCAAGTGGGGCCGGCTCTACGACCTCTACCAGGAGCACCACGGCGGCCAGCCCCCGCGCAAGGTCCTGATCCTGGGCGCGGGCACCGGCAACGACGTCAACGTCGCGCTCAGCCGCGGGGCCGAGGAGGTGGTCGCGGTCGAGATCGACCCCGTGATCCTCGGCCTCGGCCAGCGCGAGAACCCGAGCCGGCCCTACGCCTCGCCCAAGGTCCGCGCGGTGGTCGACGACGCGCGCCACTTCCTGCGCGCCAGCGAAGAGCGCTTCGACCTGATCGTGTTCGCCACGATCGACTCGCAGGTCCTGCTCAGCGGCGCGGCCAACCTGCGCCTCGAGAACTACGTGCACACGGTCGAGTCCCTGCGCGCCGCGCGCGAGCGCCTGACGCCTGAAGGAATGGTCGGGGTCTACTACTCGGTGCTGCGCCCCTGGCTGCGGGGGCGGGTCTACTCGACGGTCGAGGCGGTGTTCGGCGCGCACATGCGGATCGAGACCTTCGACACGCCCTTCCTGTTCAACACGCTGATCGTGGGGGCGCCGGCGCACCCGGCCCTGAAGGACAACCGCTTCGACCTGGCCCGCTACGCCGGCCAGCGCCCGAGCAGCGACGACTGGCCCTTCCTCTACCTGGAGCGGCCCACGATCGCTCCGCTCTACCTGCAGCTGGCCGCGATCGTGGGGCTCCTGATCGGCGGGGCCTTCGTGGTCCTGCGCCGGCGTCACGGCAGCGGCGCCGGCTCGTACGCGAGCTTCTTCTTCCTGGGGCTGGGCTTCACCCTGCTCGAGTCGAGCGCGATCGTGCGCCTCTCGCTCCTCTTCGGCAGCACCTGGACGGTCAACGCGGTCGTGTTCGCCTCGGTGCTCCTGACCGTGTTCCTGGCCAACCTGGCCGTGCTGCGCGAGCGCGCGCCCTCGCTGCGCGTGGCCTGGGCGGGGCTGCTCCTGAGCGTGCTCGCGGGCTACCTCGTCCCGGTCGGCGCGCTGGTCGAGCTGGCCACGCCCCTGCGGGTCCTGCTGGCGGGCCTCGCGATCACGGCGCCGGTGTTTTGCGCGGCGATCTGCTTCAGCCGCCTCTTCGCCCGCCAGGAGACGACGGGCTACGCGCTGGGGATCAACCTGATCGGCGCCATGTGCGGCGGGCTGCTCGAGTACGCTTCGATGCTGATCGGCATGCGCGCGGTGTGGCTGGTGGTGCTGGGCGTCTACGCCCTGGCCTGCGTGACCAGCCCGTGGGCGCGCGCGCGCGTGGAGGAGGCCTCGTGAGCGGGAAGCGGCTGGCGCTCTCGCTCCTGGCCCTGGCCCTGTGGCCGGCCTGCGCGGCGCGCGGCGCGGAGCCAGCGCTCGAGCCGGCGATCGCGGCCTTGGAGTCGGCCTCCGCCTCCTTCGCGGACCGGGCCGCGCGCGCCGAGGGCCTCAGCCGGCTGGGCTGGATCCGCGCGCGCCTGGGTCAGGAGCGGCGGGCCCTGGAGTTGGCCGAGCGCTCGCTCGCCCTGAGCAAGGGCCAAGGCGCCCGCGTGCGAGCGCAGATCGGCGCTCGCGTCGCGGCGACCCGAGCGCTGCTCGACGCGCCCGAGAGCGAGGAGCTCTTCCTCGAAGCGCTCCAGGCCAGCGCCTCGGTCATGCCGCAGCGGAAGAGCTCGGTGCTCTCGGACTGGCTGAGCCGAGTCTGCGAGGCGGACGCCGGGAGCCCAGCTCTCGAGCGCGCCTTCGCCGCGCGGGTCACGCGGCTGGACCGACCCGCGCGCGCGCGCCTGCTCAACTACGCCGCCTACGACCTGCGGCGCCTGGGCTGGGAGGAGCTGGCGCGCTGCTCGGTTCACGAGCTCTTCTCGGAGGGGCTCGCGGGGCTTCGCCCGGGCGGGAAGCGCTCTGCGCTCGAGTTCGCCCTCAGCGCCGCGGCGCGGGTTCACGCCCGCCGCCCCGGGGACAGGCTCCCCGCTGACCTCTGCGAGCAAGTCTTCGCCGCGCTGCGGGAGGGGGCGCTGAGCAAGACCTCGGCGCTCGAGCCGCTGGCCGCGGCGCTGGCGGCCGACCCGCAGCCTTGGCGACGGGTGCGGCGGGAGCGCAAGGCGCTGCTCGAGCAGGGGAGCGCGCTCTCCCTCCTCTCGCTCGAGATCGCCGCCTTGCGCGGGCTCGAGCCTCAGTCAGGGGATCAGCGCGAGGCGCTGCTGCGCGAGGCCCTCGCGCGGGCCTGGGCCTTGCCCAGGGGCAGCGCGCGCGAGCGGAGGTTCTTGCTCTGGAGGATCTACGCCGAGGTCCCTCGCCACTCGAGCGCGTCGGCCGCGCTGACGCTCCTCCGCGACGAGCGCGCGCGGATCGCGCGCGAGACCCCCGAGCCGGCGCAGCGCGCCCGGCTCCTCTACCAGCTCGGCACGGGGCTGCTGCGCCTGCCGGGCCGCCCGAAGGTGCAGGCCTTCGCGCTCGAGCTGCAGGGCGAGGTGCTGCGGCTCGTCGAGCGCGAGCGAGCCCAGGGAAAGCGGGGCCTGGCGGAGCTCTGCCCGCCCCTGGCCGAGTCGCTCAGGCCGGCGGTCCTGCTGGGAGCTCCCGGCGCCGGGAAGGCGCTGCGCGAGGCGCGCGGGCTGCTCGTCGAGCTGGCCAAGGGGAAGGACGAGGAGCTACGCGAGCAGGTCCTCGGCGCGCTGATCGATCTCGGCGGGCTCGCCGCCCGCGCGGGCCTGGACCTCCCCGACGACGAGGAGCTCGTGTTCGAGCTCCTCGCGCCGCTGAAGGACTGGAGAGACCTCTCGACTCGCCTGCACCTGGCCTCGGCGGCTCGGCACTTCGCCCTCCCGCGCCGGGTGAAGCGGATCGCGCGCCTGGCCGAGGGCCTCGCGCCCGACCTCGACCAGAGCGACGTCGAGTGGCTGTTCTGGGAGTTCGAAAGCGCCTTGTTGGGCCAGCCCGCGGCCCTGCGCACCATGGCGGGGGGTCGCTTTCGCTGACCCGCCTCGGCTGGCTCATGGACCCTCGCAGGGCCGCGCGCCCTTTGGCTTGGACAAGGGTCCGCTGACGCCCTAAAACGTGTCCTCCGAGCGGTCTACGCTCGCCGAAACCTGCCTCAGACCCCTGCTTTGGAGGTGCCCGTGACCACCACGCGGCCCCCGCTCGCCCAGACCTTCGCCGGTAAGAAGATCCTCCTGACCGGCTGCACCGGTTTCCTGGGCAAGGTCTACCTCTCCTCCCTGCTGACCCACTACCCCGAGGTCGGGCAGGTGGTCGCGATCGTGCGCGCCGGCGACGAGGCCGCGGCGCGCGACCGCTTCGTGCGGGACGTGATCACGAGCCCCGCCTTCGACCCCCTGCGCGATCAGCACGGGGTGGGCCTGGTCGAGTTCGTGCTGGAGCGGGTCCGGGTCGTGCGCGGCGACCTGGCCAAGCCCCTGGCCGGCCTCGACGAGGAGACCGTGGCCGAGGTGACCAGCGAGCTCGACCTGGTGCTCCACTGCGCGGGCCTGGTCGAGTTCGTGCCGCCCCTCGACAAGGCGCTCGATATCAACGTCGCGGGGACGATGAACTGCCTCGAGCTGGCCAAGAAGGCCGGCAAGGGGCGGGCGGCCTTCGTGCACGTCTCGACCTGCTTCGTGTGCGGCACCCGCGAGGGGGTCCACCCCGAGGTGCTCGACGTGCGGGACTACCCCAAGCGCGCCCACAGCGGCTTCGAGGGCTTCGACGCGCGCAAGGAGGTCGAGTTCGCGCGCAAGCTGGTGGCCGAGATCCGGACCGAGGCCGACGACCCGGCCCTGCACGCCGACCTCTGGGAGTCGGTCGGCGGCAAGAAGCGCAAGGTCAAGCGGATGGCCGACCTCCACGTCCGGCGCCGGCTGGTCGAGGTCGGGATCGAGCGCGCCCAGCGCTGGGGCTGGCCGAACACCTACACCTACTCCAAGGCGCTGGCCGAGCGCCTGGCCCACGAGGCCGAGCCCGAGCTGCGCCGCGTGACGACGGTCCGGCCGGCCGTGGTCGAGAGCGCCATGGCCTTCCCCTTCCCGGGCTGGAACCAGGGGATCAACACCAGCGCGCCCCTGGTGTGGATGACCGCGACCGGCGTGCGCTACTGGCCCTCGACCCCCGACCTGCACCTGGACATCATTCCGGTCGACTACGTGGCTCACGCGCTGGTCGCGATCAGCGCCGCGACCCTGGCGGGCGAGAGCGAGTCGGTCTATCAGCTCGGCACCAGCGACGAGAACCCCTTCGCCATGCGGCGCGTGATCGAGCTGGCCTCGCTGGCCTATCGCGAGCGCAAGGGCGGCAGCTTCGGCGAGTTCCTCCGCCGCCAGCTCGACCTCGACTCGGGCCAGGTGCCGCTCCGCTTCTACCGCCGCTTCGGGATCCCCGGCCAGGCCAAGCTGGCCCGCGCCGCGCGCGACCTGGTCGAGCGCGTGCCCGACCCCGTCGAGCGCCCGCGCCTCAGGGACCTGCTCCACAAGGTCAAGACCAAGGTCAAGACCGCCGTGCGCGACCTCGAGCGCGCCGAGCAGGTGGTCGAGATCTACCTGCCCTTCATCGAGGCCTGCCCGGTCGTGTTCCGCTGCGACAACGCGCGCAACCTGTTCGCGAGCCTGACCCCCGACGACCAGGCCAAGATCCCCTACCTCCCGGCCGAGATCGACTGGCGCCAGTACTGGACCGAGGTCCACATTCCGGGGCTCGAGCGCTGGGCCTTCCCCCAGCTCCGGCTCCAGGCCGGCGGCGCCCCGAGCGACTTCGAGCCCGAGTTCGACACCCTGACCGAGCTCTTCGAGGACCGGGCCCGCTTCGGCTCGATCGTGTGCTGGCGGCGGATCGACGCCGAGGGCCGGGTCACCTCGCGGGTCACCTATGAAGAGGCCGCCCAGCGGGCCCGCGCTGGCGCGGCGCGCCTGCTCGGGCGCGGGCTGCAGCCCGGCGACCGGGTCGTGCTCCTGTGCGAGAACTCGCCCGAGTGGGGCCTGGGCTACTTCGCGGCCCAGTACGCCGGCGCGACCTGCGTCCCCCTCGAGCACGGGAGCGAGCCCGAGAAGCTGGCCCAGCTGGCCGGCGCCTCGGGCGCCAAGTTCGCCCTGGTCTCGCCCGAGCAGCGGGCCCTGGTCGGCGACGCCCTGGCCGCGCAGATCAAGGAGCAGGGCCTCGACGTCGAGCTGCTCGACCTGGTCGAAGAGACCGCGCCGCGGCGCAAGGACGAGCAGCTGCCGGACCTCCCGCTCGAGAACGAGCTCGTCCCGCGCGCGCCCGCGACCCTGATCTACACCTCGGGCACCACCGGCTCGCCCAAGGGCGTGCTCCTCGGCCACGAGGCCTTCTGCAAGCAGGTGCGCGCGATCGCCTCGATCTTCACGGTCGGCAGCGACGACCGGATCCTCTCGGTCCTGCCACTGCACCACTGCTTCGAGTTCAGCGCCGGCTTCCTGCTCCCGCTCTACGGCGGGGCCACGGTGACCTACCTGCCCGAGACGACCGCCGAGGGCGTGCGGGCCGGCCTCGAGCACGTCAAGCCGACGCTGATGATCGGTGTGCCGGCGCTCTTCGAGGCTTGGCAGCGCAAGGTCCGCCGCCAGGTCAAGCTGCGCGGGCCCAAGGCCGAGCGGGCCTACGAGGCGGCGCTGGCCTTCCACCGCGGCTTCCGGGCCCGGACCAAGCTCAACCTCGGCCGGCGTCTCTTCGCCGATATCCACGAGGCCTTCGGCGGCGAGCTGCGCTTCGCCGTCAGCGGCGGCGCCGCGCTCCCGCTCGAGGTCTCGCTCGAGTTCGAGGGGCTGGGGATCGACGTATTCGAGGGCTACGGGCTGAGCGAGGCCGGCCCGGTGCTCGCGGCCTGTCGCCCCGAGGAGGCGCGCGTGCACGGCTCGGTCGGCCCCGCGATCCCGGGCGTGGAGCTGAAGATCCGCGAGCCCGACGGCGAGGGCGTGGGCGAGATCCTGGCTCGCTCGCCCTCGCTCTTCCGCGGCTACGACGGCGACAGCGAGCAGACCGAGCGCACCTTGCGCGAGGGCTGGCTCTACACCGGCGACCTGGGCCGCCTCGACGAGGAGGGCCGGCTGCACGTGGTCGGCCGGCTCAAGGACGCGATCGTGGACGCGACCGGCAACACGGTCCACCCCGACGAGGTCGAGGACCTCTACAGCGGCTGCAAGGACGTCGCCGAGCTGGCCGTGGCCGGCGTCCCAGGCAAGGGCGGCCACGAGCTGGTCGGGGCCCTGGTCGTGCCCCAGACGGACGTCGAGGGCGGCGCGCAGGGGGCGCGCGAGCGGATCCGCGAGTTCGTGGCGGTCCGCGGCGAGGCGCTCCCCTACGCCAAGCGGATTAAGACCCTGCACTTCACCTCGCGCCCGCTGCCGCGCACGCACACCCGCAAGGTCCGTCGGGCCGAGGTGGCGCGGCTCCTGGCCGAGAAGGCCAGCGCCAGCGCCATGGGGGCGCGTCGCAAGCGCAAGCAGCAGGCCCAGCAGGACGACCCGCTCAACACGGCCCAGATCTTCCAGGAGGTGGCCGGGATCGACCCCGCGCGGATCGTGCCCTCGGCGGACCTGAGCCAGGACCTGGGCCTGGACTCGATCGCCCTGGCCGAGGTCGCGATCGCCCTGGCCGAGGCGGCGCGCAAGCCGGCGCCCGAGACCCTGACCAACGTCAACACCGTGGCCGACCTGCTCGAGCTCTTCGACCAGCGCGCCGAGGCGGCGACGCTCCGCCCCCAGACGGCGCCGGCCCGCGCGATCGAGTTCCCCGAGCCGGTCCGCCGCGCGGGGCACAAGTTCCTCGACACGCTGCAGGACGTCGGCTACGGCACGCTGCTCGAGGCCAAGGTGCTCGGGCGCGGGAACGTGCCGCACCACACCAACGCGATCATCGTGGCCAACCACTGCAGCCACCTCGACGTGGGCCTGATCAAGTACGCCCTCGGCGAGTACGGCGAGACGATCGTCTCGGCGGGCGCGCGCGACTACTTCTTCCAGGACACCCTGCGCGCGACCTACTTCGAGAACTTCACCCACGTAGTGCCCTTCGACCGGCACGACTCGGTCCGCAAGAGCCTCGACCTCTTCGTGCGCCTGCTCAAGCAGGGCAAGCGGGTCGTGATCTTCCCCGAGGGCACTCGCTCGGTGACCGGGCGCATGGGCGCCTTCAAGCCGGGGCTGGGGCTCCTGGTCCAGGCCAGCCGGACCGGGATCCTGCCGGTCTACCTCTCGGGCACGCACAAGTGCATGCCCAAGGGGACGATGCTCCCCAAGCGCGAGCCGATGCAGGCCCGGATCGGCCAGTTCCTCCCCGCCGACGTGCTCCTCGAGCGCACGGCCCACCTCGGCCGGCGCCAGCAGGCCAACCGGATCGTGGAGCTGACCCACACCGCGCTCTGCACCCTGCGCGACGGCCAGCCCTTCTCGCTCGAGCAGGCGCTCCCGCGCCAGAGCCCGAGCGAGGAGCGGGCCTCGCTGGAGCGGCGCGAGAAGAAGCGCAAGCGCTCGAGCGGCGTCGAGGCCGGCAGCTAGTGCTCCCTTCGATCCTGGAGGCTTCATGCGCACCCTGGTCCTCGCGCTCTGGCTCAGCCTGCTCCTCTTGACTCCGGCCGCGGCTGAACCGGTGCGCCTGGGCAAGTCCGAGTTCAACCACGGCACCAGCGTCGACCTGCTGGCCCTGACGGCCGAGGGCGAGCGCTTGGTGACCTCGGGCGGAGACGGAGTCCTGGTCGTGTGGGACGTGAAGACCAAGCAGGTCGTCCACCGCCTGAGCGAGCGAGCGGGGGCGGGCGGCCTCGAGAACGCCAAGGCGATCGCCGTGAGCGCCGACGGGAAGCAGGTCGCGGCCGTCGGTCACGGACCCAAGTTCCACGTGTGGAGCATGGAGACGGGGAAGGGCCGGACCCTGACCTTCCCCGGCGCCCACTCGGTCGATCACGTGTGCTTCGGCCCCAAGGGGCGAGTCGCGGCCTACGGCGCCGCCGGGAACGGGCAGGTCGGGGTGTGGGGCGAGGGCGCCTCCGCCCTGTGGATCAAGGAGTATCTGGGGGGCCCGCACCGGCTGAGCTGGTCGCCCAAGGGCGACACGCTGGCGGTGCTGGCGGTCTACGGGAAGGGGATCTCGCTCGTCGACGCGGCGAGCGGTCGGGTCCGCTCGGAGATCGCGACCGAGTCCCCGCGCGACGCCGTGGCGTTCTCGCCCGGGGGGGACCTGCTCGCTGTGACCGAGCGGGGTCGCGTGAAGCTCGTCGACCCCGCCTCGGGCAAGACCCTGCGCACCACCGGCGCCCACGGCGCGAGCATGTTGGCCTTCTCGCCCGACGGCGCGGTCGTGATCAGCGGCGCTGGGAGCGGCCACAAGGTGCACGCCTTCGAGGTCAAGACGCTGAAGCAGCGCTGGGCGATCGATATCGGCCAGCAGGTCACGGGAGTCAGCGCGTCGGAGGGCCTGGTGGCCGTCGGGTGCCGCGCGCCTCAAGGCGCGCTATACGACCTGAAGACCGGCGCCCTGCGGACCGCGAAGCCGGTGCACCGCGAGCCGATCATGGCGCTGGCCTGGTCCCCCGACGGCGCGACGGTGGCTTCGGGGCGGGATCGAATCGTGCTGTGGGACCTGGCGGGCAAGAAGGTTCGCGCGACCCACGACGTGCTGAACGGCAACGTCAAGCAGCTCCACTACCTGCCCGGCGGCGACCTGCTGACCCTGGAGGGGACCTACTCGACGCAGGTGCGGCGGATCGACGCCCGCGGAAAGGCGCGCGAGCTGTTCAAGACGCGCAACCCCTCGGAGGGGATCGCCGTGAGCGCCAAGGGGAAGCTCTTCGCGCTCGCCCGCTACCGCGACCAGGTGCTCTCGATCCACGACGCGACCACCGGCAAGGAGGTGTCGAAGATCGAGGGCGCCGCCTTCGAGCCGGCCTTCTCCCCGGACGGGAAGCTCCTCGCCTTTCGGGGCGAGCGCTTGCGCTGCTGGGACCTGACGACCGGTAAGGACGCCTGGACCCGCGAGGGCAGGTGGGCTTCGGCCAGCTTCCACCCCAAGGGGGGGCGCGCGCTCGTGAGCGCGGTCGCTCGCCGGCAGCTGATCGTGGTCGAGGCGGCTACGGGGAGGGAGCTGAAGACCCTGACGGGGCTCTTCCCCACGGGGCCGGCCTACGCTCCCCAAGGGGACCTGGCCGTGCTGGCCGGAGAGCGGACGCTCCACCTGCTCGACTGCGCGACCTGGACCCTGAGCGAGCCGCGGGAGACCGCCGGGATCGTGCGCTCGCTGGCCTGGTCGCCGAAGGCGGATCGGTTGGCCGTCGGCCTGCAGGACGGGTCGCTGAGCCTTTGGAGCAGGAGCGACCTGGGAGCCAAGTAGCCCCTGGCAAGCTCTCCTCAGGGCTTCAGGGCTTGCGGACCTTCAAGAGCGCGCCGCTTCGATCGCGCGACGCGACCCAGCCAGCCTTGTTGCCAGCGAAGAGGATCAGCCCCCAGCGCTTCCGGTCACCCCCCCAGCGCATGACGGGGAAGCGCTGCCCGTTGCGAACGGCCGTCAGGATGGTCGCGTCGGAGCTGGCGCTCGGCTCCTTGCGGACGTTCAGGGAGGTCTTGACGGTGATCTCGACGTGGCTCTGGTGCCACACACCTGCCGGCGCTGGCTGCACGTCCTTCGCTCGGACCCACCCCGAGACCGGGCCCCACTCGATCCTCCGCCAGCCGTCGACGACCTCGTAGCCAAAGGCCAGCACGGGAGCCGCGCGCAGCGACCCCAGGCAGGTACTCCAGGGGCGGCGAAGCACGAAGACCGACCCGATCGCGAGGAGGCTCGGCTTGACGCCCTCCGGCGGCCGCTCGAGCCCGGGCTCGGGTAGCTCGAGCAGCCCATTGGCGGGCAGGGTGCGCACGTAGGGGTCGTCGATCTCGTTCAGCGTCGCGACTTCGGGCAGGTCGCTCCCCTCCTTAGGGAAGAGGGACGCGAAGTTCTGAACGCCCTCGAGGAGGCGGGTCGGAGTCGCCCGCCAGCAGAGGACCTCCTCGGAGGGCCCCCGAGGCGCGAGACAGGCCCACTGGAGCCGCCCCTCCTTCACGCGCGCCCCGCCGGGCCGAAAGCCGTCGCGCAGCGGCAGCGCCAGGAGCTCGACCAGGTCCCGCCGGAAGCGCTGCGGGTCGCAGAGGGCTTCGATCGGAGTGTGAAACGCCTCGGGCAGCACGTGACGCAAGACCGAGGCGAACCCGCTGAGGCCTTCGACCTCACTCACGCGCCCCCGCTGCAGGTCGGCCCTGAGCGTGATCACGTTGCCGTGCACCCGCGCGAGGTCCTCGCGCAGGAGTGAGTCCCAGGCCTCGACCTCCCGCTCCGCGATATCTCCGCTGTTGCGGTTCGCGCGCACCCTGCGCACGGTGGCCCGCAGGCCGTCCTCGCTGAGCGCGAGCTCCAGGTAGAGGTCGATGAGCGCCAGGGCCCCGCCGGCGTCCGCGAGCCACCAGGTCCCGACGATCACCTGCCCGTCCCAAGCCTCGGGGCGAAGGGCGCCTCCCAAGGTGTCCGCGGGCAGGAGCGGGGCGAGGCTGGGGCTCGGGGTGGATCGCTCGGGCTCAGAGCGAAGGCGCGACGACGCGAGGCCGGCGAGCACGAACAAGAGCACGAGCGCCGCCCCGAAGACCAAGTGCAAGGGCGACCGACGCGAGGTCACCGGGGGTCGCGCCAGCGCCTCGCGCTCCTCGGCCAACCCGAGCGCGAAGACCTCCATGTCGCGCACGCGCTCGTCGCGGTCCTTGGCCATGGCCTGGTGGACGAGGCGCTCCAGGCTGGGTGAGACCTCGGGTCGCAGCGAGCGCAGCGCAGGCGCCTCCTCCTCGACCGCGGCGACCGCGGCAGCGAGACCGCCCACGCTCGACTCGACCGGCGCTCGCCCCGAGAGCAACGCGTAGAGGATCGCGCCCAGCCCGTAGACGTCGCTGCGCGCGTCGGCTCGCTTGGAGTCCAGCACCTGCTCGGGCGCCATGAAGGCGGGCGTCCCCAGGATCGCGCCGGTGTTGGTCAAGCGACCGTTGAGGGTCCCACGGGCGAGGCCGAAGTCGCTCAGGTAGGGCTCGCCCGCGGCGTCGAAGAGGACGTTGCCCGGCTTGAGGTCGCGGTGGATCACCCCCCGCGCGTGGGCGTGCGCCAGCGCGCCGGCGAGCTTGTGCGTGATCGCGAGCGCCTCGTCGATCGGCAAGGGGCCCCGCCGGAGCCGGTCGGCCAAGGAGCCCCCGGGGTAGAGGTCGAGGACCAGGTAGCGCAACTCTCGGTTCCCGCGCAGGGCCGTGTCGAGAGCGCGCACGCGCGCGACGTGTGGGTGCTGCAAGCGCCACACCAGCTCGGCCTCGCGGCGGAAGCGCTCGTAGTCTTCGAGCTCGGCGTCCGAGAGCAGGACCTTGACCGCGACCTCCTCGCCGCTGCGCATGTCCACGGCGCGATAGACCGCGCCCATGCCGCCGCGGCCGAGCTCCGCGCCGAGCTGGTAGGGCCCGAGTTGCGGGCCGCCTCCGCCGCTCCGGTTCGCGTGGTTCGCCTCGTCACCCACGCGCGCATTCTGCGCGGAAGGCCGGTCGCGCGAAACCGCGTCTCTGCTCACTCAGTTCTGGCGCACCCAGTAGGCCAGGCCGCCCTCGACCTTCACCCGCCGATACCCGCGCACCGGCTGGTCGTCGAACACGGGCGGGTCGTTCTCCTCGCGGAGCACGATCGTGCCGAGGCGGCGCTCGCGGATCCAGCCCGCCAGCCCGCCGCCCTCGTGCTCGCGCCCTGCGCTGCGGTCGACCCAGTAGGTGTAGGCGTAGACGAAGTGCGGCGGGCGCTGCTGGACCCAGGGGACGTTGCCGGGCCGGTAGCCGACCAGCACCGGGCCCGGCAGCTCAGCGAGGTTGTCCCGCAAGCGGGCCAGGTCGTAGGGGCGGGGCGGCGTGATCACGCTCAGCTGGCCGCTCGCGATCGCGAGGGCCACCACGAGCTGGGCGACGCACCCCGGCGCGAGGAGCTTGGGGCCGAGGGTCCGGCTGGCGTAGAGGGTGCCCACGCAGAGCGCCGGCAGCAGGTAGTAGGTGTGCGCGCCCGACTTGCTCGTGAGCGCGGCGGTCCACAGGAAGCCGAAGGCCGTCGTCCAGGCCAGCAGGCCCAGCTCGCCGCGGCGGCCCTCGGGTCGGCGCAGCCCCCACAGGGCCGCCAGGAAGCCGACCGGCAGGAGCGGGGCTTTGGCGCTGGCCTTGAGCGCGTTGAGCAGCCCGCCCTGGGGCTGCCAGGACTGGTTGGCCTGGCTGCCGAGCAGGCCGAAGCGATAGGTCTCGCCGCCGAGGCCGAAGCTCAGCCCGTAGAGGGCGAAGGTCCCGAGCGCGCAGGCGAAGAGCTCGCGCCAGCGGCGCTCGACGATCAGCCACAGGCAGAGCCCGGTGATCACGACCACGCTGCTGTGCTTGAAGGACCAGGAGACGAAGCAGGCCAGGGTCGCGGCGGCCAGGGCCCAGGGATCGCGGCGGCGGACGTAGCGCAGCGCCCAGAGCAGGGCGAAGCACTCGAGCGCGAGCGCTGGCCAGTCAGGGCGGACCGTGACGCTGAAGAACTGGCCCAGCGGAGTCAGGGTCGCCAGGCCCGCGGTCAGCGCGGCGGAGCGCGGCTGCGCCCCCAGCTCGCGCGCGCAGCGATAGAGCCAGCCCGCCGAGAGGGCCGTGAAGAGCAGGCTGAGCAGGCGGCCGATCACCGGCAGCCAGGCGTCCTCCAGCCCGAGCAGCGAGAGCCAGAGCTGGCTCCAGGCCGCGTAGAGCACGTAGAACAGCCAGTTCAGCCAGGTCAGCACGTAGGGCGGCTCGAGCCCCAGCGAGTAGATCGGCTCGCCCTGGAGCGTGCGCCAGATCCCGAACAGGGCCTCGCACTCGGTCCCGCTGGTCTCGAACAAGACCGGCTCGCTGAAGGAGAGGCAGGCGCTCCAGCGCAGCAAGGCGAGGAGCGCGCAGCTCGCGAGCGCCAGCCAGGCCACGCGCGGCCAGTCCGAGCACTCGGGAGCGGCCGGGCTCTCGGGAGCGGCTGGGCGTTCGGGAGCGGCCGGGCTCTCGGGAGCGGCCGGGGGTGAAGGCTCGGCGGCCTCGGCCACGCTCCTACCCGTCGAGCTCGTCGATCAGGTCGGCCAGCTCGCTGGCGGCGTGGCGCTCACCCGCGGCCTCGGCCAGCGCCTGACCGCGGCGCGCGAGCTCCAGCCCGCGCTCGGTCTGGCCGAGCCCGTGGAGCACGCTAGCGTAGTGGTAGTAGCTCGCCAGGTAGTCGGGCGAGCGCTCGACCAGGCGCGCGAACTCCTCGGCCGCCTCCTGCGCGCGCCCGAGGCCCTTGAGCTGCATCGCGACGCTGTAGCTGAGGAACGCGTCCCCGGGCTCGTCGGCGAGCAGCTCGCGCAGGCTCGCCAGGCGCTCTTCGCTCGCCCCAGCCATGGGTGGCTAGACGTCTTCTCGCTTACGCGGAGAGATCAGCTGCGCGAGGAGGAGCAGGACCCAGAAGCCGTGGATCAGCGCCACGCAGCCGAGCAGGAGCAGGCCCAGCAGACCGATCTGGGGAAAGATCGCGTGCACGATCCCACCCACCAGCAGCACGTAGCCGTAGTCGCGGCTGCCGAAGCTCTCGGCGACCAGGTCGCCCAGCCACTCGATCCCGCGGGAGTCGGGTCGCGGCGGGCCGCGCCAGGCCGAGACGGCCAGCATCAGCATCGCGCCCAGGCTGCCGGCGAGGCCGACCCTCAAGGCGGTCAGCGAGAGCTTGCCGCTCAGGGCGGCCCGCAGCTGCTCGGGCAGCAGGGCCATGGTCTTGTCCCAGCCGGCGACGCCTTCGGGCGCGCTGTGAATGCCCCAGGCCAAGCCCAGGAACACCAGCAGCAGGATCACGTGATCCATCACGAAGTCGAGCGGGCGCGGTCGGTCGTCGAGGCGCAGGCGCGCCAGCTCGCCGTCGCAGCGGTCGAGGACCGCCGAGATCACGAGGAAGAGGCCGGCCACGGCGGCCGCCGCCCGGTGTCCGACGGCCAGGAGAATGGCCGCCACCAGCCCGAACAGGGTCGCGAGCAGGAGGACGTGGGTCGGGCTGATCCCGTCGCGGGGCAGGAGCGCCAGGGTCAGGGCGCGAGCGATCGGGCGGCCGATCCACTGATCGAGCAGGCCCTCGCCGCGGCTCTCGGCCAGGGCGTCGTAGCAGTGCTTCTGGGCCTGGCGGCGGCGCTTGTCGTCGCGGAACTGGCGGCCGACGGCGTCGTGGGCGACCAGGCCCAGCAGCTGCTCCTCGCGGCTGAGGCGGTCGAGCACCGAGCGCAGGCCGCGCCGGCTGATCATGGCGAAGTCCTCGACCGGGCAGCTGGCCGCGCCGATCAGGGCGCCGTCGTTGGGCTGCACGTCGGGGCCGACCTCGATCACCTTGCCCTCGGCGGTGCGGATCCGCAGGCCGTCGCCGTGCTGGCCGAGCAGGAGCCCGGTGTTGGGGCCCTTCATGCGAGCCAGGCGAGCCAGGGAGGGCCCGTCGTGGAGCGCCGAGCCGTCCAGCAGGAGCAGGCGGCCGCGGCCGAAGCTCTCCTCGCTGGGGTCTTCGCTCAGGAGCTCGACGGGCCCGCGGAAGCCGCGCTGGGCCGCCTGGATCGCCGAGTCGAGTCGCTCCTTGTCCCTGCTGGCGGACACCAGCACCAAGCGCGGGGCGCCTGCGCGCTCGGCGGCTCGACCGGCGCGCTCGAGCAGGGAGGCACCCAGGAAGGGGCTGAGGGGGCTGACCTCGGCGTTGAGGTCGAGCTGGATCACGGCGGCGACCAGGCGGTCGTCCTCGGCCGTGCGCTGGCGAGGCTTCTTGGACTTATCGAGGACGAAGCGCTCGGTCGGGACGTCCTCGGGCGGGATCAGCGACTTGGCGCCGATCGCGGCGCGGACCGCGCCTGGCTCGAGGACGTTGGTCTCCTCGTTGGCCGAGTCGACCAGGTGGCTGGAGGGCGCGGGGACGCCCACAGAAACCGTGTCCTGGGCGTTGCGAGCAGGCGCGGGGATCCCGACGGTCTCCTCGCTGGGGTCCACCGCCGGGACACGCTCGGCGTGCGGCCGAACGATCACCACGACACGCGGACGCGTCGCAGTCGGATTGGCGGTAGCGAGTGGCTCGCTCGCGTCGGACACGCTCACTCCTCGAAGGGTGCCAACTCTACCCGAAAGGTCTAGTCTTTGCCCCTGCCCAGGGGACCTTCGGCCTACCTGATGCTTCAGGGCTGGAAGGGGTCAGGGTTACACTGGGTCGCAAGAGGTGACCATGGCCGGGAAGACCCCCCGTGACCCGAACTACGTGCAGAAGGGCTTCGGCCTCAAGAAGCAGATTTCGGGGCTCCTACAGAACGACTACCACAGCCACCTGGTCGACGCCTTGCGCGAGCGGGGCCACCGGCTGGTGTTCGGCGACGTCACGATCCGCTTGGCCAAGGACTTCGGCTTCTGCTACGGCGTGGACCGCGCGGTCGACCTGGCCTACGAGACCCGCGAGCACTTCCCCGACAAGACGCTCTACATCACCAACGAGATCATCCATAACCCCTACGTGAACCGCCGCCTGGTCGAGCTGGGCGTGCGCTTCCTCGGCCGCGGCTACACCCTCGACGACGTGACGGCCGACGACGTGGTGATCCTCCCCGCCTTCGGCGTGACCGTGGCCGAGAGCGCCGAGCTCGAGGCCAAGGGCTGTGTGCGCGTCGACACGACCTGCGGCAGCGTCATGAACGTGTGGCGCCGCGTGCGCCAATACGTCAAGGACGGGCGGACCTCGGTGATCCACGGCAAGTGGGCGCACGAGGAGACGCGCGCCACCAGCTCGCGCGCGGTCGAGGGCGAGTGCCACTACATCGTGGTCCGCGACCACGACGAGACGAACATGCTCTGCGACTACATTCGCGGCAAGGAGAGCGCGCTCTCGCGCGAGGCCTTCCAGGAGCGCTTCAAGGACGCGACCTCGCCGGGCTTCGACCCCGACCTGCACCTTGAGCGGATCGGGCTGGCCAACCAAACGACCATGCTCTCGAGCGAGTCTCTCGAGATCGCCCACATGGTCGGTGAGGCCGTGCGCGATCGCTACGGAGAGGAGGAGCACGCTGACCGCTTCCGCTCCTTTGACACGATCTGCAGCGCCACCCAGGACCTCCAGGACGCGGCGCTCCAGCTGGGGCACTCGGGCGAGCTCGACCTGCTCCTGGTGGTCGGCGGCTACAACTCCTCCAACACCAGTCACCTGGTCGAGATCGGCGGCGAGTTCTGCCCGAGCTTCCACATCGACTGCGCCAGCGAGATCACCTCGGCCGCCCAGATCCGCCACCAGCCGCTCAACCACAAGACCACCAGCGTGACCAACGACTGGCTGCCCGACGGCCCGGTGTGCGTCGGCGTCACCGCTGGCGCTTCGACTCCGAACCGGATCGTGGGCGAGGTGATCGAGCGCGTGCTCCAGGTGCGCGGGATCGACCCCCACGACCACATCGAGGATCTCCCCCGCCGGACGGTCCCGCTCCCCGTCGCCAACTAAACAGGCTCGCGACGCACCCGGGTCGAACCTGAGATCCGACGGGCAGATCTTGCCCATCGACCTCCGCGACGAAACGAACGCTCGTTCGCCCCTCACCGCGCCGCCAGCACTTAGCGCCCCCTCCTCCGGCCCGCGGCTTGCCCCACCCCGGCCATGACCGACGCCCGCCGCCTGCTGCCCAACCAGGCCCACGCGATCAGCCGCCGCACCTCGCAGCGCCGCTTCTTCCTCGTGCCGACCGACTTCTGCAAGCGCGTCGTGGCCTACGCCTTCGCCGTGGCCAACGAGGACTACCCCACCGTCCAGATCCACGTCCTCGTGGCCATGTCGAACCACATAGAGATCGTGGCCTCCGAC
>MDTG01113924.1_pt1 | contig 19187 bp, 32 predicted proteins | sample 811421 | NCBI WGS metagenome assembly MDTG01 (sample SAMN05326645, study PRJNA326480) | marine metagenome | isolation source: seawater | place: Pacific Ocean: South East | collected 2011
ACACAATACTAATAGCACAGGTTACCCTCCCTACAACATTATCAGAGATGGTGAAAAGTTTCAAATCGAAATCGCACTAGCAGGTGTAGATAAAAAAGATTTGGAAATCACAGTAGCTGATGGTGTGCTTATGATTGAACACAATCCAGAAGGTGAAGTGGAAACCGGTAAGTGGGATTGGATTCACAAAGGTATCGCACAGAGAAGCTTCAAGCGAAACTTCACACTAAGTGATGATATTGTTGTGCAAGGTTCTAGAATGGAGAATGGTATGCTTTATATTGAACTAGAGCGAATCATTCCAGAGGAAAAGAAACCAAAAACAATCGCTATCAAATAACAATAGTGGGGGGATAATTCCCCCCTCTTATTTGGGTAAATATTACTATGGACGCAACCGAAACAGATATTGAATCGACAGAAAGACTTGATATAGCAAAGCCTAAAAAATATCAAGTTATAATGTTTAATGATGATCAAACTCCAATGGAGTTTGTAATTGAACTGTTGGTTGGCATATTTAGGCACACAGAACAAGCCGCAGAAGATATTACAGTCAAAATTCATAATGAAGGCAAGGGAGTTGCTGGTGTATATTATTATGAAATTGCAGAACAAAAAGTAGCTGAATGCACAACAATAAGTAGAAGTGCAGGTTTTCCACTAAGCCTAGATATTGAAGAACTATAGAACGAGGCTCCAATGCGAATAGAAAATGAAGTAAAATTAGACTACAGTGATGTCTTGATTAGACCCAAGCGAAGTACACTAGGTAGTCGTAAAGAAGTGCGAATGGAACGTAGTTTTACATTTGCTCATGGACAAAACTATGAAGGCATTCCAATTATGGCTAGCAACATGGATGGTGTTGGCACATTTGAAATGGCAGATAGATTGGGCGAACTAAGTGTTTTTACATGTTTAGTTAAGACTTACAGTGTTACTGAACTAGTTGGTTACTTTGATGAACAAGATGCTCCTGGATTTAGACGCGAACATGTTGCTATGAGTATTGGCATCAAAGACACAGATCATCAAAAATTTAGAGATGTATATGAACAAGTTGGTGATAGACTTAAATATGTTTGTATTGATGTAGCTAATGGTTACAGCCAACGTTTTATTGAATATGTAAAAGAATTTAGGCAATTATATCCTAAATTAGTTATTATTGCAGGTAATGTAGTTACCGCAGATCAAACGCAGGAGTTAATATTAAATGGGGCAGATATCGTCAAAGTCGGAATCGGACCAGGGTCGGTTTGTACGACTCGCATACAAACTGGGGTGGGCTATCCCCAACTTAGTGCGGTTATTGAGTGCGCCGATGCGGCGCATGGATTGGGCGGACATATTATTGCTGACGGCGGCTGTACTTGCCCTGGTGATGTGGCAAAGGCTTTCGCTGGAGGTGCTGACTATGTAATGCTTGGAGGTATGCTTGCCGGACACGATGAAGGCGGCGGAGAAATTGTTACTAAACATATTTCTACAGGCGGAGCATATAAAACACCTGAAGGAACATTTGTTCCTTACTTTGAAGAACAAAACTTTGTTCAGTTCTATGGAATGAGTAGCGAAAGTGCTAACAGTAAACATTTCGGCGGACTAAAGGACTATCGTTCTTCAGAAGGTAGGACAGTAATGGTTCCATATAGAGGACATGTGAATAACACAATTCAAGATATTTTAGGTGGAGTGCGGAGTACATGTACATACGCAGGCGCTATTAGATTAAAACACCTAAACAAGTGTACAACCTTTGTAAGGTGTACACAAACCCATAATCCAGTGTACGAAGCGTCTACAATTGGAAAATAAATTGATTCTTTTCTTGACAATTATGACAAAATATTGTATAAATAAAAGTGTACAAAGGAAAGAGTCCAATGTACTAGAGTGCCCTAAGGGACTCTAAAATATAAATCTTGCTTATTATAAGGAGAAAACAATGACAAGAATTACAACTCTAGACCTACCCTCAATACAAAGACACTTTGTCGGATTCGATAACATGTTCCATGAAATGGATCGTATGTTTGAAAATTCAAAAAGTCAAGGGTATCCACCATACAACATAGCACAAATTAACGAAGATGAGTTTATGATCTCATTAGCCGTTGCTGGCTTTGGTATGGAAAACTTAGATATTACTAAGGACAAAAATATCCTAAAGATTGAAGGGACTGCTCCTAAAGGTGAAAATGAAGTAAATTACCTACACAAAGGTATTGGCGGACGCAACTTCAGAAGAGATTTTACTCTTGCTGAACACGTAGATGTTCACAATGCTGAACTAAAAAATGGTATGCTTAATATTCATCTAAAGCGTGAAGTTCCAGAAGAAATGAAGCCTAAGAAGATTGAAATCAACACAGGCTCAACTATCGAAGGAACTGTTACAGAGTAAACAGTCTAGGGGGAGTTTCGACTCCCCCGAAACTAAGGAGGTATTATGAGTATTGATTTAGCAACTGAAATTGAAATAAACGAAAAGATTAAAGAAACTGTCAAAGAACCTGGCAAGTACAAAGTTATTATGTTAAATGACGATGCTACACCAATGGACTTTGTAGTTGAAATTCTAGTGCTTATATTCAGGCACTCAGAAGAAACAGCACGTGACCTAACAATGTCAATCCACGATAAAGGCAGTGCGGTAGTAGGTATCTATACATACGAAGTAGCAGAACAAAAATCAATTGAAGCAACAAAAGTTTCACGTGAAAACGGCTTTCCGTTACAGGTGTCAATTGAAAAGGAATAGTATAAATACACTGCATGAATAATAGAATTTTTACAAAAAGGAGTAAATCATGGCAAGTTTAGCAAGTCTAACGCAGGTTGCCCATCGAAACGCAGAACGCCAAGAGTTTGCGAGAGAGATGATGTCAGGTAACATGAGCGAAGCAAAATATAGAACGTACTTGTGGAACATGTACCTACTCTATGACATCTTAGAAGATGTAGCAATGAGTATGGGCTGTTTTGGACCACAAGATCCACAGATGCCAGAGGATGATCTACCACTAGATGGTTTGACACAAGCTGATGACATCTTGGCAGACTTTAAAGAATTAGGTGGTGATGAAGATAATCCACCAACAACAGTCGCGGCAACAGAAGAATACAGATCACACATTGTAAAAAACTGTCAACACGACACTGACAAATTAATGGCTCATATCTATGTAAGACACATGGGCGATTTAAGTGGCGGACAAATGATCGCAGGTAAAGTTCCTGGATCAGGTAAAATGTATCAGTTCGCTGAAATGAACCACTCAGTAGAAGAGATGAAAGGTCTTATTCGTAGACGTACACACGAAGGTATGGCTGATGAAGCGATTAAGGGTTTTGAATTCTCAACAAAGATTTTTGAACAACTAAATGATCTCACATACTAATGATTTGGGATCAGCTCATCGATTGTAAAGATCAGATTATTCAAGCATTTGACCACCATGGGGTAGAGATTGAAGAGCCAGGAATGGCACACTTCAATCAACCCGATGGAGGTTGGATCAATCGAGTGTGGGAAAACGAAGACCTACGCAGAGCTCACATTGATGTTGTAGATGCTAGAGATTCTAAAGGACTTTGGATGATGCACGTTTGTATTTTCCCTCAGCTCCACAACGATTCACCAATATACGGATTTGATGTTATAGCAGGTAAGAATAAAATGACTGGAGCATTCCATGATTTTTCGCCTAGCTCAGATCCAGACCATCCAATGGTCGAATGGTATAAAGACAGTGTGAAAGATTTTATACCAGAAAAGAAAAGAGAATTACCAGAATGGGCAACCAACATATTCACAGGAAGTATGATTGCCGCTAGTAATGTAAAAGAAGAAGAAGCAGGCACAATTATTAATATAGCGTTAGAAAACTTACACGTATATTTAGATAGTGTAGGAGATTATAACGGGCAAGGTAATTCAGACTTGGTTACAGCCAGTCAAGATTACTATTGTCACAACCAACAACAGAATCCACATACACCAAGAGTAATGAAAAGTTTAGGACTAAATGAAGAAGACGTCGACAAGTTCTGTACTGACATGCTCTTTCCCAAGTTAAAGTGATACTTTAATATCACCAAAATTTATCGTAAATACATTTGAGTAGAGCGTGAGGGGTTATGCTTTATCGCAGAATGAAAAAATAGCGTGGTTTACACGCTATTTTTTTTGACTTTTTGCTAAATAATAATGAAGCCGAGGGCATCGCTTCATGGAGGGCAAAATCAGTGAAACCGATAATCACATTCATCATCATTCTGGCCGCCGCACAGGCATATGCCAGCGAAATGAATTGGAGTTTTAAAAGTCCAGCATTCCACTATGGAAATGGATATAGTACACACGTTCTGACTACTGAGCAGTTATTACATAACAGGCAAGAAGATAAACGTAAAACAGCAGAAGCAGAACAGCGTGAATTAGAACGCCAATTAGAAAATACTACCTTATCTAAGTTTGTTAAAAACGTTGAATCAAGAATTTATGCTACCTTAAGTAAACAAATGGTTGACAGTATGTTTGCCGATTGTTCAACTGAGTGTGCTACATCAGGCACAGCAGAAATAGAAGGTTCTACTATATCTTGGGAAAAAGATACAACAACAGGAATGATAAGCCTTCAAGTTGTAGAAGCTGACGGCACAATAACTAAAATTGAAATACCAGGATCAGGGGAGTTTAACTTTTAATGTTTAGGATTGTGACTTTATTATTATTTGTAGCATTATTAGGTGGATGTGCTGTTCCAGGCAGTCTTAAATCTATTAAAGAAGCAGACCCAATGCCTAGCATACAGCGTTCACCTATTCCAGAAATGTTGGCGGCAGTTCCGCCTATAGAAGGTAAAAAAATTACTGTAGCTGTATACGGATTTACAGACAAAACAGGACAACGTAAACCATCAGATACTACATCAAATCTAAGTTCAGCAGTCACACAAGGTGCTGAAGTTTGGGTAATCAAAGCATTACAAGATGTAGGCAACGAAAGTTGGTTTGAAGTTGTAGAAAGAATTGGATTAGATCATTTAATCAAAGAGAGACAGCTCATTCGTAATACGAGGGACGTTTACGAAAAAGAGCTGAAGAATGGCCCAACACCCCTTAAGCCAATGTTGTTCGCCGGCCTAGTATTAGAGGGCGGAATAGTAGGATACGATGCGAACACTGCGTCTGGGGGTGTTGGGGCTAGATATTTAGGAATTGGTACTCAAACAGAATACCGTGTTGACACTGTCACTGTTGTGATGAGGCTTGTAAGTGTAAGCACTGGTAGAGTATTAATGAGTATAGCTACTCAAAAAACAATAGCAAGCCATAGATCCGGAGCGGATATATTTAAGTTCTTTGACATGGGAACTAGACTTGTAGAGTCAGAAACAGGCTTTTCAGTCAACGAACCAGTAAACTACGCTGTGAGGGCGGCTATCGAAGCAGGTGTAGTTGAGCTGGTATACGAAGGAGAAAGAAAGGGACTTTGGAAGTTCCGTAACTAAGAGGGAAAAATATGATGAAAAATCTTATACTAACAGTTCTCCTGACTTTTGCTATGGGGTCTACGGCAATCGCAAACGAAATCTATATAGATCAAGTTGGTGATAACCTAGATTTAGACATTACTCAGGATGGGACAGACAACAAAGTAGGTACTAGTAGTACCGACCTTGGAATATCAGGCGATGATATGACATTCGCTATAACTCAGACAGGTAACAGCAACACTATTGCGGCAACCATTAAAGGTACAGATTACACAGGTACTTGGACCTTTACTGGAAACAGCAACGCAGTTGATTTACTTTGTTCGAGCAACACAACTGGAAATTGTGATACTGTAACACTTAATATCACAACCACTGGAGATTCAAACACATATGATTTAGATATTGGAGAATCTGCGGCGGCGGACAGTTCTACTGTTTCGTTCACACTTGATGGCGATAATAATGTTGTAACATCTGCTGTTAATGGCATCAGCACTGCTTTAACAGTTACAATGGACAACTCAGCTTCATTAGCAACTACAAGCACTAATAGTGATGAAGGAAATGCCGTTACTACTACACAATCAGGTAATGGTGATAGTCAGGGTAACACTATAATATTAGATATCACAGGCGGTGGTTCTACATATAACATTACACAAGATGGCGTAAACGATAATATGTTTAACGGTACATTTGATGGTGATAGTCAAGACGTAGATATTTCACAGGACGATTAATAATATGAAAATACTAATTGTCCTCGTAACCATCCTCATTTTCTCAACGTCAGCGATGGCTAACATTGACGCAGGTTCCATTGGGTCGATGAATGGCAGTGGCGCTATCGAAAGAGGAAATGATGTTATTGAGGGCAATAATGGTGTCTCTGTACAAATGCAAGACACCGCAGTTACAGCCAACGGGCGGATGCGTATAGATTTCAAAGATGAAACAAGAGTTGATCTAACAGAACATGCTAGGTTAACCATTGATGAATTTGTATATGATCCAGCAAATGATGTTGGCAGTCTTTCGATCAAAGCAACTCTGGGTGGCGTTCGTTATGCTTCAGGCCAAATAGCAAAACGCTACAGACAGAATGTTAAGATCAAAACACCATCTGCTACTATCGGTGTTAGGGGAACCGATTTTATTATGGTAGTAGACGAGATGGGTGGTAGCATGATAACTCTGGTGCCTTCCTGCGACACAAACGGTATGTGTTATGTAGGAGAGATAGAGGTGTCTACCGATGCGGGATTTGTAGTCATGAATCAAGCCTTCCAATCAACCATGACCACCACGCGGATGCAACCCCCATCTCCCCCTTTACTTATTGATGCTAATGAGGAAGAACTTAATCAATTGATTATAGTTAGAAAACGTAAGCCTTATGATGAAGCACAAGAAGTATATTACCAACACGCAAAACGTGCAGACTTTTTAGGATTAGATTGGTTAGATGTTGACTTGTTAGACAGTAGTGCGTGGTTGGATACAGAATCGCTTTGGGTAACGGCGCTTGATGAAAATGATTGGCGTTTGGGCGATTTGCTGTATGATATTTTAGATCAGTTAAATGAGGCACTTAGGAAACTATTTGAAGACGAACTATTAAGGCAAAATGCTCTTCTCATGCGTCCAGATATTGTTACATACGGATTTGATGCTGAAACAGGTATTAGATTACAAAAAGATGGCGATAGTTGGGTATGGGAAAGAGATGATAGAGTAGGCGAAAATTATATTAGAATGAGGTTAAATCAAGAATATGGATATGATATAAATGTTAAACAAGGTGACTTTGAAATATACAGCTACAAATTGGGTGTCACAACTAACAACAACATTAATATTAAGCAGTGTGATGATGGTTGTTCCAACGATAGCTTATTCGAATGATATCTATCTTAATCAGATAGGTGATAATCTAAATCTGTCTATTACACAAGACGGAGAAGATAACTCTATAGGTACATATTCAACACCAACAAGTTTAGATGGTGATAATATTGATGTAACAATAACACAAGAGACAGAAGGCGCATCTATTAATTTATCAGTAGACGGCAACAATACTACGTTAGTAGCCAAACAAAAATGCCATAACGGAAGTCTTTGTAATGCTGACAATATGGATTTAGATATAACAGGAATAGGCAATAGTATGGAACTAGGGCAAGGCTATAAAATTACAGCAAACGATTGGTTATATGATAATGTTGAACACGGAGGACATAATATGGAATTGTCAGTCAATGGTAATGACAACAATATAAAATTATCCCAACGTTCACAAAACAGCATTAGCGACCATAATATGGATGTAGACATAACTGGTGATGACAACAATGTACATGTCATGCAAGAAGCAAACCAAGACAAAACATTGAATCTTACTATAAACAACGATGATAACAATGTTTTTGTACATCAAAAGAAATCGTTTTCACACACAGCAACTATAACATTAGACGGTACATATGGCACAGATTTAAGTTTGACACAAAGTAGCACAACTAGTGCTCAGACTTATAGTTTGACGCAAGATTGTCAAACAGTTGGCGGATGTTCAGTATCCGTAACACAAAACTGAACGAATATATTTTTGGAGGGCAAAAAAAATGAAATATATTATTACTGTCATAGCTCTGACTGTGGCAAGCACAGCATGGGCTAATGATAACAATCTAGCAATGAAAGCATGTCTTGAGCATTATGGTTATGACAAGACAGCACCTATTGAAGAACGCATGAAGTTTGACTTCAGTGGACCTGCGAAATGTCATTCAGACTATCGTGTAGGTAAGATACAAGCTGAATTAGCAGAAATGCGTGATTTCTTAAAACACAATCCGAGATACAGAGTACCTGGGCAAAGCATGAACAAGTGCTGGGGCAAGCCTAGAGAAATGCCATTTGAGAGTGCGTACATCAAGCAAACACAGTTTGGCTTTGAAGCCGGTGTAAGTTATAAAGATACACTACCAGCTGGATGTTATGAAAATGGTCCGTGGGACAATCGCGATGTACATAAAAACTAGTGTAACATTAGTAGTGGTATTTCTAGCATTTGCGAGTTTATGCTATTACAATCCAGGACGTGACTATTGGGAAGCAGTAGGACCTAGATGGGATAGAATGTTCAATCCGGTTAATTACAATGATTGAATTAGCATTAGGCATATCTCTACATCTCGGACTTACTCAGGACTATAATGAAATACATCCACATATAAGGTTTATAGAACAAGGATACATGGCAGGTGCTTACTACAACTCTGTAGAAAATATTAGCACATACGCAGGTTATAGGTGGGAGTTAAACGACTTTGGTTTAGAAGCCGCGGCAGTAACAGGCTATCCTGAAGCAGATATTGTTCCATTTGTTAGAGCAACTTACAAAGACTTTTTTGTTGCTCCTGCTATGGAAGAAGGTACTGTTGGAGCCGTTATAGGATATGAGATAAAATTTTAAAATAAATACTGTATGACAAAGTGGATCACTCATTGGACAGTAGCCTTTATCACGGCTGTAGTTATGATACTCATACACTACGGGGATGGTACCATTGTTCAAACGGCTCGGCTCAAGCAGTTTGATCTACTTCAAACGACAGATGAGCCAATGCTCTCCCAGGATATAGCAGTAGTCACCATCGACGAAACAGCCATAGAAAAGTACGGTCAATGGCCCTGGAAGCGCGATGTTCTTGCAGATATAATCTGGAAACTTCGCGAAGCAGGTGCTGGCATTATTGTAATGCCTATGCTGTTCTCTGAACAAGATAGACTTGGAGGAGACTTAGCATTAGCCGAAGCACTTGAAGGGAACGGTGTAGTGATAGCACAAACAGGCACTACATCGGGTGTAAGCCGCAATCCAGTACCGCGTGGAGTTGCGAAGATAGGTAACCCTATTCCATTTTTATACGAATGGCCAGGTATGCTGGGACCTATACCACTGCTAGGAGATAATGCCGACGGTGTTGGTGTATTAAACACTTTTCCAGAAATCGACGGTGTGGTAAGACGAGTACCTCTCCTAATGCGTATCGGCGAAGATACGTATCCGGCTATGGCAGTGGAAGTAATACGAGTTGCTACTGGTGCTCCTTCCTACCAAGTCAAGGCTAACGAAGGAGGCATAGAAGCCATAAGAGTGCCAGGTTATCCAGTAATTAATACAGATCCTAATGGACAAATTTGGTTACGTTGGAATAAAGACTTTCAATCAGTAAGTGTCGCGGGGGATAACTTTAGCATCGTAGAAGGCAAAACAGTAATTATAGGCGTTACAGCAGAAGGCTTAGGTGGCATAATTGCCACACCCCAAGGCCCACAATTTAACTATATGCCAGCGGCAATAACCTTACAAACAGTAATAGATGGAGATCAAATTCAACGTCCTTACTGGGCACTTTTAGCAGAAATGATGACAACGGCAGTCTTGGGCATAGCCCTTGTGCTTCTTGCACGTTTTGCTCCATATTGGTTAGTCGGAATAAAGATAGTTGCGTTTAGTGGAATACTTATATATGGCGCACATTACGCCTGGACAAATTATTTGTACTTACTTGATATTACTATGCCGCTGGCAACAGTTCTACTAGTAGGACTACACGCTGTATTCAATAGATTTGTAAGCGAATTCTTTCAAAAGCAAGCAATCAAAAAACAATTTGCTGGTTATGCTTCACCTACAGTAGTTAGGATGTTACAAGAGAATCCAGCACTTATCAAAGATGGAATGAAAAAAGAAATTAGTATTTGTTTTTCAGACCTAAGAGGGTTCACCCCCCTGGGTGAGAGCTTTGGCGACGATGTTAAGGGTCTCACCCGCATTATGAACGGCTACATGGATAGTATTACACAGCCTATCTTAGATGCTGACGGAATGGTTATCAAGTACATAGGAGACGCAAGTATGCACGTACACAATGCTCCTATTGATGATCCAGAACATCCAAAGACAGCAGTTCGCACAGGTTTAAAAATGTTAAAAGCAGTGGAGAAATTTAATGAATTGGTCATCAATCCTGAAGGAAGACCTCCCGTTGGTATGGGTGCTGGTATCAATACTGGACTTGGATATCTTGGAGAAATGGGATCGACAAAAAGACACTCGTACGATGTACTAGGCGATAGTGTTAGCACAGCCGCACGTATAGAAAGTAAATGTAAAGAATACGGATGCTTACTTTTAGTAGGAGAAAGCACATACAAAGCAACTAAAGATGATTTCTTTTATTTAAAAGTAGATGATTTACAAGTAAAAGGAAAAAGTGTAGGACTAAGCATATACACTGTTTTAGATGACGTTGGTCCTGCTTGGACAAAAGCACAACGTAAACATCAACAAATGCATCAAGATTATAAAGCACAAAGATTTGATGATGCTATTGTAAAATGTAAAATGTTACATGATCATTTTGATCACAAAATGGAAGGTTATTATGACATGTGGATTGAGCGTTGCGAATATATGAAAACACAAAATTTACCAAAAGATTGGAATGGAGTGTTTATAGCAACCAGTAAGTAAAATGAATAGTAATAGACCCATTGGAAACTATAGGCGGGGTACCGAAGTCAGTTATGAAAACGCTGATAATTTCGGACCAAAATATCATAGAAAGAATCAAAAGAAATTTGGACCTAAGTGGTATTACTATGGCAAAAAAATATCATACAAATACAACATGGACGGGTTTAGAGCTCCAGAATTTTCTACAGTTGATTGGGCAAATAGCGTAGTAGTGCTTGGAGATTCGTTTGTTGTAGGAATGGGCAATGCTATTGAAGATATTTTTACAACACACCTACAAACACTGCTAGGACTTCCTGTAATAAATTTAGGTGTAAGTGGATCTGCTATTGACCGCAGTTGTTGGAATAGTGTAATTTTACATGATAACTTTCCGCATCCAAAAGCAATAGTACAACTATGGACAGGTACTCATAGATATACAGAATATGATCCGGGATCACCAGAAAAACATGGCGGTAAGCGGCTTATAAATTTTCAACCAGCAAGAAGACATTGGTGTTATAGACATGAGTGGCAGTACAGATCTATGTTTTATGTACAAACAGATAGAGCATTATGGAAAGATAAAACAATCTACTATGAAGCAACATGGCAACATGATACAGCAAAAGAATTAACAGTAGACCATATAGCTCAGATAGATGCTGGGAGAGATTTATGTCATTGGGGATATAAAACACATCGAATGGCCGCTGAATTCATAGCAACTAATTTAAAAAAACAAGGATTAAAGTAATTACTTAGGCTTTTTTAAATCTTCTCTGTACTTTTTCCAATAAGCCATACGCTCATTAAAACTAGCTCTACGAGCCTCATGCTCTTTAATCTTCTTTATGTAATGTTCCATAGGTATTTGTATCGCAGTCACATCCTGTACAAACGTCATTTACGCACTCCTCGCAAGTAGGTTGGTAGCAGTGGCAACGATGGCCACATTTTTTACAAGTTCTTTCCTCTCCCAGCACGTTTCACCTCCTTCTCAATATCTTCGAGATCAATATTAATCTTTTTACCAGTTACTTTCTCGTACTCTTCTTTGAACTCTATAACCATATTTATTTTCTGCGTAAGGCGTATCATGTCGTTATCTAACATGCGAATTCTATCTATTAATCCTATTAGTGTAGCGTTGGCTTCTCCTAAGACTGGTTTTACTTCTTTTGTTACCCAAATCCATACATAGTATACAAAATATCCTAGGCCCATAGCCGCAATAATAGGGAATCCGTAATCCTTAATCGCTGTCGCTAGTTCGCTCGTCATTGTGTTTTTTGCCCTCTTCATACTTCATCATTAGTGTTTGAAGTTGATCAGTTTTACATAACCAACCATGTTCATTAACAATAAAGACATCACCTGGTTTATATAACCAATGTGATTTAGAAGTACCGTCTTTTTGTACTCCCATTACTTCACCAGGCCAATCACCCATTACTTTAAAGTTATCGCCTGCTTGATTTATAGTGTAATCTACCCACATCATTTTTAATCTCTCCTTGCATCTTCTTTGCCTTCATTTGCCGCTAACCTATCTATGTTTGGCTTTACTCCCAAAGCATAGCTCATTAGCGTATCGATCTTAATTAGATCGTTATTCATGGTTTGTACTCTATTATCAAGCGCATTTATTATGCCCTTGAGTCCGTGTACACTGCCTGTTACAGATGCTAGAATGAATTTAAGTGTTGTGAATACAAAGATTCCAGCCGCGATTGCCCCTGCGATTGGAAATCCTACGTCTGATACGAATGTTAGAAAATCCATTTTACTTCTGCCCTCCACTTGTATTTACCACTTTTGCGTCAAAAAAGTGCTTGACAATTTAAATATTATTTGCTAATATGCATGATCAACTATAGGAGAATAATATGATTGAAGGTTTCAAACCACCCTGTGTGGTATTCCGTACTAGAGTGCGGGATGAGAGCATCGGCGGGGAGAATCCATATCGCTGGCAAGATATGAAAAGCGATGATATTTTTCAAGGTAAAAGAGTTGTATTGTTTAGTTTGCCTGGTGCCTTTACACCTACATGCTCAACTTATCAGCTTCCTGGCTTTGAAGACAATTATGACAACATACGCAACATGGACATTGACGAAGTCTATTGTATAAGTGTAAATGATGCGTTTGTTATGAATGCTTGGGCAAAGCAACAAGCAATTAAAAATGTAAAAGTTATTCCGGACGGTTCAGGAAACTTCACAAGATACATGGGTATGCTAATTGGAAAAAACCATTTAGGATTTGGTATGCGCTCATGGAGATATATGTGTATCATAAATGACGGAGTAATTGAAAAATGGTGGCAGGAGCCAGGTATTAATAATGATGGAACAGATGATGATCCATATGAACAAACGACTCCTGAAAACTGTTTACACTATCTAACTAAAGGATAGCATATTGTTAAGAAATATAAAAGACAGCGAATATCATATGATCAAAGACGATCCTGTGAGACCACACATACTGGTGGATTGGAGATTAAAGACTCAACGAAAAGTTTGGGTATTGGAAGATGAAACTTCTAAAGAAGTGCGAGCTATTATAAATGTAGCATTTACAAACGAACCACCAATTACAGAACATGAACTAGATTATTTTAGTCAAGCCGCATGTCAAGATGGTCAGCATGGTGATATCGCTGTCTTCTATACTGTATGGAGTTATTCAAAAGGTGCTGGAAGAGAGATAATAATTGAATCTGGCAAACGTATTAAAAAAGAATACCCTCATGTAAAACGTATGGTTACTCTTAGTCCTCTTACAGAAATGGCTGAAAAATTCCATTTAAGAAATGGTGCCAAATTTTTGAAAAAAGGACAAGAATGTCAGATTTTTGAGTATAATTTAACTTGACTTTAGTAATAAATTTAGTTATAATAAACTTATGAATTATGTAGAAGTCACAGGTGGTAAGTTATATCAGCGAAAGTATGTTGAGTCACTCGCGTACTTTTGTCTTAAAATGCTTATGCCAAGGAAAAATAACCTTGAAATAAACATTAATTTAAAAACACTTAACGAAGATGCTCATGGTTATTGTTTAGCTGTTGATAGTAACGAGTATGAACTGGAAATTGATAAAACTTTGACTTTAAGAAAACTTTTAACGACTGTTGCTCATGAACTTGTTCATGTCAAGCAATATGCTCGTAAAGAGCTCAAAGAGGATTACGTTTGGCTTGGAAGGACTTACGCTCCTAAAAAGACAGATTATTGGGATCGTCCTTGGGAAATAGAGGCTCACGGACGTGAATGTGGTTTATTTGTTCGTTGGGCAGAGGCAAATAAATTAGGCGAAAAGGATTGGACTAAAGAATGATAACAAATAAAACTTTACCATTAAGGACAGTATCTACACAAGAAGCAATGGCAATGGCGTTTGCGGCATATCGTGTCAACAAAGGTTATATTAAAGACACTCGTAGATTCAGTGAAGACAATCCAACACAATTTTCTAACAAGGAAATTATGGCGTACACTTTTAAAAATACAAATTTTGCGCCTAATGATTTTATTCCATTTAAACCGCAAGTAGAAGACTATGAAGCAGTTGAAGAAGCACGTAAGTGGCTTAAACGGTATGTGCTTTTAGGCTTGGGCAATCTTGATGAATTTAAACGTGATATGATAGAGTCGGTACAAGCAGAAGAAGTACCTGTAACTAATCTCGGCCGTGTAGCATTTATACCAGAGTTTATTAGAAGAGATAAACACGAGTCTGCTTTGAAAAAAGAAATACGTATTGAATACAGAGACTCGCAACACATAGGCAAAGAAAAAGATAATGTTGAAGGTGTTGCTAAAATTTTAGATAAGTTTTACAGTAGTAAATGGGAAACTTTTAATTTCACCGCAGTTATGAACGGCAACCTAGTGTCGTACATGAACAAGTATGATAGAGATGTTGGAACAATGGTTCGCATCAAAGCTAAAGTAAAGACTCATACTAAAAATAGACTGTTCCAAGCAAACGAGACTAGGCTCAATTATGTAAAGGTTTATAAAGTATGATTCAATTTGACAATAAAGCAACATTAACTAATACTGGCAATGAAATGGCTGTTGAAGTTGAGATTGATAATTTTAGAGAAGGAAAATCTTTTGATGCTTTTCCTGCTAAAAATAAAGTATCAATGCGTTGGAATGGTAGAGTATATGTAGGCAATGCTCTTGGTATGGAATTTACAAGCCCAGGGCCAGCATCGTATAATGTAAAGGAAGGAAGACAGAGATGAATAGTAAATTTGAAGGACCTTTGGTAAGTGCTTTTGAAGCTGATACTAAAGGAGTTGTTAAACAAGAATTTATTACATATAGAAAGCGTGACGGTCAGCTAATCAAAGAAACTGTATGTAGAAAATTTCAACCAAACGGTACTGACTATCATGATGTTAGTACAGTTGAACCTTTAGTGGAGTTGAAAGATGCCTGAACCAGTAGACGTTAGTAAAAAACATTTTTACATCAGCTTAGTAAAAAGTGCTGTTCGCATTGTAGCAGGTGTAATGCTTGTTATGGGTAATGTTGTCCTAGCAGGTGTATTTTTAATTGCCGCAGAAGGCTTAGGAATATTAGAGGAGTTATAAAAATGAAATTAAGTGAATTTAGAAAGAAGTTTGGTGAAGGCACAGATTTTGATCTTGACTACGGTAAACTTTTTATTATTGGATTGTGTATATACATTGCGGTTAAGGTATCATGAATGATTTAATTTTTACCAGCGCAGGTGATTATGTAGCTGACGCAAAAGGCATTCCTACACAAGATGGGTTGCTGTACCAGCTTCGTAGAGAAACACTTGTAGTCACTTTTAATAAACTTGACGGTGACGAAAGAGTAATGACATGTACAAAAAGTTTAGATTTAATTCCCGAAGCAAGTCATCCAAAAACTGATAAAGAATCTAAGCCAGGTACTATTACAGTCTGGGATTTGAATGCTAAAGGTTGGAGAAGTTTTAGATATGAAAGAGTTACAAAAGTCGAAGCACCGGAAACTGATTAACGATTTAGTTAGAATAAATGTTTTAGAAGAAGAAGTTGAGTATTATAAAACATTAATTAGACCTACTGATACAGGTCACGTACATACTGCTATAAATTTTATACAGGATAGGATACGGATTTTAAAAGGCAGAAAAAAAGAGTGGCCGTTTGATGTATCATAAGTTGTTTCCTACTCTAATAGCAGAATATAATCTCAATGATAAAGTTGATAACAAAGAGATTGTACGGAAAATGCGTATGAGTGGTTTACAGTTTCATGGTATATTACAAAAAGGACAAAGTAGTTACTTAGGGGGTTACGATTGCGCTCTTACAAGGCTTGCAATGACAGATCTTAAAGATGCTATACAAGATTGTGTAAATGAATATTGTAGGAACGCAGGCCTACAAGAGAATATCATTGTAAACAGTTGGTGTAATATTCTAAACGAAGGTGGCTATGTCCGTAGACACAGACACGAAAAAAGTATTTTAAGTGGTGCTTATTATCCAACAAGCGATGCTGACGATACGCCTTTATTTTTAGAAAATCCAAACACAGTATTTAAAATGACTGAAACGAAAGAGTTCGACACTGAATTTAACTGGGAGAAAGCAGGCTTTACTGTAGAGACAGGAAAGCTATTGTTATGGCCTAGCCATTTATATCATCTTACAGAACGCAATCGTAGTAAAGAAAGATTTACAATAAGTTTTAATACACTAGATAGATCCTATCTAGATGCGTTGAATAGGTTGACACACTAAATAAAACGTGTTATAAATTAATTACACAATCAGGAGAAAACAAGTGAAAAAATTAGCAATCGCAGGATTGATGACGATCGTATCAATTACTCCAGCACTAGCTGAAACAGTAGAAGATCATTTCAAAACTATTACCAAACGTGTGCCATACACTGAAACAGTTTGTAATATTGTAGATGTGCCTATATACGGTAACACAGGCGGTGGTGCTAACGCTGGTGATATTCTTGGAGGAATGATCATTGGTGGCTTGCTCGGAAAAGGAGTGACCAATAAAGATAACGGTGCCGCAGTTGGCGCAGTAATTGGCGGTATGGTTGCCGCTGATAAAAAGAAAGGCGAGGAAAAAATCATCGGATATAAGCAAGAACAAAGATGTTCCGATTATACTCGTTATTCAGAAAGAAGTGAACAAGTTTATAGCCATTCCACTGTAACTTTTTGGAGTGACGGAAAACAATACACTTTACGTTTTAAAAAATAGGAGGGTGGGCAGGACGGTAATGCAGCGGATTGCTAATCCGTACAGCCTGTAAAGGGCTGAGTGGGTTCGACTCCCACACCCTCCGCCATTATAAAGGAAATAAAAAATGACACTAGCAATCGGATTGATGTTCAGCATGTTTATGTGGGACAATCAAAAATTTTTCGGCACTGCTGAAAGACAAGTCGAGTCTGGCTATGGCTGGGAATATGTAGGTAAAACAGAACCTTCAGGGGTCCCCGCTTTAACTGTACTTGACAGTCAAGAAAATGAAGTAATTTACTTTAAATTGACTAAGTAATTAATTGCTGGCATAGCTCAGCTGGTAGAGCAACTGATTTGTAATCAGTAGGTCCGCGGTTCGAGTCCGTGTGCCAGCACCAGGGGCCCATGTGGTGAAATTGGTAGACACGCAGGTTTTAGGTACCTGTTCGCGAGAGTGGGGGTTCGAGTCCCTCCATGGGCACCATAACACATAGAGAGAGAAATGGATAAAGAATTAAAAAATAAAATAGAGGAATTGGATAAAAAAGTTGACAAGATTCAGTTGACTTTAGATCAACTTGATGCTAAATTAAGTAAACATATTGACTTTATAGATGCCACCTATGAAGGCTTACGAAATCCAATTAACGCCGCAAAGAGGTTTTTAGGGAGATAAAAATGAAACTACCGTGGAACAGAAAACCAGATACACGCCCCCATTGGGAAGTAATGGCAGATGATGGAATGAATAAATTTCTAAAATTCTGCGTAACTTGTGTATTTTTGTGGATGGGTTATCAAACTGTGATAGCACTAATAGATAGGTTCTCTAATGTATAAGGTTACAGCATATTTTAGAGATTACAAGGTATCACAAAAGTTTTATGATATGTATGATGCCATAGATTGGCGTGACAGTGCTGACGCACATTATCCAAAGGATGTTAAATTTGAAAAGGTAAATGATATGAGAGAATTTGTATATGATAGCTGGAATGCTGTAATGAACGCAGATAGAAATCCACTGAGACATATACCCGACCTCCACGCAAGGCATATGGTATTACAAGTACTTGCTTGGATGTGGTGTATAATATTCAGTTTTTATGTTGGTAGCTTTGTAGTGTTTGGTGTAAGTGCTATAGCTCACGTTTTATTGTTAGGTGCTATTGCTGTTACAGTAGGTACTTTTGAAGTAGCAAAACGTAAACCTACTTTCTTTTTGAAAGAAGGATACCATACAAAAAGTCGTGCTAGACAGAACATGTGGATTAACGGTGAAAAAGTAAAATTAGATGCCAATGATCCTGGCGGTGAGCACGAATAAAATACAAACTGCGGCATTGGTGTAGTGGTAACATGCGAGCCTTCCAAGCTCTTGTCATCGGTTCGAATCCGATATGCCGCTCCAGTTTATAAATACAACAAGATGTTTAAAGCCGTTAAAGAAATAATATGGCACATAACTTGTTCCAAATGTAGTAATTGGTTTACATATGCTACAATGGAAGATAAACTTTGTATTGATCGTTATACATTTCATTGTCCACACTGTGGAGAAAAAGGCGGAGTCAGACGTGAAGATGATAAATAATATGATTTAGCAAACAGCTCAATTTTTTTTTGAGCAAATTTTTTTTAGGTCGCAAACCAGAAAAGGAAAAAAAGAAATGACGCAATTAATAAACCCAGATAAATTTACAAAAACAGTTGGCCTTTTAAGGTCATTTTTTTTGGACAAAGGATTTTTAGAAGTCCACACACAAAACAGACTAAGCATACTAGCCGCTTGTGAAGATCCATTTAATGTAGCAACATACAACTACGCAGGCCAGGTGTGGCCGTTGCCGCAAACAGGCCAAATGTGGCTGGAACACGAATTATTAAGTAGC
>MDTG01138062.1_pt1 | contig 19186 bp, 18 predicted proteins | sample 811421 | NCBI WGS metagenome assembly MDTG01 (sample SAMN05326645, study PRJNA326480) | marine metagenome | isolation source: seawater | place: Pacific Ocean: South East | collected 2011
CTTAGCCATGATTTCTTCAAGAAGGTCCGTTCCCTCACCATCCGGCAATCGAAGGTCAAGGAACACCAAGTCGAAAGAATCCCTCGACAATATCTTGCGAGCACCCTTTAAATCACCCGTAGAAGCAACTGAATATCTTTTGTTACGCAATTGCGTTTCCAACGCCTTACGAATCATAAGTTCGTCATCTACCACTACTATTTTCTCAATTGCCATTTACTTATTTTCTTACCATAAGAAATTTCATCGAACAACTAAGTAATTTTTACAACAGTAGATATGGATAGTAAAGAGTTAAATTTTCAATACTGCGAAAGTAATTTTATTGATAAATTAATTGATAATAATACAGATAAAAAGATCTTGCCACTCCACTGGAGTGAAAAAGATAAAGATGTTATATGTGAAATACAATCTATAATTAAAAATAGATGCGATATCATATTAAGTGAAATACTTCCAAACGAAATACCTCAAAGCATCTTTAAAAAGGAATATGACTATGTATGCGAAAGATTAATATTCATACCTCCATTTAAAAAAATTGAATTCACCGAGTCCAAACCTGATAAAAAGATTTGCATTTTATATGACGACAATCCTTCCGATTCGAAGATAGGCAATACTGTTCTTGAAATAATAAAAAAGGAAATTGACTCTATAAAACTTAATGGGATCGATGATTTTGTAAAATACTTCTCCTTGATCGCCTCCTACGAAAGGATTGTAATTTTACTTTCCAACCCTGTCCTCTCTAACTTGATTTCATACAATCTGAATCTCATAAATAGAAATCATATCATTGAACCTATTTCCATCAAAAATGATCTGAGGTATATTATTACAGGCTCGTTTAATTATCTATCATCAAAGACAAAGCAAACTTCTATAAGGGAAAGTATTTACAATCTGCTTTTTCATCAAGAGGAGAAGAAAAGGATAATGGATAATGCAAATGACTTCATTAACTTTTACGGAAAAGAACTTAAATATTTATATTCAAATAAAATCGTTCACTCATACGATAATAAAAATATAATTGAGCCAAATAAGTCTATTGATAATGAATTTTCAATTAACTTCATAATTAATATATTACTATCGGAGGAATTCATTGAAAATATAAGATCTGAGATAATTAAAGAAGATTTTTATTTATATAAAATATTTTCTTATATTTTCAATGACGATCGTCTGGAAAGACGAATGTACTACATTAATTTACTGCTCGAAATTAAGTCCGATAAGATTTCTCAATACTTACTCAGTTTTTGTGAGGATATGTGCATGGACTTAGCGTACAAGGACGTACATTTATTTTTCGCGAATCTACTAACAGGGCTGTCTTTGAGAGACGAAACATCCGGCACTACTCGTATGAAGTCCGTGCAATTGGCTTATGTTCTGATAACGCAATGTGAAAAAAGAAATGATGGACCCAATTTAAATCTTAAATTTTTTAAATTATTATTGGAATCGATTCAAAATGACAAATTCAACCCCTTGTCATTCATCCTTGATAATAAGCCCAAACAAAAACTAGATCAGGAAAAATCCATCAAATTGGAAAGTCTCCATTTTAATCGCATCTTGAATCTAATGCTTCAAAACTTACAGTTTTCAAGTAGCGATCTTAATGCCCTAATAAAATCTGAGACTCTTGATGCGCATCATATCTTCCTTGTCCTTTACACTAAAGTGACACTTTCCCAACAGGACATAATTTCGATTCATGAGAACAATACCGAAAATGATATGCTCCTTGAGATTGCTGATCTATTAGATCTTCATTCATCTCTTGTTTCAGGCTATCAATCACCCTTTCTCGAGTCCTTGTATCTTAAGTTGCACCCGAAGCTCTTCTCAATCGAAAGGTTCAGGAAGTACAACCTAAAACAAAAGATGATCGTATCGTTGATCGCCAAAATTGCCGGTGAAAATTCGATTTTCGAGAAATGCGCCTCGCATTTACTTGAAATTCTCGATTCTGATTCAGATAAATTTTCCATCAACTTGATTCGGCTTCTCACAGCGAAACAATCAGAGAATTCTTGTGAAGTTATCGTCAGCAAGACAACTCAATGCCCTCATTCGGCCCATGAATGCATCAGTATGGCTCTTATCGTATTAGATGCGAATTTATCGTCTTGCGAACATTTGCTCAGAGAAGCCTCCAATAGATTATGGTATATCGAAACTCTTGGCGATCTATGGAAAAAAAAGGTCTTGGACGCTTGATGCAGCTAAAGAATCGATGCCTCAAGAGGTCAAAGATCACGAAATGAAAACTAAGGTTGAGACGAGTTCGTTCTTTTGCCGATCCATCTCAAAGAACTAATATTGGCGCTGATCAATGATGAAAGTATCTCGTTTTCAAAATAAGTTTCTTTCTCTTGGCGATCATGTTGAGTCAACAATTCTTGATCGAAATTTTTTTGACATAGCTGGTCTGAATTCGGGCCATGTGGAGATTGACGTCACCAGTGCAGTCCCTTCTTCCCTAGTAGGCCAATATAAGCTCATTTGGAGTGAAAGGATGCTGGAGCATATTGAGACTGATCTAATATCTTACTGTATTAAAAACATATCAAATCTCCTTGCTCATGATGGCATTCTCAGATTTTCACTCCCGATTTGTTTTTTTGTAGACGGTCATATGCTCAGGGAAGGCAATTTTCAAAGACAAATGGAATATGGACATAGAACCTGGTTCAACATAGAATCTTACGGTGAAATCACTGAGGAAATCTTTGGAAGTCTTTTCCCATTGCCTGAGAATTCAAGACCCCTTGATCAATTAATTGCCTGTAACAATCTCTCTTTTAGACCGATTAGGCATTACCGCAGGGATGGAACCCTTATCGTTAATGAAAGTATATTCGATGAAGAAAAAAACGAATTTCAAGATTTTCCTCTAATCAAACAGAAGAGACCAAACAGCTTTATTTTTGATTTAAGTTTAAAAAAATTCTAGAGACTTTATTTGTCCAACGAACCCCATAAGTCATTAGCCCAAAAATTCTGCTTCATAAACCAAATGATTACCCATTCGTAGTCATAAAAAAACACTTTTCCTTTATTCCAATAAAAGAGCTTAGTCATTATTTCCCAAGGATCATCACACACCCTTCGCGTTCAGGTTGTCATTGTCTTAATTGGGTCATCACCGCCGCACTTTCCGTCAGGTTTGATGAACCAAAGCGCCGATCACTCCCAACCAAGCAAGCGAAAATCATACTTGGATGCTAAAAGAAATAATTCCAATGGGAGGAAAGACTTGGGAGTTGCTCTTTTTCATTACCGATCCACGTCAACCCGCCAGGCTCGCATCGGAGGGAGATAGCGAGATCACAGTTTATGGGTAAGGGTGGATCCGGTCTTTAATTTCAATATGTTTTCAGACAAAAACCTAGATCATTACGTCATTAACGAGACTTCTTCCATTCGAGAAACGCTCGATAAGATCACAAAATGGAAGTCTCGTGTGGTCATGGTGGTTGACAAAACCAACCGCCTTCATGGAATTGTAACGAATGGAGACATCTTAAGATGGTTGGTGAAGCAACAAAAGCCTGACTTATCTGGATCGATCTTCCAGGTTCTCAATCGAAATTATCTCTTTATTACCGAAGAATCTCCTAAGGAGGAGATTCAAGTTAAGTTGGAAAAGGTAAATTTTCTTCCTCTCATAAACAACCAGAACCAACTGCTCTCCGTCGTCTCGAACTTACCGAGTAATGAAATCAAATTCGGTCATTCCACTATAAGCCCTGATCATCCTTGCTTTGTAATAGCCGAGATTGGAATCAATCACGGAGGATCCTTGAAGAAGGCTATGGAACTGTTTCGGAAGGCGGCAGACTGCGGAGTGAATGCAGTCAAAATTCAGGTTAGAAATCTCGAGGCGACGTACAACACTGACGTCCTCAAAGACAGCTTGAAGGCAGAACATGGCACTCAATATCTTCTCGAGGAACTTCGAAAGGTCGAACTGAGCCATAAGGACTTCACCTCTTTGAAAAAGTTGGCGGAAGACTTGAATCTGGAATTCATTGCCACCCCCTTTGATCTTCCCTCGGTTGATTTTCTTGAGAGCTTAAACGTTTCGGCTTTTAAGGTTGGGAGTCCTGACTTCACCAATTTGCCACTCCTTCAAAAAATTGCATCGATAGGCAAGCCAATGATCATTTCTACTGGAATGTCCAATGAAGTTGAGATCAAGAGGGTTTTAACCGAACTGGATAACTGGAATGCTAACTATGCTTTGCTTCACTGCAACAGCACTTATCCGGCTTCTTTTGAAGATTTAAATTTGAACTTCATTTATAAGCTCATCGAATCCAGTGGTAAAATTGTTGGTTATTCGGGTCACGAGAGAGGATACCTTCCGAGTTTGGCCGCAGTGGCAATGGGAGTGAAAATAATCGAGCGACATCTAACCCTTGATAATTCCGCAGAGGGCCCCGATCACACTTCTTCACTAGAACCATCTGCGTTTTCCAAAATGATCAAAGAAATCAGGCAGATTGAACTTTGTCTAGGAAGTGAGAAAAGAATCATTAACCAAGGAGAGGAAGTGAACCGCGTAGCCCTAGGAAAATCTTTGGTGCTTACCGGCGATCTTGAAAAGGGCAGCAAAATCACCGCTGATGATTTGGTTGCCAAAACTCCAGCCCGAGGAGTTTCGCCTCTCGAAATCAATAAATTCATTGGCAAATCACTTGCAAGGGATCTTCAGCAGGGAGATTACATACATTTCGAAGATATTTCCGATAACGGCTCTCGCATCGAACAATTTAACATTTCCAAACATTGGGGAGTGGTTGGGCGACTGAATGATTTTCAAGAGTTTTTAACCTGGCGGCCCAAACTCATCGAAATCCACTTAACTTGGAGGGATTTGGTCAATTTCAATACCAGCGCCCAGAACCTGAAAGATCGCGAATTTGATCAGGACTTGGTTGTGCATGCCCCAGAATATTTCCAAGACAAGTTAATTGATTTCACCACATCGGAAACTCATGTATTGGATTACTCACTGGAGATGCTTAAACTTACGATCGAACTTGCCAAGAGCTTGGGTTCCAAATTCAAAGGAATGCAGAATCCCAAAGGCACTAAAATCGTAGTGCATCCCGGGGGGCATTTTGAAAGCCGGAAAGAAACTAACCGTCAGGATCAATACCGGCAACTCTTGAAGAACCTTCGAGAGGTTGACCATAGTGGTGTTGAAATTCTCATTGAGAATATGCCCCCGAACCCATGGTATTTCGGAGGTCAGTGGTTTAATTCCATTTTTTTGGATTCGGTTGAAATCAATCAATTCTGCAACGAATCAGGCTTTGGCATTTGTTACGACACCTCCCATGCCCTCCTACATTGTAACCATTCGGGCACAAAGTTGAATCAATTTACCAAAAATATTTCAGAACATGTCAGGCACCTTCATATTTCCGATGCCTCAGGAACAACGCAAGAAGGGTTGCAAATAGGAAAAGGCTGTCTCGATTATGATCATTTGTTCGAAATCTTTCATACGATTGATGCCGGATTCATTCCTGAGATTTGGCAAGGACACCTAAATAATGGAAAAGGATTTCAAGATGCCTTGAAAATCATTGAAGGTTTGCTTGAGGGAAAATTCTCCACAGAGGGTTGCTCATCCAAAACTCAAAAGACTCTTTTGCACTGAAAAGGCTAGCCATCATACCCGCTAGAGGGGGATCAAAAAGATTGCCAAGGAAAAACCTTCTCTTATTAGGGGGCAAACCTTTGATTCAACATACTCTAGAAGCTGTGATTGATTCCGAATCCTTTGAAACAATCTTATTCTCTTCCGATGATGAAGAAATGCTTGAATTTGCATCGAGAAGAAAAGAAATACTGGTGGAAAAAAGGGTCTCTTCCCTTGCCGCAGACAATACTAAGGTGATTGATTTGGTTAAACGGATTGCCGAAAAGGAAGAATATGACAGCTACGACCAAATAGGTCTTTTTCTTCCGACCTGTCCCTTCAGAACCGCCAAGCACATCACCGAAGGAATCAGGCTTCTAGATCAAGATGATTTTTCAGTAGTCAGCGTTTGCGAACTGAGTGATCCCTTGCAACTGAGTCTTACGCTTGACGAAAAGACCAAGATCATCAATCCAAATGCGGTCTTATCCCCATCCCCTTTGGTCACTGGAGAAACTCGCTCTCAAGATTTTGAAACTTACTTCAGAGTCAACGGAGGTTTTTACCTTTCATGGATGCAGAAATTCAGAACCAAAGAAAATTTTTTTCAAGGACAGGTGAAAGGATACCTAATGGACAAACTTCATTCGGTCGACATCGACCATCAAATCGATCTTGAATATGCCAACATGCTTTTAGAAAAAAAATACATCAACGACATCATAGAATAGCCCCAATAAATTATTGTAAATGAATCGCGATTTCCAAGACATACAAAACCAAATAACTGGACCTGTTTTCTCCATTCTCACTCCATTTGATCCTACTAACGAAGAAATCGATTATACTTCACTCGAAGACTATATCCAAAGGATATATGATGCGGGAGGTAATGTTTTCTATGTCATGGCATACAACAGCCGGTATTCTCAGCTTACCTTTGACGAGATTAAGGAACTCAATGCATTTGTGATTCGGAAAACCAAAGAATTGGACCCCAAAAATGTCGTAATAGTCGCGGACCCACCGCACTGCTCGACTAAAGTTTCCATCGAATTCGCCAAGCACGCCGAAGAATGCGGAGCCGACTTGATTTCCCTCATTGTTAGAGAAAGATTCTATTTTGAGGATCAGATTTTCAGACATTTCCAAATCATAAATGACAGTTCCGGCATTGGAATTCTTATTCATGAGATGCCTTTCCTCAATGGACTGGGAGGACCCACTGTCAATTGGCCTTTATCGCTTTTGGACAGAGTGGCTGACTTGTCTAACGTGATTGCCATCAAGGAGGATGCGAAGGACGATGAGTACTCACACGAGGCGATCAAGCTACTGAAGGAGAGGCTTTCCATCATCATTTCCGGAGGAGGAAAAGGGCAATGGTTGCAATTTGCCGACCAAGGATGCCAAGCATGGCTCAATGGAATCGGGGTTTTCGAACCAAGACTTGCCACAACCTTTTGGAATGCCTGGAAAAAGGGTAATCATAATCTTGTTGAAAGAATCGTTCGGGAAGTCGAAGAGCCTTTCTTTCAGCACGGAGTCAAAAAATATGGTTGGCACTTGACCATAAAAGTTGCCTTGGAACGCTTTGGCATCATGTCAAAGCACGATCGCTTGCCTTTGATGCCATTGCCTGAAAAGGAGTCCCAAGCTTTTATTTCAGTCTTGGAATCATTACCCGTTGAGGAACTGATTCACGCCAAGATTTAATTGACCTACGTCTTCAATCTCCCAAAAAAACAATCTCGGAAACGCTTTGACCAAGTTCGTTACCAGAGCTACGATTCGAAGTCTTAAACCTCGCATCCTTTCAAGTGATCAAGCTTCCTTACGTATCGCCTGATCTGCATCTCGATCAAAATGTCGCGGTAGTCGGTTCCTCGGGCTCTCTATTAAATCGAGGTCTGGGTTCTCAACTGGACAAATTCAATGAGCTCATTCGCTTTAATCGAGCTCCTTCCGATGGTTTTGAAGATGACGTCGGATCCAAAACCACCTTGCGAGCAGTCAATAATAACGTGTTCGATAACGTCGACACCACTCCGTTCGGGTATTCGAACTCACCCAAAAATTTCGTCAGAGATCTTAGGAAGCAAAATATCCTTTACATTGGTCCAGACATCAAACCTTGGGAGAGGAGAAAAACCAACACTCATGAAAGTAACACCCTACACCTTTTCGATTATGATAAGATTGGTATCCTCAAGAATTTCATTGGAGGTACTTTTAAGGAAAACATGCTTGTCGGCACCATCATCGTAACCCTCTGCGTAATGGCAAAGATACGACCAACTCTTTTTGGCTTTGATCTTCAACCAATTCCTAGAACTCATTATTGGCAAGATCGACCCAAAGAATGGAATTCAGTGGATCACAATCCGCCCGAGGAACAAAAGATTTTACGCAAACTTTTCGAAAAGGGGCTTATCCACATAGTCTGAGGTCGTCATTTATGGCACACCCCTTGGAGTGATGATCATCCATTTGAATACAAGATAAATTTCAAGACATGCTGACTCCAGTCGTGATTTTCGCCTACAATCGGCCCAAGCATTTGGAAAAAGTGCTCGCGGGACTACTTTCCAACAAAAAGGCAAGTTCACTGAAGGTGGTGGTTTATTCGGATTTCCCCAAAAAAAGTGAAGATAGGGATGCGGTAAACGGAGTCAGAAGTCTCCTTGATCAAACGTGTGGATTTGGTTCGCTTACAATTGTCAAGAGGTCAAAAAACTTTGGCTTGGCAAACTCCATCATTGACGGTGTGACTATGATTCTGAACGAATTTGATTCAGCCATTATTTTGGAAGATGACGTAGTCCCATGTAGTTTTTTTCTAGATTACATGACCGATTCCATGCAAAAATACCGTAACCACCAAGCAGTGGGCTCGGTTCATGCATACTCCTTCCCCGTATTGGAAATATTGCCTGAAACCTTTTTCCTTCGAGGGGCTGATTGCTGGGGATGGGGCACATGGAAAAGATCTTGGAAACTCTTCAATGCCTGTGGTTTGGACTTACTTCAGCAACTGGAAGCGCAAAACCTTTGTAACGCGTTCGACTTGAACGGTAGCGCACCCTACTCTCAAATGTTGAGGGACCAGATAGCGGGAAAAGTGGATTCATGGGCGATCAGATGGCATGCGTCCATGTTTTTGGCAAAAAAGCTTTGCTTGTACCCGGGTAGAAGTTTGGTTGAAAACATCGGAATGGACAAATCCGGCGTCCACTGCGGATTCGATGATCGCTTTGACGTTTCCCTGAGTTCTCAACCAGTCAGAGTTAAGGATATTGAAATCGAAGAATCGCAATTGGCTAAAAGGGCCATAAGTAACTTTTACCTCAGTGGTCGTTCGTTCCAAGGTAAACTTTAGCAAATGTCAGGTATTTCATTCTCCGGACCATATCAATCTTGGGATTTGGCTTCTTCCCAAAGCTTGGGATATGATAAGGAGGAAATACTGGAAAAAACTCTTAATACCGTTCTAAAAGTAAAATCCGGCGAACTGGCATATGAAAGAGATTCCGTCGGCTTCGAAAAGCCTTCCTTCAATTGGCCATTGCTTGCAGCCTTGCGAGAAGAAGCCTTGCGAAGCAACAGTCATTTACATGTTATCGATTTCGGCGGTTCTTTGGGAAGCGCATACTTCCAACACCTTTCGATGCTTTCGCTCTGCAACTTAAAGTGGAATATAATTGAGCGTAAGCAAATTGTTGATGCTGGACAGAGACACCTTGCAGACGAAACTCTCGGTTTTTTTGAATCTCTTGAGCTTTGCGACCAATTGGGGAAGGTTAACTTCATTCTTCTTTCCGGTGTTCTGCAATACCTGCGGGAACCAGAAGTCGTTATTGATTCGTTGCTTCAATTGAACGCAAACTCCATTTTTATCGATAAGACAATCGTAAACCATTCGGATACCAACCATATTTACGTTCAAGATGTTCCTCCGTCGATATACGAAGGGTCTTACCCCTGCAGATCGTTTTCGGAAAACTGGCTCCTTGCAAACTTTGATCCCAGTTATGCCAAAGTTGCAGATTTTTCAAGCCTATCGTTCCCTGCTCTTAAATCCATAAAATCTAAATTCAAAGGATATCTTCTTGAGAAAAAATAATTTGCCGAACTTGATAAGCTCTTGCCTGTCGCACGACGTATTCGAAGAGTCACCACCCATCCTTCTGGACATCGGAGCCTCAGGCGACACTTACTCCTATTGGAAAGCACTGATGCCATTTTCTCATTGCATCGCCTTTGAAGCGGACGATCGCGAGTCATCCTCCCTGGATGCTGCAAACGATTCCTGGAAGAAACTTACTGTCGTTCGCGCCTTGGCAACATCAGAATCCGTCGACAACCTTAATTTCAACCTAACTCAATTCCCTTACTGCTCCAGTACTTTGGATCCTGATTCGGAAGCACTTTCCGAATGGGATTTTGCTTCGCTCTTTAAAGTAGATGGCAGAGTTTCGATGAAAGCGGTCAACCTTTCCAGCGCCCTTGCCGAAGCAGGCGTGGATCGCATTGACTGGTTCAAAACCGACAGTCAGGGTATTGACCTAAGATTGTTCGCATCCTTAGAGGATGCGATTCGAAGAAAAATCATCGTTGCAGACTTCGAACCCGGAATCATTGACGCCTATGTGGGGGAAGACAAATTACATCATTTGATGGCATACATGGAACACGAACCATTTTGGATTCATTCGATGAACGTTAAGGGACCCAAGCGTATTCTCAAGGAGGATATTCCTGCTAAAGCGGACTGCATCAATTCCTTAATGCGGAAACAGAAACCTTCTCCTGGCTGGTGCGAAATTTCATACTTCAATAGCATGAGATCGGAAAGTCCTGAATTGAGGGAACTCTTGCTTGGATGCATTTTCGCCACTTTATTGGAACAACATGGCTTCGTTTTGAGAATTGCTCGAAGAGCGAAGAATTTTTTCGAAGAAGACGTCTTTGATGAATTTATCAATCATTCAGCCTCCCAACTTCTTTGACTCATAATTTTTGTACCCACTTTGATCATAATTACCTAGCTAGAGCCTTGGTCATGATCGATAGCCTACGAGCTCAAAAAATACCATTCAGAATCTGGGTGCTTTGCCTAACAGATACGTGCAAGGAAATACTTGACTCGCTGAAGGTCCCTGAAATCAAATCCTTCAGGCTAAGCCAGCTCGAGGAAGACGAAAGAGAGCTTTTAGCGGTGAAGGCTAATCGAAATTTATCCGAATATTACTTCACCGTTTCCCCCCATTGGCCAAATTGGCTCTTAAACCGAAATCCAGAGCTTCGTTCCATCACCTACCTAGATGCGGACTTGGAATTTTTCTCATCCCCCGAAATCCTATTTGAGGAAAGTAAGAAATATTCGATCGCGATCATCGAACATCGTTTTCATCCTTCGTATGACGTCAGCTCGCTCTTCGGAAGGTTTAACGTCGGGTGGATTTACTTTCAAAACGATGATGAGTCCAAGAAATGCCTGAATCAATGGAAGAGCCAATGCCTTGAATGGTGTAAGGACAAACCCGAAGATGGAAAATTCGCTGACCAAAAGTACCTGGACAGTTGGCCTCGAGACTTCAGAAAGCTTCTCATACATTCTCACCCGGGGGCAAACCTCGCCCCTTGGAACTTGAAGTCTCATCTTCTATCATTCGACCAAAAAGTTCCTACCGTCGATGGTCAACCCGCTATCTTTTATCACTTCCAGTTACTAAGAAGAGATGAGGATGATTTGTTCTGTCCAACTTTGACTGCCTATAAATTACAACCGGAATTAAAATCCGAAGTCATCGCAAAACTCTACGTTCCCTACATTAAAAAGGTTGTCTCCAAAGAGCGGGCATTGACTGATATGGGTTACGAGGTCTCAGCCTTTCAATCCACTCGAGAGAGACCGAGCCTTAAAACGGAAGCTTCATCCACCGAGGCAAGGATTCAATCAGGCGAACTCATCAGAATCAATGGCAACAACTAGCCAATCCAAGTATCTGCTTAAGTTGATTTCCTGCAAAAAAAAGTCTTCCCAAAGACATCACGAGATTTCACTGGAATCACTCCGGAGGCATCATTCGTTTCAAACAATATTTCATATGAAGGAAGAATCAAATCCATCAATTTTGCCTGAACGGGAAACTGAAACGGATAAGTGCATTTTTCATCCTTGAAACCAACCGGCGCCGTACCCGGCCCATTTGCACTCATCATGTGTTGATGAGTTACTATGATTTCAGCTTGCTCACCGGTAAGTCCCAACCTGCTAAGTAGTAAATATTCCGAACCGAAATCAATCAATTGCTTCACGAAACCGTATGGGTTCTCAACACATTGCAAAGTACCCGAAGAATGAACGAGGTGAATGGGCTCATTCCCGTAGCATACATCTGACAAATCTGAGTGAAAACTCAGTTCGGAGGTTTTCAGTTCCTGAGCGAAATGGGCAAGAGTCTTCGTTTCAACAACCTTCCAATCGAATTCGATGTTGTCGAAAAATCGCTTCACTAAGAAATAATGCGCCCCACATGCACCGCCGAAATCAATCACGTTTACCTTATCCGTAATGGAAGTTTCGGAAAGGACGATACCAACTGCAGTCAACGACTGGATTTCGGAATTATTTAATCGAACTGAGGATTTCTCGAGCTTTGTTCTATAATCGACGGTTTTGTCCAAAATAAGTTTTCCAAGCTTTGCGTTCTCATATCCGTGATCGGTAGAAGCTTCCAAAGCCGTTGTCCAATTTTCAAAAATTAAATTTTCATTTTGCATGTTCATCCAATCAAAACACTTTGGTTGACAATCTCAAAGAATTTTTAGTCATAACCGAAAAGAATCAAAATAATCATTAACCTTGGCTTAAAACACAAATGGCCAGACATCAGTTTCAGTGAAATCAAAAAAGGAAATCATTATTTTCGGCTTCGGCAATGCTGGAAAAGCGGCTTTTCGATTCTACGAAAAAGATTTTAAAATCACCGCCTTTTGCGATAACGATGACCAAAAGTGGAACTTAGGTTTCAGGGGAATTCGGGTGGTTCGCCCAAGCGAATTAACCACTATGAATTATGATTACATATATTTGGCGAGCCATAAGGCCTATGAAATATACAGAGACTTGATTACCGATGGCATAGACAAGAAAAAATTAGTGATCGTTCCGACCAACGTCATCTTAGGGCAATACGATATGCCAAGTGGCACTTATAAGGGTTTCATACTAACTTTATATTTTCTCGCCTTACCATTTCTTTGGTTCAGCTCATTTTTCACAAAAGACTCCAAAAGCAATAAGTAGGCATCCAAAGATTTCAATTGTAACTCCATCTTGCAACCAAGGTGAGTTCATTGAGCAAACGATCTTATCCATTATCAACCAAGAATATTCGAACTACGAATACATAGTCATCGATAACCAAAGTAGTGATCGAACCCACGAGGTTTTGGAAAAGTACAAAAACCATATAACGGAATTGGTTGTCGAAAGTGATGAGGGACAAACGGACGCGCTCATAAAAGGCTTCAAAAAAGCCAGCGGAGATATTTATTGTTGGCTGAATGCAGATGACACATTCACCCCAAACGCACTTCAAACTCTTGTTGAAAAATATCAGCAACACCCGGATTCGGAGCTTTGGATAGGAGCAACGAGATTTGTTGACCCCAAAGGCAAGATTCTGGGACATGACTGTCCGCCAATTCCCAAACTCAACCCATTTCATACAGGCCTCGATTTGTTGGAGTTTTGGGGCAACGGTTTGCATTTCATGCAACCTTCCGTTTTCTTCTCGTCCAAGGCTTATGAAAAAGTCGGTGGACTCAACAAAAGATTTGATCACTTGATGGACATCGAGCTTTGGACGAAGATTTGCCTGAAAGGCTCAATTTTCACTTTTGACATTGTGCTTTCTGAAATGAAAATCCACAGAAACCAGAAATCAAACAAACAAATCAATATCAGGGAAATGGAGTATATTTCTTTAAAACATCAATATGGATTGACTGAAAAAGCACTCCAGCATTTGGAGTATTTCAGCCTTGAGAAAGAGAAGCGTTACAATTTCCTTCAACGAATGCTTCATAAGGCTAATAAGATAACAAGACACTACGATTAATTATGAATGATGAACAAATTCTTGCCTTAAAAGAGCTGGGAAACTTTAAGCTTAACGATATCAACAGCCAATTACGCAAAATATCCCTTCTTGAAACTGCATATTACGTAAAGGAGAACTTGTTATTCAAAAAGTCATTCAGAAGTACCAAGGATATTCAAAAGCACTGTATTGATCAGGTGGTTCTGGAAGATGGATTATTTCTTGAATTTGGAGTTTACAAGGGGACCTCCATAAATTTCATTTCATCCTTAATTCCAGATAAGAAAATTTATGGATTCGATTCCTTCGAAGGGTTGCCTGAAGAATGGGTTCCTTCACGCCCGAAGGGTTACTTCAGCACGGATGGGAAGCTGCCCGAAGTAAATAAAAACACTACTCTAGTGAAGGGTTTTTTTGACAAAAGCATACCAGAATTCAAGAAAACTGAGGATTATCAACAATGCGATTCAATTGCATTTCTTCATGTTGACTGCGACCTCTACAGTGCAACTAAAACCATACTCAATGAATTGAAAGAAAAAATCAAACCAGGCACCGTTATCCTGTTTGATGAATATTTCAATTACATAGGATGGCAACACCATGAGTACAAAGCCTTTCAAGAATTCATCAAAGATTTTGACTATGACTATGAATACGAATGCTATCACAGCATGTTCACCCAAGTTGGAGTAAAAATAGTTCAAAGGCGTTGATTTTAGACTTATTTAGAATCTTATCCCGCGGAAACCAAAAATTACCGGGTTACAAGGGAATATTAGTGTCACCACACCGTTTTCATTGGTTTGGGATTTCCCAAAGAAAATCAGCATTGTTATCTTTCCTTCGAGGGTTCCAATGGATCATTCCATCGCCACCGCCGACAAATTCCAGCCTGAAAATGGAAAAACCCAGTAAAAATGAAATTTCCAAAGGATCTCTCTACGAGTTACTCGCGGTGCTTGAATGGACAATGGACGACTTTGAGCAAGCTGATTTCTCCAAAGAAATGCACCGGACTCTTTCGCGACAACGGCATTACCAAAAAGAATTGGATAGAATTTTCAGGTCTTTTGATATTTCACATTCCGTAGCTCCACAGGGATTTTTTTTGGATTCTTTTGAGATAAGCAGAAAATGCCACGAAAGAAAGATTCCAAGCCTTATGGTTGAGAATACTTTTCTCCATGATCGAATTTTAGTCGAGCCAACCGATCCAAATTATTTTATCGGCAAGTGTCTATCTTCACATGCTGAAGATTTCAGTTCGTTGAAAAAAGTGACTCGTCGGGAAATCGACCAAAGAGTAAGGAATCACTTGATTCGCCCCAAATCAGATCAGCATAGAACAAGCGGTGGCAAGATTCCCGCAAGCCTCAAAAATTACGTCTTGTTCTTGGGCCAAGTTTTTACTGATGCCTCTCTCATTTTCAATCAATGCGATTACTCGAAAAACTGCATCGCATTGATGAGTGAAATCATCGCCATCTCAAAATCCCTCGGTAAGCCAATCGTCCTCAAACTTCACCCTAAGGAACATCATGGTTTTGATCCGGTCAACTTCAGACCTTATGACAACCTCACTCACCGGAAGCTATTGGATGCGGGAATAAGCGAAGCTCCGGATGAAGGAATTTTCATCGATTTCGAAGATCGGTGGTCAACCTTTGAACTGATGCAGAATGCAAGCCTTGCAATCACCATAAATTCCCAATCTGGCTTTGAGGCCATGTTACTGGGAAAAGAAGTAATTTCATGTGGAAATTCTTATTATGGAAATTTGAAGTCTTGCATCACACCAAAGGATAAAGACTCTTTGTCGTCTGCAATGAAAAGAACCTTAATTGAAGGAATGAAAGCCAACGATCAATCGGAATGCTGGAATTTCTTCGATTATATTCGGAACGATTATTTCATCAAAAAACACAAAACGAACGTCTTTTCCAAGATTGACCGTAGATTGAAAGAAAATTTCTACAAAAACTGAGCACATTGAATTGCCCATGAATGATCTTGTAATCGTCATTTGCAACTGGAACAAACGGGATGATCTAATCAAGTGCCTGGATTCCGTGGCATTGGCAACCTCTTCGAAAACAGAGGTCATTGTTGTGGACAATGCATCTTCGGATGGATCGGTGGAAATGTTGGAAAGTTATCGAGTCCGCCCCATTCGCTTGATTAAAAACAAGGAAAACCTTGGAGGAACGGGAGGCTTTAATACGGGTTTGCGTGAAGCTCTTTCCGGCAAGTACAAGTATGTGCATCTATTGGACAACGATGTGATCGTGGATGAAAACACTTTTCGAAATTCCTATGATTTGCTTGAAAACGAGCCATCCATTGGAGCCGTTGGTTCCAAACTGTATCAGCTTGATGCCCCTAAAAAGTTGCAAGAGATGGGTGCGCAAATCGATTGGACCAGCTACCAAGTAAAACCGCTCCACTCCGGCATTCCGGATTCTACTTCGCTTCCAGAATTAGTCGAAAGCGACTATGTTCCCGCATGCTCGGTTATGATAAGAATGGAACGAATCAGAAATGCCGGCTTGATGGATCAAGCTTGCTTTCTTTATTGGGATGACATCGAGTGGTTCGACAGGATCCGTCAGGATGGTCATCGAGTCGTCGCTTATGAACGCTCGAAGGCTTGGCACAAAATGGGCGTTAAGAAAAAAACAAACACTTTAGGCACTTATTACTTTCAAAGAAATAGGATTGGGTTTTTCGCAACACGAACGGATGAGAACGAGATTGACCAATGCATAAAAACCATCTTTGAGGATCTCTTCCAATCCTATTATTTTTCAAGACTTGAGGGCAAATTCAATACGGCAAAAACGATTTTGCGAGCCGCTCGTGATGCCCTCAACCAAATCAGAGGTAAAGCCCCGCATGGTCGCATCGAGCAATGCGAAGATAACTGCAGCAAGTTCGTCTCTTGGGTAAGCGATCAAACCAGCATCTCTCTTGTGGACGAGTGCAACGTTAAAACCAAATCCGTAGTGATTGAGACAATTCAAATGGCAAATCCCAAGGTGAGGATTCATGAAAAAGATCAAAGACAACCAAGCTCAGCCGATTCTTCCCTTGACCGGAAACCCTCTCAGCGTTGCCATATCGTCAACCATGTCGTCGATCTTATCGACAAACAGATAAGTCCCGAAGTTTGTTACGTAGATCGATTCCTTAATTCGATTATCACGGAACAGGATCGAAAGTTACTTTCGCTTTACAGTTCAAGACTTAGGCATGCCCAAGAAAAATTCATCCCCAAAATTAAACTTAAGGTCGCTGACCTTAGATCCAATCGTTTGACGGAAAAGGCACAAAGTTGAGCGCACCAAAAGTTAGCATCGTAATACTCTGTTGGAATCGTTGGGAAGAGGTCAAAGTCTCACTTGGCAAAATCGAAAAGATCGAATATTCCGATAGGGAAACCATCGTGGTTGACAACGGCTCCACCGATGGAAGCCCAGAAAAAATCAAGGCTCGGTTTCCTTGGGTCCGCTTGATCGAAGCCGGAGAAAACCTTGGTGTCGAAGCCTACAATCTCGGCTTCGATGCGGCGGAAGGAGAATTCATTCTCATTCTTGACGATGACTCCTACCCAGCCAAGGAATCGATCGTTCGAATGGTCGAAAAATTTTCGGAGAATCCAAAGCTTGGCGTTTGCGCCTTCGATGTCCGCAATGCCGATGATTACGATCAAGTGGCCGATGATTACGACTCCTCAACCCAAGTTGGCTCCTCATACTCAACCGGGTTTAACGGAGCGGGTGCGGGAGTGCGAAAAGAGGTTTTCAAAAAAGTCGGTTTTTATCCCGGCGAATTTTTCCTCTACATGAATGAAGCGGATTGTTCGCTTAGAATTAAAGACCTCGGTTATGAAATTCGGTTCTTTCCCGATTTGATCGCCTATCATAAGATGGCGGCCAAGAATCGAGAATCCTGGAGGGCCCCTTTTTACTACACCCGAAATTCCTTTTGGCTGGTTTGGAAAAACTACCCGACGGCACGAGCGTTTAAGGATACCCTATCACTCGTCTACCTTTGCTTCTATCACTGCATGGAACAGCGCACCATCATCTACCTCAAGGCCATGCTCTCCGCCTTTTGGAACTTGCGACAACTCTCGGACAAAAGACATCCGGTAAAAACCCAAGTGGCAGAGGAAATGAGAATTCCCCTTCGCTTGTGTTTCACCTTCTATCGCTGAAGAGATTATGAGTCAGGTACTCATCATACGGTCCGCTCCCATCCAGCAGTTGGATGCAAGCTTGCCTAAAATTCGATCGTTTTTTGATAATCCGTCCATCTCCATCCTTTCCCACCGTCACTGCCTCGATCTCCTGCGAAAATATATTCGGATCGAACGAATCATTCCCTACCCTTACAAAGGTTCGTTTGACTACAAAAGAAAAGTTTCCCTGGACTCCGACTTGCGTTTCGACCACGCGGTGGTGATGGTTGGAAACCTAAGCGGAACGGGATTCATCAACGTCTTGTTCTTCGCTCTGACTTTGCCCGCCAAGAAAATCTGGATATGCAACCTCATTGGAGAACTCAAATTCGTTCCCAGACCCCTGATCGTGTTGACCTCCGCTCGCAATCTCTTTTACAAGGCCTTTTCCCTATTTGTAAGCTTCTTCTTCTGTTTGTTCACCCTTCCCTTTCTGGCTCTTTTTTTGGTTAGAAAACCCACCTGATATGTCGAAAAAATTCCTTATCGTAGGAGCTGGCTTTTACGGAGCCACTTGCGCCAGAGAACTGACTGATGCGGGTCACCAGTGCATGGTCATCGACAAAAGGGAGCACATCGGGGGTAATTGCTTCACCCGTTACGTGGAGGAAGCGGATTGCCACGAACATCATTACGGCGCTCATATCTTCCACACAAACTCCCAGCGCATTTGGGACTACGTCAATCGATTCGCAAGTTTCAACCACTACGTTAACCGGGTTAAGGTCAGTCACCGTGAAAACATCTATTCATTTCCGATTAATCTTTTCACCCTCTATCAGGTTTTCGGAGTTAAAACTCCACAGGAAGCAGTAGCCTGTCTTGAGGAGAAGAAGGAGAGGATCGAGGAACCGAAGAACATGGAGGAGTGGTGCCTCGCAAACGTCGGAAGGGAAATCTACGAAATTTTCATTGAAGGGTACTCGACGAAACAGTGGGCCAAGCATCCCAGGGAACTGCCCGCCTCCATTATCAAACGAGTTCCGATGAGGCTAAATTTCGACGACAACTATTTCAACGACCGGTTTCAAGGCATTCCCATAGGGGGCTACACTTCCATATTCGAAAAAATGCTACAAGGCATTCCCTTGGAATTGAAAGTCGATTTCCTTCAGGATCGGGACGCTTTACTAGGCAAATTCGATCATGTCATTTTCA
>MDTG01211017.1_pt1 | contig 19181 bp, 12 predicted proteins | sample 811421 | NCBI WGS metagenome assembly MDTG01 (sample SAMN05326645, study PRJNA326480) | marine metagenome | isolation source: seawater | place: Pacific Ocean: South East | collected 2011
CGGCGCTGGACGCGGCGATCGACCGGTCGATTCAGACCGTGCGGGCGTTCCATGCCGCCGGTCGTCCGGAAGACTATTCGGTGACGACCGCGCCGGGCGTCGAATGCGCCATGCGCTACCTGCCGCTGGACCCGGTCGGCCTTTACGTGCCCGCCGGCAGCGCACCCCTGCCGTCCACCGCCGTGATGCTGCTGGTGCCGGCGCTGCTGGCCGGGTGCCGCCAGATCGTGCTGGCCACGCCGCCGAATGAATCCGGCCTGGCCGACGATGCGGTGCTGGCCGTCGCGCGGAAGCTGGGCCTGGACAAGGTGCTTGTCGCCGGGGGTGCGCAGGCGATCGCTGCAATGGCCTATGGTACCGAAAGCGTGCCGGCCTGCGCCAAGCTGTTCGGACCGGGCAACCGCTTCGTGGCCGAAGCCAAGCGCCAGGTCGCCGCCGACGTCAACGGCGCGGCCCAGGACCTGCCGGCAGGGCCCTCGGAGGTGCTGGTGATCGCCGACGAGTCGGCCGATGCGCAGTGGGTGGCGGTGGATCTTCTCAGCCAGGCCGAGCACGGGCCGGACTCGCAGGTGATCCTGGTCACCGATTCGGCCCGCCTGGCCGACGCCGTGCCGAAGGAAATCGAAGCCCTGCTCGAGCGCCTTTCGCGCGCCGAAACCACGAAGCTGGCGCTGCAGCACGCCATCATCGTGCGCGTGGACAGCCTGGATGACGCCGTCGAGGTCAGCGAGCGCTACGCGCCGGAGCACCTGATCGTCCAGACCCGCGACGCGGAAAGCCTGGCCGAGCGCATCACCACCGCCGGGTCGGTGTTCGTCGGCCACTACACGCCGGAATCGCTGGGCGACTATATCTCGGGGACCAACCATACGCTGCCGACCGGCGGCTGGGCGCGCACGACATCGGGCCTGGCCGTGGTCGACTTCATGCGCCGCATGACGGTCCAGCGCGCCAGCCTGGCCGGGCTGCGTGAACTGGGCCCGCCCGGCGCCCGACTGGCCGCGCACGAGGGCCTGGACGCGCACCGCCTGGCCATAGAGCTGCGGCTGAACAAGGAACCGACGTCTTGAAGCCGGAAGCACTCGCGGAGCTGGCCAGGCCGGAGATCCGGGCGCTGAAGCCGTACGCCTCGGCCCGCGCGCTGGCCGACGCGGCCGGCATCCTGCTCAACGCCAACGAAAGCCCGTGGCCGCCGGTCGGCGACGGCGGCATGGCGCTGAACCGGTATCCGGACCCGCAACCGGCCGGGCTCAAGTCGCGGCTGGCCGAGCTCTACGACACGCGGCCGGAGAACCTGCTGGTCACCCGCGGCAGCGACGAGGGCATCGACCTGCTGGTGCGCGTTTTCTGCCGGGCCGGGATCGATCGCGTGCTGATCTGCCCGCCGTGCTTCGGAATGTACGCGCTGTCGGCGCAGGTCCAGGGGGCCGGGGTGGCGCAGGCCCCGCTGGTCGCCACCGGCGACGGCTTCGACCTGCCCGCCGACCTGGTCGACAAGGCCGACGGCTGCAGGATCGCGTTCCTGTGCTCGCCGAACAACCCGACGGGTAACACCATTTCGGTCGAGACGGTCGCCGCACTGGCCACCGCGCAGCAAGGAACCGGCCTGGTCGTGGTCGACGAGGCCTACGTGGAATTCGCGCCGGAGACATCGATGATTCGGCTGCTGGCCGAGCACCCGAACCTGGTGCTGCTGCGTACGCTGTCCAAGGCTCACGCACTGGCCGGCTGTCGGCTGGGCGCGGTCATCGCCGACCCGGTGGTCATCGACCTTCTAAGGCGGATCATTGCGCCTTACCCGCTGCCCACGCCCACCGTGTCCATCGCCCTGCAGGTGCTGAACGAAGATTCCCTGGCCACCGAACGCCGACAGCTGGCGATGCTGGCCGCCGAGCGCGATCGCGTGACCGGGGTGCTGGCCGACAGCCCCGGGATCGTCAAGGTCTGGCCGGGCGCGGCCAACTTCGTGCTGGTGCGTGCCGCCGACGGACCGCGACTGGTGCGCGACGCCGCTGCCGCCGGCATTCGCCTGCGCGACCAGTCGGCGCAACCGGGCCTGGCCGACTGCGTGCGCATCACGATCGGCACGCCGGAAGAGAACAACGCCCTGATCGGCTTCATGCAAGAGTGGAATTCATGACCTATCGAAAGATCCTGTTCATCGACCGAGACGGCTGCCTGATCGAGGAGCCGGAAGACGAGCAGGTCGACTCGCTGGAAAAATTCCGTCTGATGCCGGGCGTGATTCCGGCGCTGCTCAGGCTGAAGCAAGCCGGCTACCGTTTCGTCATGGTCAGCAACCAGGACGGACTGGGCACTGCCTCGTTCCCCGAGGAACATTTCCGCGGCCCGCACGAACTGCTGCAGCAGATCCTGGGTTCCCAGGGCATCGAGTTCGACGCCGAACACATCGACCCCAGCCTGCCCGAAGACAACAGCCCGAACCGAAAACCCGGTGTCGGTATGCTGCTGGAGTACCTGCGCGATCCCGACATGGACCGCGAACGCTCGGCCGTGATCGGGGATCGCGAAACCGATATGCAGCTGGCGACCAATATGGGCCTGGCGGGTCTGCGCGTCGGACCCGACGGGATGGCCTGGTCCGAGGTTGCCGGCCGCCTGCTCGACCAGCCGCGGACGGCGCGTGTCGAACGCAGGACCAACGAGACGGCCATTTCGGTTTCGGTCAACCTCGACGCCGACAAGCCCATAGGCAACCACACCGGCATCGGCTTTTTCGACCACATGCTCGACCAGCTGGCCGCGCACGGCGGCTTCTCGCTGGAACTGAAATGCGAGGGCGACCTGCATATCGACGAGCACCACACCGTCGAGGACTGCGCGCTGGCGCTGGGCGAAGCGCTGGATCGCGCGCTGGGCGACCGTCGCGGCATCGGGCGCTACGGGTTCACGTTGCCGATGGACGAATCGCTGGCCAACGTCGCGATAGATCTTTCCGGCCGCCCGGTGTTCGAACTCCACGGTGAGTTCCCGCGCGAATCGGTGGGCGGGCTGCACACCGAGATGGTCGGCCACTTCTTCGCCTCGCTGGCGCAGAAGCTGCGCTGCGCAATCCACATCACGCTGGTCGGCGACAACACGCATCACCTGGTCGAGGCCTGCTTCAAGGGCGTCGGCCGCGCCCTGCGCCCGGCGCTGGCGAAAGGCGAGGGCGGCACCCCGTCGACCAAGGGGATGCTGTGATGGCCGATATTCTTGCTGTTCAGGCGTCCGTCTGCTGCCAGCCAAAAGCAAAGGCAAGAACTCAAGACAGCTCTCGCGAAGCCGCGAAGGCGCCAAGGAAAGCTAAAAAAGTAAAAGCGTGCTCTCGCAGAGACGCAGAGACGCAGAGAAAGTCAAAATTGGAAGATGCTCGCCTCCTGGACGCAAAGGCGCTAAGGAAATCGAACAAAACTCAACCCCGTAGCCCGGGTAAGCAAAGCGCACCCGGGGTCAGCAGACGATCCAGCCCGCGTTCCCGGATGCGCGCTACGCGCTTGTCCGGGCTACAAAACCTGTTCAAGCTTTTGCCCTTGCCTTTCTCTGCGTCTCCGCGCCTCTGCGAGAGGACGCCTTTGACGTGCCTTTCCTTCGCGCCTTTGCGCCTTCGCGAGAGCTGTCCTGAATTTCAGCCTTTGACTTTGCCTTTCTCCGCGTCTCTGCGTCTCTGCGAGAAAACGCCTTTGACTCGCTTTTCCTTGGCGCCTTTGCGCCTTAGCGAGAGCTGTCCTGAGCCTTTGCTTTTGCCGTTCGATCAAGTGGCGAGAGAGCGATGACCATCGCGGTGATCAACTCAGGCGGGGCGAACCTGGGGTCGGTGGTGCAGGCGTTGAACCGACTGGGCGCCGAAAGCGTGCTGACGCGCGACGTCGACGAGGTCCGGGGCGCAAGCCGCGTCATCCTGCCCGGCGTGGGCGCCGCGGCATGGTCGATGAATGCGTTGCGCGAACACGGGCTGGTCGACGTGATCCGCGGGCTGCCCCAGCCGGTGTTGGGCGTCTGTCTCGGCCTGCAGCTGATGTTCGAATCGTCGGAAGAAGGCGATACGCCGTGCCTGGGGCTGATACCCGGCCGCGTGACCCGATTGCCCGCCGAGCCGGGACTGCGCCTGCCGCACATGGGCTGGAACCGGCTCGCGTGGAAGGCCGACGACCCGCTGGCCCGGGGCCTGGACGGCCACGAATGGTTCTATTTCGTCCACAGCTATGCCGCACCCGCCGGTTCGGCCGTGGCCACCAGCGAGCACGGCCGAGAGTTCGCCGCGATCGTGCGCCGTGGCAACTTCGCCGCGTGCCAGTTCCACCCCGAAAAATCGGCCGCCGCCGGCGCCCGGCTGTTGCGGAATTTCCTGGAGGGTTGAAAGTGATTATTGAAAGGCGGATAGCCACGAAGGGCACGAAGAACACGAAGAAATTCGAAAAGAACAACCGGAAAATCGGCCGATTCGATTTCAAGTTTTGCACGGGTGCATCGTCGGGCTTCGGGACCTGTCAGTTCGCGTTCAACAATCAGAGTGTGTTGTTTATCCTTCGTGTTCTTCGTGGCCTTCGTGGTTCACGCTTGTTTTCCATTCCGGTCACTACGCAGGCATTCGCATGATACTGATACCCGCCATTGATCTTCGCCACGGCCGCGTCGTTCGCCTGCAGCAGGGCGACTACGCGCGCGAGACGCGCTATGACGAATCTGCGCTCGAACAGGCCCGCCTGTACCGGGACGCCGACGCCGGACTGATCCACATCGTCGATCTCGATTCGGCCCTGGACGGCGGAGACGGCAACCTCGAACTGATCGGAGAGGTCTGCCGCGCGCTGGATGTTCCGGTGCAGACCGGCGGCGGCGTGCGCGGCGAGGCCGATGTCCAGGCACGCCTGGATGCCGGGGCGGCCCGGGTCGTCATCGGCAGCGTGTGCGTGCGCGATCCTCAAGCCGTGTGCGATTGGATCGAGTCGTTCGGCGCCGAGCGCCTCGTCGCGGGCCTGGACGTCAAGCGCGACGCCGGCGGCCGCTGGATGCCGCAGGCGGCAGGATGGACCGAGCCCGGCGGGCAGGATCTGTTCGAGCTGCTCGAGCACCTGACCGGCGCCGGCCTGGAGCATCTGCTGTGCACCGATATCGAGCGCGACGGCATGCTGAGCGGCGCCGGCGTCGAGTTGTACGAGGAACTGCAAGAACGATTCCCGGCGCTCAAGGTCCAGGCCTCGGGTGGAATCGGCTCCGAGGGCGATATCGAGGCGGTGGCCGCTACCGGCGTGCACGGCTGCATCGTCGGGCGCGCGTTGCTCGAGGGCCGTGTCTCCATGGATGCCATCGGCCGTTTCCAGGACGGTCGAGCGGCCGAGGTCGGCCGGTAATGGTTGCCGTTCGTATCATCCCATGCCTGGATGTTCGTGCAGGCCGAGTGGTCAAGGGCGTGAAGTTCCGCGACCACGTCGACATGGGCGACATCATCGAGCGCGCGCGGGCCTACCGCGACCAGGGCGCCGACGAGCTCGTGTTCTACGACATCACCGCGAGTCCGGAGCAGCGCAGCGTCGAGGTCGAATGGGTGGAGCGGGTTGCCGCCGAGATCGACATCCCGTTCGCCGTCGCCGGCGGCATTCGCGACGTAGACCGTGCGCGCGCCGTGCTTCACGCCGGTGCCGACAAGATATCGGTCAACAGCCCGGCATTGAAGCGACCGCAGCTGGTGCGCGAGCTGGCCGACACTTTCGGCAGCCAGTGCGTGGTCATCGGCATCGACTCGATGCGGGAGGTCGTCAATGGCAAAGGCTGTTACAGGCTGCGCGCCAACACCGGCGACCCGGACAACATGATCGATCCCGATCTCGATACCCGCGCCTGGGTCGAACAGGTCCAGCGGCTCGGCGCAGGCGAGATCGTGCTCAACTGCATGGACGCCGACGGCGTGCAAGACGGCTACGACATCGACCAGCTTGCCGAGATGCGGACCATTTGCGACGTGCCGTTGATCGCCTCGGGCGGCGCCGGCGCGCGCGAGCACTTTCTCGAGGTGTTCCGGCGCGCAGACGTCGACGGCGCGCTGGCCGCCACGGTATTTCACTCCGGCCGGATTCCGATTCCGGCGCTCAAGGCGTGGCTGAGCGCCAACGGTATCGAAACGCGCCTGCAGGCCGAATCCACGGCCCCTGTGCAATGATGCGGATGGCTCTACCCGGTATACCGAAATGAGAAACAGTTGGCCCCTGCTCGAAAAATCCGACTTTCCCGCGATTCGAAGACGATCGCTGGATACGCTCCAGATGAACCTCGGCTATCTGTGCAACATCGCCTGCACGCACTGCCACGTCAACGCCGGCCCGAACCGCACCGAACTGATGGATCGCGCGACCATGGCACAGGCGCTGGCAGTGATCGATCACTTCGGTATCGGCACGCTGGACGTGACCGGCGGTTCGCCCGAAATGAACCCCGAGTTCCGCTGGCTGGTCGGCGAGGCGCGCGCGCGCGGCGTGCACGTGATGGACCGGCTGAACCCGACCATCATGGAAGAGCCCGGCTACGACTGGGTCGCGCCCTTCCTGGCCGAGCATCGTGTCGAGACCATCGCATCGCTGCCGTGCCATTCGAAGGAGAACGTGGACGCCCAGCGCGGCAATGGCGTCTTCGAGGCCTCTATCAGCGCGCTTCAGACCCTGAATGAATACGGCTACGGCAAGCCGGATACGGGCCTGGTGCTCAACCTCGTCTACAACCCGGTCGGCGCCAGCCTGCCGCCGCCGCAGGAAGCCCTTGCTGCCGATTACCGGCGTCTGCTGGCTGCCGAGTTCGGCATCGTCTTCAACAACCTGTACACGATCGCCAACATGCCGATCAAGCGCTTCGGTGCGGTGTTGCTGGCCAAGGGGCAGGTCGACGACTACATGACGCTGCTCAAGAACAGCTACCGGCGCGAGAACCTCAATGGCGTGATGTGCCGCGACCTGGTCAGCGTGGATTACCGGGGCTACGTCTACGACTGCGATTTCAACCAGATGCTGGGACTGCCACTGGGCAATGCTGAAGAGCACACGCACCTGGCCGACCTGCTGAAGCTGGACGAAGTGCCGCGCGGCATCGCCGTTGCCGATCACTGTTACGGCTGCACGGCGGGCCAGGGCTCGAGCTGCGGCGGTGCATTGAATGGTGCATGACAGCGGGGAATGATGAAGATGGCCGGGTCGACACGACAAATTTGAAGAGAAACGATATGAGCAATCTTGAAAATCTCGACTGGCACAAGGTCGACGGGTTGATGCCGGCGGTGGTGCAGGACGCCGGCACCGGCCGGGTGCTGATGCTGGGCTACATGAATCGCGAAGCGCTGGAAAAGACGCGGGCCACCGGTCACGTCACCTTTTTTTCCAGGAGCAAGCAGCGGTTGTGGACCAAGGGCGAGACATCGGGCAATAAGCTGGAGCTTGCCGAAATACAGGCAGACTGCGACGGCGATACGCTGCTCGTTCAGGCCATTCCCCACGGTCCCACCTGCCACCTGGGCACCGATACGTGCTGGGGCGACGAGGTTCACCCGTCGGCGGGCTTCCTGGCCCGGCTCGAGCGCATTGTCGAGTCGCGCGTCGGCGCCGATCCCGAATCCAGCTATACCGCCCGCCTGTTGTCCGAGGGCGTCAAGCGATGTGCCCAGAAGGTCGGGGAAGAAGGGGTTGAAGTGGCACTGGCCGCCGTCGCCGGTGACCACGATGAGCTTGTCGAAGAATCGGCCGACCTGCTTTATCACCTGCTGGTGACGCTGGCCGCCAGCGACGTTTCGCTGGAAGAAGTCTGTCGCACGCTGGAATCACGGCATCGAGGCTGAGACCGCTCGTTTCCGAACCGAATGCAGAACGGTCCGCGGTCGTTGACGCCGTCGCTGATACCCTGACGTCATATTCGTCGCGGTCGACCGACCGCAACAGGGAGATGCCATGAACGCTTTCCGCCTTGTCCTTGCCCCGGTCCTGCTGGCCGGGATTGTTGCGTGCAGCGATTCAGCCGACGATACCGCGCCAGCAATCTCGGAGCAGACGACCGGCAGCGGTCGGGATCCGCTGGCCGGCAGCCCGATCGGCGTGACCGACCGCGCAGGTGGCGATTTGCCGGTCATGATCGAGCGACGCACAATCCGCGCGCTGGTACCTTACAGCAGGACATTCTATTTTCTCGATCGCGAGGGCAACCAGCGCGGCCTCAGCCACGCCTTCATGCGCGCGTTCGAAGAACAGATCAACGACAAGCTCGACAGCGGTCTGCTGAAAGTGTCGGTGGTACTGGTGCCCGTGACGCGCGATCGTCTGATTCCGTGGCTGTTGGCCGGACGCGGTGACCTGATCGCGGCCGACCTGACGGTCACGCCCGAACGCGCCGAGTCGGTGCTGTTCACCGAGCCGCTGGCGCGAAACGTGCGGGAATTGCTGGTCTCCGGTAGCAGCGCCGAGAGCGTGGAAGATTTGGCCGACATGGCCGGCCGGAGCGTGCTGGTGCGTAGAGATTCCAGCTATTTCGATAGCCTGCAACGGGCCAACGGCGTGCTCGTTGACAATGGGCTGAAGCCGATGCAGCTGGAATTGGCGCCGGGTCATTTCGAGGTCGGCGACGTGCTGGAGATGGTCAACGCGGGGGTGGCCGACTACGCCGTGGCCGACGAGTACCTGGCCGGGTTCTGGTCGCAGGTGCTTCCGGAATTGAAGGTGCACCAGGACATTACGCTGAGAAGCGGCGCGGACATCGCTTTCGCGGTTCGCCCGGAGAGCCGGGCGCTGAAGGCCGAACTGGACGAGTTCCTGGAAACCCACCGGGCCGGCACTTTGTTCGGCAACATCCAGTTCCAGCGTTTTCTCGAGGACACGCGCTGGGTCAGCAATCCTGCGGCCGAGGAGGAACTGGCGCGTTTCAGGCAACTCGCCGACCTTTTTCGCGAGTATGCCGGCCGCTACGACCTGGACTGGCTGCTGATGACAGCGCAGGGCTACCAGGAATCCAGGCTGGATCACTCCGTGCGCTCGCCGGCCGGTGCGGTCGGCGTCATGCAGTTGCTGCCGTCCACCGGCGCCGAAATGGACGTCGGCGACGTCACGGAGCTGGGCAACAACATCCATGCCGCGGCCAAGTACGTCAGGTTCATGATCGACCGTTACTACGACGAGCCCGAAATCGCCGAAGAAGACAGGCTTCTGCTGGCGCTGGCATCGTACAACGCCGGTCCGCGCCGGGTCCGCGAGCTCAGGACCGAGGCCCGTACCGAGGGGCTGGACCCGAACCGCTGGTTCGACCACGTGGAAGTGATCGCGGCGCGCCGCATCGGTCGCGAGACGGTCGACTACGTTCGCAATATCTACAAGTATTACGTTGCCTACAAGCTCATTCTGGCGCGCAACCGGCAGGTCGAGCAGCGCGACGGCCTTTGACCGTATTCAGAACGGAAAGAACAGCGGCACGACGATGAGCGTGGCGACGAGAACCAGCAGCTGCAGCGGGATACCGACGCGGGCGAAGTCGGAGAACCGGTAGTCGCCGGGATTGTAGACCAGCGTATTGACCGGCGAGGCTACCGGTGTGGCGAACGCGGTCGATGCGGCGATGGCAACCGTGATCAGAACGGCGTCGGGGTCGATGCCCATGGCGGTGGCCGCGCTCAGCGCGATCGGCGCGGCCAGCACCGTGGTGGCGGTGTTGGAAACCAGCTGGCTCAGGCCCGAGGTCAGAACGAATATCGCGACGATCAGCGCGTGGGGTCCATATCCCTGTGCCAGTTCGAACAGCGCGCTGGCCGCCAGCGCCATGCCGCCGGTATTTTCCAGCGCGGTGGCCATGGGCAGAATCGCGGCGATCAGGATGACGCTTTCCCAGTTGATGCCGCCGAAGGCTTCCTCGACCGTCAGGCAACGACTGAACAGCATCGCGACCGCGGCCGCCAGGACCGCGATCACGTTCGGCACCAGCCCGAGCGTCATGGTTGCGAGCATGAGCAGCATGATCACGATCGCCGCCGGTGCCCTGGCCGTGCGCCGGGTGCGCAGCGAAAGGTCGCCGCCCAGCAGCACCAGGTCGCGTGCGTTCTCGGCCACTCGCTGCAGGGCAGGCACGCGCCCGGTTACCAACACCGCGTCGCCGACTTCCAGCGGCCGGTCCAGGTCTGGCGGCGCGATCGGTTCGCTGCGTATCGGCCGATGCGCCAGCACGGTGACGCCGGCGCCGGAATGCAGCCTGAGCTCGCGCAGGGTCTTGCCCGAGAAACGCGATCGCGGCGGGATCACGGCCTCGAGGAGATGAACCGAGGTCGGCAGCTCGGGATGTTCGTCGAGGCGTTCGAGCCCGAGCGATTTGCACAGCTGATCGATCGCGTCGGTTTCACCGGCAATCACCAGCTCGTCGCCGCTGCGGATCACGCTGCCGGACTCGGCCCGGCGCGTCTGCCTGCCGCGCGCCGTTCGGCTGCTGATGGCCAACGCGGTGACCCGGTAGCGTGTGCGCAGGGCCGAATCGATCAGACTCAGTCCGCGTAGCGGCGACTCGTCCGGGACGGCCACGCGCACCAGGTGATCGGTGAGTCGGTACTCATCGGCCAACTCGCGCTCGTCCGCGCCCCCGGACGGCCGATTCCGGTCGCCGCGGTCGGGTACAAGCCGGTGCCCGAGCAGGCCGAAGAACGCGAGGCCGACGCCCAGCATGAAAAGCCCCGGCAGCGTGAAATCGAAGAAACCGAACGGCCCGGCGCCGGTGTCGGCTCGGGCGGCGCTGACGATCAGGTTGGGCGGCGTGCCGATCAGTGTCAGCATCCCGCCGAACAGGCTGCCGAAGGCCAGCGGAATCATCAGCTTCGACGGGTTGACATTGCGCGCATGGGCCAGCGCCATGACCACCGGGATCAGCACCGCGACGGTGCCGGTGGAACTGATGAAGGCCGAAAGCAATGCCGCGACCAGCATTACCGAAACCATCATCGACCGGATGCCGGCGCCCGCAGTGCGCTCGAGCCAGCGGCCCATCGCGTCGGCCACGCCGGTGCGGAACAAGGCGCCGCCGACAACGAAAAGGCCGGCAATCATGATGACCAGCGGGTGCGAGAAGCCGGCCAGCGCTTCGTCGGTGTCCACAAGACCGGTCGCGAAAAGCGCCAGAAGCGCGGTGACCGCCACCAGGTCGAGCCGGAAACGGTTGCTGACGAACAAGCCGAAGGTCACGGCCATGATCAGCAGCAAGGCCATCAGGTCCGGGGTCATGGCTGGCCTCCAGGGCGCGCGGCACGGATGTTCATGGGGTGATGATACGCAAGACCGCGACCCTGTCATGCCGTGGTCGCTCCCGGAGCGGGGCTGATATCATCCAAACAGGCTCCGGTGGCGATCGACTGCGCCCGGCGGGTCGACTGCATTCACTTCGATCACTTTCATCAACGGGACAGCATTGGAACGAACCGGCGACAAGTATCCGGGATTGTTCGGCGGGACGCTGGCGGCCTGGCTCGGCCAGCCGCTGGTGCTTGGCGCAGCCTGGCTGGTGCTCTGGCGCCTGTCGGCGCTGATGGAATATGCGCCGCACGCGAGCATCTGGTTTCCGCCTGCCGGACTTTCGTTTGCCGCATTCCTCGTGCTGGGTTTTCGTCCATTGCCGGTCTTGCTGGCCTGCGGCATCGTCGTGACGTTCTGGAGCAACGCGTTATACGGTGTGTCACAGCCGTGGACCCAGACCCTGGCGGCGGGTACGTTGTTCAGCCTGGCGCACGTCGGTGCTTACTGGGCCGGGGCCGCGGCCCTGCGTCGGCTGTTCGTCCGCGGAAGCGGCGAGCGTCTGCCGACGTTGATCATCGCTTTTCTGATGTTGGCCACGCTTTCTGCCCTGGCGGCATCACTGCTGGGCACGCGGGCGCTGGCCGTGGCCGGCACCCTGGAAGCCGGCAGCATCAACGAGACCTGGATTCCGTGGTGGATCGGCGACATGGCCGGTGCGATCGTGTTGGGTCCTTTGTTTGCAGGCCTGCTGGTGAGGGGCAATTCAGCGGCCGGCGATCGACTGCGCGAACTCGGCCTGCTGCGCACCGATTCTCCGGCCTCGTTCTGGCTGGGCAAGGTCGCCCTGGTCATTGTGTTGCTGGCGCTGCTGATGCTCGTCACGGCGCAATTCGGGCGTTCCGAACTGCTGGCGTTCGCGGTGTTCTTTCTCATCCTGCCGCAAATGTGGATCACCTACACGGAGAGCGCGTTGCGGGTCGCCGCGAGCGTCGCCGCGTTCAGCGTGGCGGCCGCGGTGCTGGTCGACGTCCTCGGCCTGATGGACCAGGCCATGGCTTACCAGTTCGCCGTCATCGTCATTGCCGCGAGCAGTTACTTCGGCTTGTCCGTGCCGGTGCTCATCGACCAGAACCGGCGCCTGCGGAACCTGGTCGACGCCGATCCCCTGACCGGCGTCGACAGCCGTCGGCATTTCTTCCAGCGGGCGCAGTTCGAGCTGGGTCGGGCGCGGCGGCGGGATCTGCCGGTATCGCTGGTGCTTTTCGATATCGATCACTTCAAGCGCATCAACGACGAGTACGGGCATACCGCCGGCGACCGGGCGCTCGTTGCCGTGGCGCGCACCGTCCGGGCGAGTCTTAGAGGCGAAGACCTGATCGGCCGTTTCGGCGGCGACGAATTCATGGTGCTGCTGGTGGGCAGCGGGATGAACCTGGCCCTCGAAACCGCCGAGCGGCTGCGTCGCGATCTCCACGGCATCGAGGTGGGCGATCGCGCCACCTTGAGCGGGAGCTTCAGCGCGGTGGAGATCGGCGCCGACGAGCGCCTGTCGGATGCTTTCGAGCGCGCCGATGCCCGGCTGCTGGCGGCAAAGCGCGCCGGACGGGATAGGCTGGTAGGCCGGGACGCGCACGAAGCCTGAGAAACCGGGAAGCTTGTCGAGGACCGTCCGTGGCCGCCGTTGCTGCGGCGATTGTTACCGCTGCGTTTACAGCCCGATCGCGAACAATCCCAGGCACAGTAGCAGACCGGCTACCGGCACCAGCACGGTGAGCGCCCCCATGGCCGGGTACGCGGCAGCATGGGATTCACCGCAGATCGCGCGGATGGTGGTGACGACGTAGCCATTGTGCGGCAGCGAGTCCAGCGCGCCCGACGAGATGGCGACCACGCGGTGCAGCTGATCCGGGTCCACGCCCTGGTCGATGTAGTGCGGCCCGAGAATCGGCAGCGCGATCGCCTGGCCACCGGAGGCCGAGCCGGTCATCGCCGCGATGGCCGAGACGGCGATGGCGGCCGACACCAGGCCATTCCCCGGCAGCCCCGTGACCCAGACCACGGCCGCATCGAAGGCCGGCGCGGCCTTGGCCACGGTACCGAAGCCGACCACGGCCGCGGTGTTACCGATTGCGATCAGCGCGCCGGTGCCGCCTTCGGTCAGCGCCCGGCCGGGCGAATGCAGGTGGTTGGTGTTGATCGCGGCCGCGGCGATGCAGCCGGCCAGCAGCGCGATGATCAGCGCTGACGTTCCTAGCATGTCGTGGGTGGTGAACGAGACCGCGAGTACCACCAGCAGCGGCAGCGCCGACAACGCAGGATGGGGCAGGTCGCCGCGGCCGCTGTCGGGATCGAACTCGCGCTCGTCGAAGTTCTCCCCGCGCGCCACGGCCCGATCGAGCATCCACTTGAGCCAGAAGTATCCGGTGGTGGCCATGAAGATCGCCACGATCAGGCTGGCCTGCCACGCGGCCAGCGGGCTGGTGCCCAGGAACTCGATCGGGATCCAGTTCTGGATCTCCGGCGAGCCGGCCGAGGTCATCGTGAACGTGACCGAGCCGAACGCCATGGTCGCCGGAATGAACCGACGCGGGAGGTCGGCGTCGCGAAACAGCGCCAGCGCCATCGGGTAGACCGAGAACGCCACCACGAACAGGCTGACCCCGCCGTAGGTGAGCACGGCGCAGGCGATGACCACGGCAAGCGCGGCCCTGGCGTTGCCCAGCCGGTTGATGATCCAGTGCGCCACGCTCTCGGCGCCGCCGGACGACTCCATCATCTTGCCGAACAGCGAGCCGAGCAGGAAGATGAAGAACCACGAGGCGATGAAGCCGGTGAAGCCGTTCATGTACTGGGTGATCAGGTTGACCTGCTCGCCTTCGGCCAGCGGCGGCAGCAGCGCGATGTCGCTGGTCAGCGCCACCAGCAGCGCGCACAGCGGCGTGGCCACGAACAGGCTCATGCCGCGCATGGTCAGGACAATCAACAGTGCAAGGCCGCCCAGCAGCCCGATCAGGCTCAACATTCTTCAACCATCCATGGTTCGAATCGCATCGCCGTTGCGCAAACCCGGCGAAGGCCATGGTGCTCGGACTGCGCGCGCGGTGGAACTGTACCAAGGTACAAGCGCCGCACCCCGAATCAGTCCGGATATGGTCGGCTTGTACCTTGGTACAGTATTTTTCCTCTCCCCTGCGCTTATAGACTCGCCATTGACCTGCCCGGCCCGCCGGGAGCGACGCATTCAGTTCAAGCAGGATTCATTCAATTCAAGCAGCAGGCGAGGTTTCAGCATGATCGATTCGACAACAACAACTTACAAGCGCACGCGGCTCGGGCGCGCGATTCGAATGGCACTGATCTCCGGTCTGTGCATCGGTTTCGCGGCCGCGCATGCGCAGGACAGCGCAGAGACGGAGAATGGCGACGGCCAGGACGCGCAGGAAGCGGGCCTGGACCGGATGGTCGTTACCGCGCGGCGACGGGATGAAGACTTGCAGGACGTGCCGATCTCGGTCACCGCGATCAGCGGCGCCAAGCTCGAGGATTTCGGTGCCCAGGACATCACCTTTCTCAACCGGGTGGTACCGAACGCCACCATCGAAACCTCGCGCGGCACCAATAACACATTGACGGCATTCATCCGCGGCGTCGGTCAGCAGGATCCGGTTGCCGGCTTCGAGGCGGGCGTCGGCATCTACATCGACGACGTCTACCTGAACCGGCCGCAGGGCGCGCTGCTGGAAGTCTATGACGTGGAGCGGATCGAAGTGCTGCGCGGACCCCAGGGCACGCTGTACGGACGAAACACCATCGGCGGCGCGGTCAAGTACGTGACCAAGCGGCTGGGCAACGAGCCGGCGGTGTCCATCGAGGGCTCCTACGGCAGCTACAACCAGGCCGATTTCATTGTCTCCGCCGAGACGCCGATCGGCGATACCTTTGCCATCGGCGCCAGCGCGGCCACGTTCAACCGCGACGGCTTCGGCACCAATCGCAATCTCGGCGAAGACAACTACAACAAGGAACTGCTGGCTTTCCGCGGCAGCGCCGAATGGACGCCGACCGACCGGTTCTTCGCGCGGGTCACGGCCGACTACGTGGAAGACGACTCCAACCCGAGGGCCGGTCATCGCCTGATTCCGGGCCTGTTTTCGGGCGCACCTGTGCTCGACGACGTGTTCGATTCCCGTTCCGGCATCCAGGGCCCCAACAATTCCGAACAGTTCGGCACCAGCCTGCTGCTGGAATACGATATCTCGCCCGATCTCCAGTTCAAGTCGATCACCGCCTATCGCGAAGACGACAACTTCACGCAGATCGATTTCGAGGCGCTCCCGGCACAGGACGTCGACGTGCCGGCGATCTACGAGAACGAACAGTTCACCCAGGAATTCCAGCTGGCCTACACCGGTGATCGAATCAGCGGTATCGCCGGCTTCTACTACATCGACGCAAACGCCTTCAACGTGTTCGACGTCGTGCTGGCGACCACCGGCGACCTGATCGGGCTTCCGGGACTCACCGCACAGACCGAAGGCGACGTGGACACCGAATCCTGGTCGGTGTTTGCCGACGTCAGCTTCGACCTTGCGGCGTACTTCGGCCTGGATACCGGTCTGGAGCTTTCGATCGGCGGCCGATACACCAGCGACGAGCGGAGCTCGAGCGTCCTGCGCCGGAACTTCATCGGCGGCAATTCGCCGCAGCTGGGGGGTGCCGGGATTCCAATCCAGACGACTTCGGACTTCCAGGGCAGCGAGGAATTCACCGATTTCACCCCGCGGATCAGCCTGGCCTGGCAGCCCGTGGATACGCAGAACATTTATGTCTCCTACAGCCAGGGCTTCAAGGGCGGCGGCTTCGATCCGCGCGGCCTGACGACCGCAGCGCCGGATTTCAACGGCGACGGCACCGTGAGCGACGACGAAGTGTTCGAATTCATGAAGTTCGAGCCCGAATTCGTCGATACCTTTGAAGCCGGCGTCAAGTCGAGCTTCGCCGATAATCGGATTTCCACCAGCCTGGCGGTCTTCTACAGCGACTACACTGATATCCAGGTGCCGGGCTCGGTCGGCGTGGATACCGATGGCGACGGCATTTCCGACACGTTCGCCGGCGTGACCACCAATGCCGGCGAGGCCACGGTGAAGGGCCTCGAATTCGAGGCCAGCGCGATGCTGGGCTACGACATGGCGGTCGCAGGCGACAGCCTGAGCCTCGGGCTGGCGCTGGGTCTGATCGATGCCGAATACAACGAGTTCATCGCCCAGGTCACCGACCCGGCGACCGGCTCCACGGCGCTCGAAGACGTTTCCGATGAGCGCGTGTTCCAGAACACGCCGGAGACGACCGTGCACATGAACATGCAGTACGACCGGCCGCTTGCGCTGCTAGGCAATGCCGGCACGTTGTCGCTCATCGGCGCCTGGTCGTTCCGCACCGAAACCAACCAGTTCGAGATTCCCTCCGGGTTCCTGGACGAAGGTTCCTACTCGCTGTACGACGCCAGCATCGTGTGGAAGCGCCTCGACGGCAAGTACGAACTCGGACTTTACGGTCGCAACCTGGCAGACAAGGAATACAAGGTCTCCGGTTACAACTTCACGGCCGCCAACGGCACCGTTCCGACGCTCGGGCTCGAAGGCGTGCTCAACGCGTTCTACGGCGACCCGCGCACCGTGACGTTTACGGCACGGGTCAATTTCTAGAAGTTCGAAGACTCGGGCTGCGATTCTCCCGTTGCCCGTTGGACCGGCGCCTTCGCCGGTCCTTTTTACCCCGGGCCCGGTAAACCTCGCCTTACGGCCCGTGAGCAACACTGTGCCCTCCATTCGGGCCGGCCTCGCGGTCGGCCCTTTTCTTTTTTTCGGTTGGACTAGTAAGCTCGCCGGCATGAACCCTATCGACAGACCGATACCGGTGAAGGCATGACCCAGCTTCCCGGAAGCATCCTGGCCCTGGCCGGACTGGTCTGGCTGGGCCTGCTGTTTGCCGCCGCGCTGGCCGGCGAGCGTTCCCCTGAGCGGTTCAGGCGCTACTGGCCGGTGGTCTATTCGCTTTCGCTGGCCGTCTATTGCACCGCCTGGACCTTTTACGGCACCACAACGCAAGCGGTGCGCTCGGGCTGGCCGGTGCCGCCGACCTTCGTCGGCACCATCCTGATCTTCCTGTTCGGCTGGCGCTTCCTGATGCGCCTGGTCGAACTGAGCAAGCAGCAGAATTCCACCAGCATCGCCGACTTCATCGCAAGCCGCTTCGGCAAGTCGTCGATGCTGGCCGCGGTGGTGACCACCGTGGCGGTGCTCGGCATCGTCCCCTACATCTCGTTGCAGCTCAAGGCCGTGGCGATGAGCTTCGGTGCGCTGGCCGGCGTGTCCAGCGATGCATCGGGGCTTGCCGCCTGGCAGGACCTGGCGTTCTACATCGCGGTATTCATGGCGCTGTTCGCGGTGCTCTTCGGCACCCGAAGGGCGTCGGCGGTCGAGAACAACCGCGGGCTGGTGCTGGCGATGGCGTTCGAATCGCTGTTCAAGCTCGGCGCGATGCTGGCGCTGGGCCTGTTCGTGCTGTTCGGCCTGTATGACGGACCGGGCGACTGGGCCGCGTCCACGCCCGCCCAGCCGTTCGGTTCGATGGGGACGTTCATCACGCTGACGCTGCTGGGCGCGCTGGCGATGTTCACGCTGCCGCACCAGTTCCACATCGGCGTGGTCGAATGCCGCGACGGAGCGCATATCCGCACCGCGCGCTGGCTGTTTCCGCTGTTCCTGGTGCTGATCGGTCTGCCGATCCTCCCGCTGGCGCGCGCCGGCGAGGCGCTGCTGGGCGGGCAGGCCGTGCCCCCGGATCTCTACGTGTTGATGCTGCCGCTGTCGGAGGGCAATTCCGGCCTGGCGCTGTTCGCCTTCCTGGGCGGCTTGAGCGCGGCCACCGGCATGGTCATTCTGGCCAGCCTGACGCTGTCGATCATGATCGGCAACCACTGGCTCACGCCGCTGCTGGTCAGCCGCCGCGCTTCTTCCGCCGGGGAACTGGGCATCGCGGTGCGCGTGCAGCGCAGGCTGGGTATCGTGCTGGTGCTGTTACTGGCCTACGCCTACAGCCGGCTGGCCGGCACCGCCGAGGCGCTGGCCGACATCGGCGCGGTTTCGTTTTCCGGGTTGGCCCAGCTGGCGCCGGCGGTAATACTGGCCGTTTACCGTCCCGGTCTGAAACCGCGTGCATTGCTGGCCGGGCTGCTTGGCGGTGTACTGGTCTGGGCCTACGTGCTGCTTCTGCCGCTGCTGATCGCACACGATTCTCAGCCTGGCTGGATCTTGCAAGGCCCGTTCGGGATCGGCTGGCTGACGCCGAGCGACCTGCTGGGCCTGGGTGCGCTGGAAAGCCTTCCCAGGGCGGTGCTTGCCAGCCTCGTTGCCAACGTCGCGCTGATCGGCCTCGGGCAGCGGACCGGATTGCGGCCGGGCGCATCGGCGATCGAGGCCCAGCGGCTGGAACCCAAAGTGCTGCGTCGCCTGGCCGACCGGTTCCTGCCGAGCGATCGAATCGCCATGCTGTTCGACCGGTCGCGCGAGGACAGCGATCTCGAGGCCGGCGTGGAGCATGAGCTTGCCGCCGTGGTCGGGGCGGCTTCGGCCCGGCTGTTGCTGGACGCCGCGCGCCGCCGGGCGCCGGCCCCGCTGGAAACCGTCGCCGACCTGGTCGGCCAGGCCTCCGAGCAGGCGCGCTTCAGCCGCGAAGTGCTCTCCGGTGCGCTGGAAAACATGAGCCAGGGCATCTGCGTGGTGGATTCCGAAATGCGCCTGGTGGCCTGGAACCAGCCGTATCTCGACCTTTTCGACTACCCGGTCGAACTGATCCAGGTCGGCCGCCCGGTCGCCGACCTGCTCCGGCACAACGCCGAGCAGGGACTGATGGGCGCCGGCGAGCGCGAGACGATGATCGAGAAAA
>MDTG01058526.1_pt1 | contig 19180 bp, 18 predicted proteins | sample 811421 | NCBI WGS metagenome assembly MDTG01 (sample SAMN05326645, study PRJNA326480) | marine metagenome | isolation source: seawater | place: Pacific Ocean: South East | collected 2011
GAGCCCCTGCATCGTGGCGGTGCCCTGCTCCGTGATCCACGTCCACAAACGCTGCTCCAACAAACCGTTCTCAACAGCTTTTTTTCCCTCACTGTCCAGCCGAATTTCTCGATGTTCATGTTCCAACAAGGAGACGTAGCCGTGATTTTGAAGCCCGTGACCTGCGCCAACGGCCACGGCTTGGTCGGTCCAATCGCACGCTGCAAGCAGAGCAGCGAGGTCCCACGAACGGTCTGCATCGCTGAGTTGCATGGCCCGGAGCATACGCCGCTCAGGATTCAGCAGGTTCGGTGCACCCATGCTCTTGCCAGCCGGACCCGTGTTTTGAAATCACCGTTGAACGGAGGGAAAGAACGCTGATTCATTCCTCTTCGTCCCACAACCTTGTTCCGCACGCAGGACAGGTAAATCTGGAAGGGCGGGGTCCGTTGAGAACCTCGACATGACCGCATGCGCCACACAACACCGAAGTCCTGACGGGTTCGTCGAGCGTGACGTCGACACGAAACATGAACCGACCCGCATCGGGCAGTGCTCCACCGTCGGGTTGCCATTGGGCGACGGCCTCAGGAGACAGTCCTGTCCGCCGTCCGAGACTCATGCCAACCACAAAAAACACGACGCCGAACAGCCCCACGGTCATGGCCATCGGCCCGAGACCTGCCACGCTCATGGAAGCTCCAAAAAGGATGCAGAAAAAACCCGTGATGAGGAAGTTTTCGCGGGACAAGCGAGTCATTGAGTGCCCCCCGCAGCGTGGCCGAGCGCCTCGGCGACGCGCACAACCTGCTCTTCAGGCACGGCGCACAAACCGATGCGAACGCCGCCCGTCAGCGGAACGAGGTAAACGTGTTGTTCCGCACAGGCCTCGGCCACTGCGGCAGGGTTGGGGCATTCATACCAGGCAAAGAACCCGTCATGGCTTGGGTTCACATCAACACCCAAGCGCTGACACGCTTCGATGAACGTGGTCCTTCGGTCGGTCAAAAGTTGGGCCAAGCGATCGCGTTCACTCGACCACGCCGACCCGCCTTCGGTCGTGGCGTGGAGCTCACTCAGCACGTGCTGCGCAACCCTTGGAGAGGCCGACCATGTTTGGCGTCCGGTAACCCCCATCACGTCGTTTAATCGCTGAACGCTGTGAAGGTCGGGGTGAAGGTGGACCAGAGCCCCGGTTCTCAGTCCATAGACAGTGTGAGACTTTGACATTGAGAGCGCAAAGCACACCAGAAGATTCTCCGGCCACGGCAAGCCGGCTTCGAGGGCCTCAGCAACGGTGGCGCCCCAACCGTGCGGCTCATCGGCGTAGAGATGGTACGCTGCGTCGATAAGGAGGGTGTGACCGGTGTGCTCGTTGCGCATGGCGCTCTCCATGAACGTCTTCAACAACTCAAACCGACTTTCGGATGGAAGCGACAAACCCGTGGGGTTGTGGGCTGGGTCGTTCAACCAGGTCATAACGGTGTTTTGACGACCAACCAAGTCCTCGAGTGCGTCAGAAAATCCGCTCAAATCAAGATACGGGGTTTGTTCTGAGGGAGAAGACGGCAGCAGAGGATACGTTGCAACGTCCAGACCGCACCCCTTCAGGAACCCGGTGTAAGGGCCCCAATAACGGTCTCTCAGAAGGACAGCATCGCCCCGCTCGGCAAAGTTTGCCGCCGCCAAAAACAACGCTCCAGACCCACCGGGCGTTGCGGTCGCACCCGCATGGACGCCGAGGGATTCCAGCGTTGCTCGATGTTCACCAAGCGCCAACGACACGGACAGATCGAGAAAGGAAGGCAGTCCCTTGAGCGGCGCATACGCAGCAAATTCCTGCGGTGGTGCTTGACGCAAAGCTGCATCCACCACGGTGTTGATGGCGAGATTGCCGTCGTCCTCGAGCAAGGCTCCGACCGTACCGTTCACGGCGTCTGCACCGGCAGCGGCAGCGTTTTGGTAGCGCGCAAACCAACTAAAGATCACGTCGTTGCCAGCCTTGTCTTGCCCGTGAGTGGCGAGGTACTGCATGGCAATCGCATCCTCGACCATACCGTTGCGAGGACGCTCACACTTTTTGATTTGACCGTCCGTCTTTCAGGGCGTCAACATCCGTTTGATTCATCAAGGGGTGCCGACACCAACAGCCAGCGCCAACGTAGCACAGCTGGTAGTGCGTCTGATTTGTAATCAGACGGTCGGGGGTTCGAGTCCCTCCGTTGGCTCCACTCACATGGAAAACACCGCTTCATATACTGAGAACAGCACCTCTGGGTATGCTCGAATGCAACATCGACGGCAAGGGACAAGCCGCCCGATTCGTCGGTGGTCTGGCCAGCATCGTCGGTGCATTGGTCTTGGCCATGCTCCTCGCCACGGAGACCTTCACGTTTGGATTCGGCTGGTACGCTGTGGCCGGCGCAGTCGCTGGCGGGGCGTTCGCCATCTGGGAAGCCCGAGCGGGATGGTGCGTCGTACGTGCCCTCGGATTTAGGACGCCATTGTGAGCAGGCCATCAACATGCCAATGCTCAAATCAACGCTTCCACTGGCCGAGACGTGCCTGCGCAACGACTCGACGGCAAGGCGTGCGCCAACGCTGTCGAAACCGAGTTACATGAACGCATTGAGGTCCTAACCAACGCCGGCGTCCAACCCCACTTGGCTGTCATCATCGTAGGCGACGACCCGGCGTCGCACGTGTACGTGAATTCCAAGATTGAGACTTGCGCAAGACTTGGCATTCGCTCGACCCACATCGCCCTTCCCGCACACTGCGAGGAAAAGGTCGTTCGCCAACATATTCTCAACTTGAATGCTCAGGATGACCTCCACGGCATTCTGGTCCAGTCGCCTCTTCCCAACCACATGGACGAGGAAGCGCTGACCGACCTTATTTCCCCAACCAAGGACGTGGACGGTTTCCACCCGCAAAATCTGGGCCGACTCGTGCAGGGTCGTACCGATGGCCTGCTTCCCTGCACACCCAGCGCCGTGATGCGGCTGCTGAAGTGGGCCGGTGTCGACCTCAAGGGGAAGCGGGCCGTGGTCCTCGGACGGTCGCGAATCGTTGGAATGCCGGCTGCGCTTCTCCTTGCTGCAAAAGGGGCTGACGCCACGGTGACGGTTGTGCACTCACGCACAAAGGACATCGCAAACGTGTGTCGAGAAGCCGATGTTCTGGTCGCCGCCGTCGGTCAAACCGAGCTGGTGAAGCCCGCCTGGGTGAAGCCAGGGGCTGTGGTGGTCGACGTGGGCATCAATCGAGTGGACGACGATGCAAGGGAGCGGGGTTGGCGACTCGCAGGTGATGTGCATCCAAGCGTTGCGGACACCGCCGGCTGGCTTACACCCGTCCCCGGAGGCGTCGGACCGATGACCATCGCCATGCTGATGGAAAACACCGTTTTTGCAGCAGAATCCTCCCATCCCAAGAGATGAGAATGCCTAAGAGACCTACCGGCAATGGTCCCGCGTGGTCCACGATCCACGAGCCCCTCGTCTTGCGGCTGCTTGCACGTTGAGCGCCGCCGTCCTCGTGTTGCTTGCAGCGGTCAATCTCGTACTCGACAGCGTGGGAACGGCTGGTTTTTCTCTTGAGGAAGGTGTGGCCTTGGGCGTCATGGTGGTTTTGCTCATCGTGGCACAATTGGCCAACAAACAAGTCGAAATCCCCAGTTTGAATGCGTCGGGGACCCGAAGCGATGTTGAAACGTTCGAATCGACCTTGGCCCCCGTTCGCTCAAACCCACAAAACGACGTGAACCCAACAACAGCGTCAATTCTAACCAGCATTTTGGGCCAGCAACAGACCACAACAGAAGCCCAGGTCAACTCCGCCATCGATACGTTGTCCACCGGGTCGTTCGCCGCCAACGTCCAGCGAACGATGGACGCCATCGACACCGCAAACCAGCAAAACAACATCCAAATCAGAGCCGTCATTTCTGACGAGGAATCCGTACGAAAGTTTGAGCGCGTCCACGTTCAACCCGTTCCCCTGCCCGGTCAGGAAGACAAACCTCTCATCGACCCAGCTAAGCTCCCCGGACTCGAACCCAACCGCGTGTTCGTCACCCAAGGGGAGGCGAGCGTCCCTCTGCCCGCTCCTCTCCCAAATCAAACCTCACCCCCACCTTCCTCAGGTCTTCAAGGGGTGAAAACGAAACCCGAACCACAGGAAATGCCGGACTTGGAGGATCTGTTTTTGGGAGCTCCCTCGTCTTCAGACCCGCCCACGCAACCGCCCGCTGCACCCGAACTTCCCGACCTCGTGGGTCTCTTTCCCGACACGGAACCTGAACCGCTCACGGAAGAATCCGCCCTTCCCGAGGTCCCGAACCTTCCTGATTTGGATGACTTGTTCTGAATCCGAGGATTGAAATCCACCCCGCCCGACGCACCACCATGTGGACGCAACATCACGACCTGCATTCCCATTCGCTTCACAGTGACGGCGAGCACCCGGTCGAGAAGGTGGCCGAACTGATGCACGCTGAAGGGGTGAAAACCTGGTCGTTGACCGACCACGACACCGCCTCTGGTTGGGCGGAAGCGGCGACCGCCGCCGCTCGCCTCGGCCTCCGATTTGTGCCGGGTGTGGAAATCACCTGCGAGCCGACACTGCCCCCGGACCGCAACCATCTCCAGCGAATCGGACGAGAGAGAGCCTCCGCCTCGTGGCACCTGTTGGCGTACTTCCCAGAGCATGCACCCGGAGGAAACGACGATTCGGTTGATTCGTTCAAAGCATGGCTTGCTCCTCGCCAAGATGGACGCCTTCCGCGTATGGAAGCGATGTGTCAGCGCTTGGGGGAACTGGGCATGCCTGTGGATGTGGAGACGGTCTGCGCCAAAGCCAGCGGTTCAGTGGGACGCCCCCATCTTGCTGAACGCATGGTTGAACTCGGCTATGTTTCATCCAAGTTCGAGGCGTTTGAAACATGGATTGGGGACGGTCTCCCGGCGTTTGTCCCCCACGTCAAACCCACCGTTGAGGAAGCGGTTCGAGTCGTTCGAGCCGCAGGCGGCGTGACCTCGCTCGCTCACCCGCTGTACTACGGCGTGCCGACCGAGAGGTTGATCGAGCACCTCGCATTGATCGGCGTCGATGCGGTTGAAGCCGTCCACAGAAGCCACGATGACGCCTACCGCCACGAACTGACCGAAGCGGCCGTGCGGCATGGATTGGCCGTCAGCGTTGGTTCAGATTTTCACGGACTCTCGTGGCAGCCACGGCCGGGAAACATGCCTGTGCGACCAACAACACTCATTCAACGACTGAGGGTCGAGTGAACCCGTCAACCGCCAAGGCTGCCTCGAACAACAAAAGAATCGGCATGGCCACGAGGAACAACGAGAGCGGGTCGGGAGGCGACATCAAGGCGCCCAACACGAAGGCCCCGAACCAGACGACCCGCCGTGAGGCTGCCATTTGCTGTCGTGAAACAACACCGGAACGCAGAATCAACGTTGTGATGAGGGGGGCTTGAAAACCGATGGCGGAGGCTGAGAGCAGGTTTACAATAAACCCGGCGTAGTTTGAAAGTCGCCATTCGGTGCTCAAGCCCGCCTGCTGAGCATCCGTGGTCAAGTAGTCGAGCAACAGAGGGATGAGGCCGTACCATGCGTAAAGCACCCCGACGATCATCAGCCCGATGGCTGCAAGCGACGCTGCGACCAAACGCGGACCGGGCTTGGGCAGGTTCACGTCCAGCTCCACGATGCGCCGTCTGACGGCTTCATGGTTCAAGCCGTGCTTGGCGACCTGGACAACCACCATCAGGCACACAAGAAGGAGCCCAACGTACCCTGCGATGCGGAGTTGCAGAAAGAGAAACTCAACCGGTGAGATCACGATGATTTCGACCCCTGCGGGCAGACGAGCCTCGTCGACGAGCCAAGAGATGAAATCGCTTGAAATTGGAAAAGCGATCAAGAAGCCGAGAAGAAACAGCCCCACGTAGTACTTGAGAGACCGCTGAAGACCGTTGCGAGCAGAGGCAAGAATTTGTCCACCCGAAGATTGGGCCAAACGCTCAACGGTCTGCTGAATGGGTTCACGTGCCATGCGTTTACGCCTCTTCGTCCGTCGCTGGCGACGTGGCCCACACATAAGAGGGTGTAGAATCGAGCCAGCTGCGTCCCTCTTTCCTCAAACGATAGAGGCGATACACCACGAAACCTGTCATCCACAACGAGGGCAGGCTCAGGAACATGGCTTGACCCATCTTGTCGTCGCCGTAATCGTTGATGATGCGCACCTCCATGACCGGTTCGTCTTCTGAAGCATCTGGGTAGTGCATCACCACGAAATGGTAAATCTTTGGCGATGTGATGTTGAGCGGCAAGGTGGTCTGCGGTGCAACGATGTGATGCTCACCCAAGGTTCTCATGACGTCCCAATCGATCGACCCCGTTTCCATGGCAGGAACGCTTGTTTCAACCATGACCAACACGATTTCAAGACTCGAGTGTTGATTGAGATTGGAGATGTTGGATTGAACCATTTCGCCCGGGTCGAACTTTTGTATGATTTCGAACGTGCTGTCGCCTTCCCCCAAACGGAACGAGATGCGCTCGTCAACGTTCTCTTCCTGATAGTTGACAGCCATCATCATGACCGTCAGCAGAACGAGCATGACGACGCCTTCGACGAAGATGTGCCGGCGTACTTTTTCTCGCCCAATCCCTTTGAAGACGGGGCCGTGGTCGTTTCGCAATCGTGGTTGAAGGTGGTGGATGAACAGGGCACCAATGCTGCCGATCAGCAAGCCAAGAGGGATGTCAACAACCCAGTGGATGCCGAGGTAGAGGATGGTGAAAATGAACAGCAGGGTGTTGATTGAAACGAACAAATGGTAGTTCCAATGCCGCCATTCACGCAGCGTTCCCCCCTGCTCTTTGACGTGAAGATAATTCAGCATCATGATACCGAAGGGAATCGCAACATGGAGACTGGGAACTGCGTTGTCCAGCGGGTCGTGGAGGGCGTAGAAGACTGTGTACCAACCCTCGTGGTAGAGCAAAGCGTCCATGCCAGGAATCCAGGAGGACGTCACTTCAACGTTGAAAAACAGGTAGTACGGAACCGCCAATGCATAGATGAGGAGATAATTGAGTGTGACCTTATCGGTCATGTCCCTGTCGCCAGAATAGGCAAAGTACACCGTCGTCACATAAATCAAAAACAGGTACACGAACAAGTAGTGAAAGTTCAGAAATTCAGTCAGTGCATCGTTGCGAAAGGCATCTTGAACCCATTTTGTGAGTTCACCCTCAACGTCGTGGACCCAATCGGTCCAGTGCCCGGTTCGACGCTTCATGGGTTCGTTGAGTTTGTCCGTGATGGATTTCCAGCGAATGATGACGATGTAGCCGATGGCGTGAAGATAATACCGTTTGTTGTGAAACTCTTCAGCCCACTTACGAACGGGCACGCGATGGGCCCGTTGACTGCGGGTGAAAAACCAGCATATGACCGGCGTGAGGACCAGAATCATGCCCATCATGATGTCATAAGGGTCCATGAATCGTCGGCATGGAAGGTGGCTTTATGCCTTCGGACACACCGTCGTCCATGGAAGGCCATTCAGGGTGCGCGCCGTAGTAACCTTTGAGGGGGGTCGCATTGAGGAAGCCTCATGGAGGCGGTGGAGTGGATTCCAGCACCCGAAAACACGCTCGAGAGCCTCAAGCACGGGTTACGGATGTTCGACGGTGTTGAATTCGATGTTCGAATCACAGCTGACGACCGCCTTATCATCCACCACGACCGAACGGTTTCGATCCCCCCGACCGAGTTGAAGGGACGCTCAAAGTGGCTTGAGGAGTGGAACCTTGACGACTTGGTCGACTTGGGTTTCTTGAGTTTTGATGCGTTCTTGGACGACCCCGACGTGCTCCGATTTTGGCGTGATGAAGGGAAAATGGGGTGTGTGGAAATCAAACGACCGCACCCAATGTGCCGAACGGGCGGAGGATTCCTTGGCAAGCGACATCACATACGTCACGTCGCACGCGCCATGGAACTGGCTGAAGCTGCTCTGGATGACCGAGAAATCCCTCACCACAACACGGTGTTTTACGCGTTCCACCGAGGGATGCCGGCTTCGGCGGAAGTTTCCAAGACCAAGCGGCCCTGGGCGGCGTTGATCCCCTACATCCCCCCGTACGGCAACCGGACGACGCAGCGGATGCAAGTGTTTCCTCAATTCATCACCACACCGTTCCGACGACTGGTCAATCGACATCAAGCCCAAGGTAGTTCCATGCTGCCCTGCGCCATGGAATACTTCCAAGCGTCCACACGACACCTGCCCGTTGGCCGACACGTCGGGTTGACCGGAGCCGGATTGGAGCGACTCACTCGAGTTAGAAAGGGCATGCCGACCTATGTCTGGCCAACCAAACCCGCGGTGGAGCATGACTTGGTCCGGGCGGGCATGTCCGCGTTGACCGACCATGCGGACCCCGAACTGACGTGGCTTCCGTCCGGTCATGCTCGCTGGCGACAACCGGGGGTTCGGCCTCTGCTGGACGGTGAGTGGACACGATTGGGCAACGCCACTCAGGAAGACCATCGAGCGCAACTGGCTGAGCTCGAATCTGAAACTCCACTGTGGAGCGAATGCGACCGCTCACGCCGGACTGAACTTCTCACCCAGTGGCGAAAACGGTGGCGATGGGAGCCGACGGTGGAGGACCTGCTTGGGCAATACGATGGGGCAACACCTCCTGCGTTTGCTCCACGCATGATCGGCCATCGGGGGTCGGGAAAGACCAGCAGACCGGTGCTGAACGTTCAGTCGACATGACGAAGGTCTTGTTCCTCAGCGATGTACTTTGGTCGGTAAATTGGCGTGCCCTTACCACCCCGCATCACGGTGCGTTCGTCGATGATCTGCGCACCAATACCGGACACTCGTGCCCACCCAAAGAACGTGGTGTAGTAGGTGGGGTCCCGGAATCCGATGTGATGGAGCAAGGCGCCGCTTGCAATGTCGACGTTTGCGTTTGGATTGGAGATTTTTTTGTTTTCTCCGAGGACACGCGGCGCAACCTCCCGAAGGGTTCGGATGATCTTGAAGTTTTCATCGTCGGGGCAAAGGCGCTCACCCAGGGCGAATTGCACGGTCGCTCGTGGGTCTTCTGCTCTCAGAACAGCGTGACCGAAGCCGAAGATTGGTCGCTTCGCCGCAAGTTCCTTTCGAACAAATGTTTCAACTTCGCTCGGGTCGCTGGTCCCAATTTTCAAGACGAATTCCAAACACGATTGATTGGCGCGACCGTGGAGCGGTCCCGAGAGGGCGTTCATTGCGCCCGCAATGGATGCATAGACCGTTGCGTGACCTGAAGCGATGGCTTTACCCGTGAACGTCGAGAGATTTCCGCCACCGTGATCCATGTGAAGAACGAGGTACGTTGAGAGAATTTGATCCATCAAATCATCGTCGATGTCTTCCGTTTCCAGAGTCCTGACAAAACGCTGAACCATGGTTAAATCAAGATCGTCATCCGGGATGTTCTCGCTGCGTCCTTCTCGGATTCGGAACAAAAGCCCCATCATGCGAGGCATTCGAGCGATGAGGTTGAGCGCGTCCTCTTTCCAATCACCCGTTGTGTCCAGCATGCCCAACGTGTGAACACCGACGCTGAACCAGTCCATGGGGTGGCCGTCGCGAGGGAGGGTCTGGAACACGGCAGCCAGGCTGTCGGGCACACGCCCCCGCCGGGCGAGATCAGCCTTGAAAGCAATGGATTGCTCGGGGGTGGGTAATTCTTTGTTGAACAGAAGGAAAACGATGTCTTCCGGTGAATATTGGGCCAATTCAGCAATGGGGTAGCCGCAGTAGTGAACGCCTTCGCTGGGTGTGACGAACGAAGTGCGGCACGTGCCAACCGGAACACCGCGTAAACCTGTGTTGAGATGAGACGGGCGGACCGCAAACATGGGCTCGTCGTCCTCCATCTCAAGGGCCTCGCAACATCCGACATCCATGTTCTGTATAAAGTCGGCTCCTGTTTGCAACCGATTGTAAAAACGGTGTCGCCACCAACACCGGCGCAGTCTATCGTTTTATGCGATAATCTGACGGAGGCCACGTTCGGAAGCCTTTGGTGGACGTCCTGTCAGCAAAAATGTTCAATCGGATGGTCTGTCCATCGATGAGCAGCGCATCCTCTGCATCGATGCCGGGGCACGCTGCTTTCACGCTCTTCCAAGCCGAAAGGGTGGCAAGATTCTCGCCCCACCACGGGAACGCTCGACACTGTGCCGGACGAACTTCGTACACCGTGCATTGTTGACGTTCGTTGAGATGAATGCAGACTCCGTCCACTTCCCGGCTTTTCAGGACGTATCGCCCGTCGTAGGTTCGTCGAGTGTCACGCTCGAGCCAATCCTCGACCGACAATTCAGCATGGTCGGCAAGCCGACTGGCGTCATCGGGCGACAAGTAAACGATACCACCGGGTTGGTCGCAGCATTTTCCGCAGTTGCTCTGACAGGAAAAATGAACACCTTCCATCCACCAAGGCGCCCTCACTCTTCCTCACCCACCAAGACACTGCGTGGGCGAATTCGTGAGAGGTGAACCACCTTTTTTTGAGGCGGTTGGACAAGCAAGTCTTCGGGATCCACGTCGGTTCCATCGATGTTCCACTCCCCCTCAGGTTCGTAGGTATCGAGGTCGTGCGATTCATCAGAGATTGCTTCATCGTCAAACGGCGGCAGAGGCTTACGGTCCGGATCGATTTCAACAAGGCGTTCTTCGATGACTCGCAACTCATCGGCGATGAGGATGAGTTCCTCGATGTCCGCATCCACGGCGCGCTGAGCCAAGGCCACCATGCGCTCCTCCAAGCTCTGGAGTTCAAGAGAGGACGCGACCACTTCTGAGGACATGGCGTTGACACGGGCATCGACGCTGGCGTCGATGTCCACCAGAACCTCGACGGCGCGTTCCACATCGTCACGATTGAGCGGGTCGTTGGCCCGCACAATGAAGTTCTCGCGCTCGTGAACGTCGAGCACGGACGGGCGGCCGGGTTCAAGGGTGTCCACCTCGGCCCTGAGGCGTTGCTCAAGCATCGTTGCATCGCTGCCGAGTCGCTCAGCATCCCATTCCGGAGGCGTGTAGTCGTCCTCACCCCACGACTCCAACGGGCTGTGGAGGTCCACGCCGCCCGGTGTGGCGGAGGAATAGACGGCGTCAAGTGCATTGCCAACGAGCTGTGAGGCAAGGTCGTCGACGCGCTGCCGCTCATCTGCTCTGCTTTTGGACACGTGCCCGTCGAGAAGGTCCGAAACATCGTCGCCGTCCAGTAAAACGGCTCCACCTTCAAAAGCGAGGGAAAGACGTTCAAGACGGCTTTCCATGGCACGCCAACCCGCCGGTTCCATGCGGCTGAGTTGGGCGAGGTGACGGTCGGAAACGAGGATGTTTTTTTGCGTGCAACGCCACCGTCCAAACGCCAGTAAAGACGCTGACTGGGGGGCGTCCAGACGGGTTTGAGTTGACCCTCGGAGCACGTCGCTGAGCCTTGAGGGAGGGAAGGCGTCGAGCGCATGGCGTCCGCCGACCACAACCTGAACGTTGTGGTTCAAAGCGTGGTCCACCAGCACGCCAAGTTGGTGGCTCCATGAATCGTCGTCTGCAAACACGTGCACGTCGTCGACCAGCAAAGCGCTCGCACCCGGCAATGCGTCCTGCCACGCGGTGTCATGAGCGTCCACCAAGGCCGCATCGGCAGCGGAAATGTGCAGCACATGACCCTCTTCGCGGCGCAGGAGCGCCTGGCCGGTTGCGTGGATAAGATGGGAACAGCCCGCTTGCGGGGCGGAACAAATGAAGAGAGGATTGAATGCACCGCCCGGGTGGTCGATCACGTGTTCACAACATCGCGTGGCCTGCATGTTCTCGTCCGTGACAAACCACTGCTTGAACGTCGAGGAGGTGGACCACCCCATGCGCTTGGGCCATGCGGCTTCGAGGTTCAACACTCGAGCTGGGTGGTGGAGCTCCCCCACGACGGGTGGAGCCATTTCCTGACCGAGTTTGTTGGATGTCCGGCCCCGTTGCTCGCTGAGCACTTGGCTCCAAACCGGCGTTCCGTCGTCCTCAACACCAACGTAAAACCCCTCGCCGTCGCTTGGAGACACCGGTGGTTGTTCCATACGACGCCGAAGTTCAACCAGTCGCTTTGCGACGTGGCTGGCGTAATTTGCCTCGGCCTCCAAAAACGAGGTGGGTTCGCCCACCTGCGGGCCGAGAACGCGTTCGGCGATGAGGTCGTATGTGGGACGCTGGGAGACGCCCACCGTCTGAAACAACGCAAGAGACCGGTCCGGGACGACCTTGGTGCCCAGCAGCGTGTTCAGTTTGGACTTCGCTGGACGCTGATTGGACGCAGTTGATTCGCCGACTGGCGCGGGTGGTGGTGATGTGCTGGCGGTGACAACGGCCGACCGCAGGTGGCGCTTGGCATCTTCCAACTCAGAGCGGAGTTTGGTCGGCAACGCCGTCACTGCTGATCACCTTTGTATCGCTCAAGAGCCTCTCCGTGATCGTTGTACAACGCCGTAGTGTCCATGTCTTCCAGATCGTCAAACGTCGTCCAACGCTCGTAAATGTCCTCCATGTCCAAGCTTCGTTGGTCCTTGGCCGATGCTTCACGGGCGGGTTTGGAGGTTGTCGCAACCGGCCGAAGACTGCTCGTCAACGGCTCGTCGGTTGAAGTCGAAGGGAGGTTCACGGTTTGCGGAACGATGGGTTCGGGCAAGGCGATGTTGTCCAAATTTGGAGAACTGGCTGCGCTGTCCTTGAGGGCCTTGGTCTGTACGGGTGTTTGAACGACGCTGTGCCGCTCTTCAGCGATGGCCTGCTTCTGGACAAACACGTCCATGTTTTCTTTTCGATAAGACTGTTTGGTGGTGGGCGGCGTGGGCCAATTGGGCAACTCTGGAGCGCTTTCGGTGACGGCTGCTGAGCGCGCAGGCGTAAGACCCGGTGCAATGGTGGGAAGCGAGGCCTCTGGTTTACGCCGAGGCATGCGTTGAGGCGATCGCAGTTGTGGCGGGGCATTGGGTGTTGCCTTCCGTTTTTGAGCGACCCTCATGCGAGGGTAGGGCTGCGGTCCAGCGAGGTCCTCCGGTGGAGCTCGAGGGGAATCGCTGACGTATCGACCCTCGTTCACAGGTTGGGAGTGTTGTGGACGCCAAGCCTGTTCACCCACCGAAACCGGCGATGGACTGGCCGCAGGGGTTCGCTCTTGAATCGGGTCTTCGTTCGGCCAGGCCTCAACCACGTCCGTAAGCGCTTGGACGGCTTGGGCACGTTCCTCTTCGTCGGGTTCGTAGCTCCCTCCCTCAACCACGTTCTGGTGCACGGAACTGGGTGCGCCCACCTTCGATCCTTGATGTTGAATTTGCGCAGCAAGCCATTGCTCCTCTTCCTCGTCGGGAGCCAGCAAAACGGGGTGGTCCCAAAGGGCGTCCGGTTCATGATTCCACGCCTCAACCACTCGCAAGCGAAGCGGGGTTGCCTCAGCCAAGAGACGTCGTTGGATCGCCGTCTCGAAAAGTTCGAGATCCGTGGTGATGAGCGCCACGTGATCGTTGAAACGCACGCCGTCGCAAACCGAACGCACAACGTCGATCATCGACCCCTCGCCAAAGGCGTTCCCGATGCGGTCAAGTCCGTCGAGGAGAATCACAGAGCGCTCGTTGCCCCACTGAAAGACGTTGACGACGGCCTCCATCGACGAACGTTCATCCAAGAGGGTGTAGCCGCCATGGGGAGAGAGTAAAGCGTAGCACTGCGGGTCTGGAAGCCGAGATGTATGTTCGGTCTCGGCGTGCGGAAGACCGAACAGACCCAGCAACGGCATGCCTCGCTCAGCGAGTTCAACGCCCAGTTGAATCATTGGATGGGGGTCGGGTGAATCGAGGAGATAGACGCATCCGGGCTCGAGGACCGTCCGGTCGCCGTTTTTTTCGGGTCTGGTGCGCTGACGTTCCTCGGTCTCGAGCGCCATCGCTTCGATGTCCTCCAATCGCGCCGCACGGCGCCAGGACGAGGACGGTAAACGGACGCTGGACCACCAAGTCTCGCTTCCTTGTTGCTGCTCTTGGTGCTCGAGATGAAGAACACTGGAGGGGTGTTGGCTCATGGTGGCTCGCAAGGCGTTCATGGTCAGCTCATACAGCAAGAGTTCATTTTCGACCGCCAAAGCGTCGTGTTCAATGGACAACAACGCCTCCAAGCCCATGCGTCCTTCCCCTCCTGCGTGGAAAGCCATCACCGGTTGACCGAGGCGGAAGAGGAGCCATCCCCTTGAATCCTCATCCTCCGGCGAGCGAATCAACACCGCACCGGACTGCTCGTGTACGGCTAAATTGCGCACCAAAACACGGAGAACATCAACGCCGCCGCGTCGTTGCTCAATCAAGTCGCCGTGTTCAATTATGACCATGCAGCAGCACCCTATGGAAGCACCTTTTGCACCCCCCCTCTTGAAGAGTGCGGCAGGTTTGGGAAAAGGCGAACCGTTTCAAGTGATGATTGACACGAGCGGACCATGCCCTCTCACTCGGCCCAACCCCTCTCCAACGAGGAAGCGGCGTTGCTTGAGGAAGGGGCCGAATTGTTTGATGCCGGAAAGTTTTGGCACGCCCACGAATCGTGGGAAGACCTGTGGAACGATTTGAAACGAAGAGCGGCGCCGATCGAGGAAATCCTTCTGGTGCAAGGTCTGATTCAAACAGCGGCGCTGCTGCTGCATTATGAACGCCATAACGAGGTCGGCGTTCGCAAACAGTGGGCCAAGTTAACCCCAAAACTCAGTGGATGGACGCTCGCATGGGGGATCGACGTCGCCCGGCACGTCGAGGTCATCGAAGGCTACGCGTCGGACGCCGGTGTCTGGACCCTCATCGCCAACGACCACCGCCTACCCAGAGCGTGAGGTTCAAAGGAAAGGAAGAGGTGAAGCGCTCATGGACAACGAAGAGACGATGTTGCCTCCTGACATGCTTCTCTTCATCCAAACACCGGTCGCCCAGCCCCTCGTCAACGGCCGGAACACAGCCCTCGCAGGAAGCGTTGCGTTGGCCTTGGTTCTGTTCGCTGTCCTGCGATGGGTCGCCTTGAGTTCAACCCTCGCTGGGATGATTGCATTGACCACGTTGGGGCTCAACCTGACCGTCGTTTTGATGCGTTTCAACGCTCACGCCTCGACGCCCCTTGCCGTGAACATGAATCATCCGTTCATGGACGACGTACCCATGGGCGACGCCAGAGTCATGGTCCGAATGGCCGATGGACGCTGGATTGACCCAGGAATGCACCGTGTCCGAACCGCACCAGAGGAACTGCTGGGCGGCCACAATCTCGTCCAGGACACGGAAGACTACCCCATTCTTGGCCACTTCAGCGCCAAGAGCGATAATGGCGGAACGCTCACTCGGCATCTTGCCCTCATCAATCAAGCGATTGCGCTGCGAGACGCTGTGAACGCTGTCCCAGACCCCATAGAGGACGCTCGCGAACGAGAAGCAATGGAGACGGGATTGTTGGACCGATCGTGGCTTGAAGACGAGGCAGAGGTGGAGGTTGAAAGCCCGCTGGTGTCGTTTTTCAGGGCAAAAGATTGATTCTTTTTACTTGAATCCACCCCTATCTTCAAAACCGGGTCAACAAACCGGGGGTTGTGCCAACCAACGAGACGTGGATGTCAAAGGTGGAAGCGTTGGCGCCAGCCGAGCAGGAAACGCTGCTGGGGACTTCCCTCTCACGACGCTTTGCACAGCTGCCGTTGTGGCTCAGCCACCCTGCGAACATCGGTGGTTTTTACGGCCTCTTGGTGGCTCTTGCGCTGCTGCTCCCCTACGCTTTTGGTGAACAGGACAACGAGGTCTGGGGTGTTCAGTGGATTTACCACACCTCGTTGTTGCTCGTGGCGTGCGGCATTTGCGGATTTGTCTCGCTGATCATGGTGGCCGTTTCAAAGCGCCACCCTGTTGCGCCCCCACGACAGATTCTCTACCCGATGCCTTTCGTCGGACTGGCGTTGCTGACGGTGGACCGTGTGGGCTTGGTCGGTGTCCCGTCGATGCTGGTTTGGGCCTTGCTCTTGCTCCCTGGACCCATGTACGTGCACCTGTCGTGGGCACCTCGCTGGAGGTTGCTGTGCATGATTGAAGACGGGAAAGACCCGTTCATCGGCTTGCAGACCAAGGGCGAAGAAACCATCGAAGCCGAAGAGATGGTGGGCGAAGATACGGAAATGCTCGAAGTCGTGGATGCGTTCGAGTCCGAATGAACTCAAATCACACCGACTTGAGGGCCCACGCTTTCAAAACACCTCAGGACGGTGTCCAAGTCCTCACGGGTCAGACCCGCCGACATCTGGGTGCGGATGCGGGCCTTGTCCCGTGCGACCATGGGAAACACGATCGCACCCGCCATGACGCCTTGATCGCCCAAGGCATGCGTCATCGCCTTCGCCGTCGAGGATTCACCGCACATTACGGGTATGATGGGGGTCACGGATTCGCCGGTGTCAAAGCCCATGGAGTGGAGCTCCTTGCGGAAATAATTGGTGTTCTCCCACAATCGTGCGTGGTGTTCAGGCTCCGACATCAGCACCTCGATGGCGGCCTTTTGCGCTGCTGCAACACCGGGAGGTTGCGAACCCGAGAGGAGCCACGAACGCGAGTGATTCAGGGCATGAGTACGGGTCATTTCGGTGCCTGCGAGAATGCCACCCTGCACACCAAGTGCTTTTGAAAACGAACCGGTTTCAAAATCGACTTGCCCTTGCAGTTTGAAATGGTCAACGATGCCGGCGCCGCCTTCGCCCAACACACCCTCACCGTGGCAGTCGTCAACGTAGACCATGGCGCCGTATTCCTGAGCGAGAGCCGTTATCTCGTCCAAAGGTGCAACGTCGCCGTCCATGGAAAACACGCCGTCGGTGATGATGAGTTTTCGGCCAGCGTCATCGTTCGCCTTCAACACCGCTTCCAATTCGCCCATGTCGTTGTGAGCATACACCGCTCTGGAAGCCTTCGTCAGACGGACGCCGTCGATGATGGAGCCGTGATTGAGTTCATCCGAGATGATGACGTCCTGGGGACCGGTCACCAAGGCGGGGATCAGCCCAACGTTGACCGTGTAGCCTGCGCTGTAGATCAGCGACGCCTCAACGCCCTTGAATTCAGCCACTTTCTTTTCGGCCTCAAGGTGAATGTCCATGGTGCCTGCAATGGCCCGAACAGACCCGCTGCCAGCGCCGTACTTTGCCGTGGCATCTTGCATCGCTGCGACGACCTTCGGGTGGGTGGTGAGGTTGAGGTAGTTGTTGGCCGACAGCATGATGGTGGGTTTTCCGTCCATTTGGCAACGAGGGACGTTCGGGCCTTCGAGCGTCGGTGGTTCCCACAGCAAGGATTGATCGTTGAGTTCGTCGAAGCGAGCCTTCATCCAAGACATATCACCGGGCATGTGTGGTCCTCGCCCAAACCAGGCGTTGCTCATTCAAGGTCTTTTGTCTTCGACGTCCACACCGACCAGTGCCAACACATCCCGATCGCTGATGTCGAGCACATCCCCTTGATTCAAACGATGGTCTCGCAAATCAAGCCGCCCAATGGCGCGCCGATGGAGCGCGACAACCTCACCACCAACCGCCGAAACCATGCGTCGGATTTGCCGTTTTTTGCCCTCGTTGATGACGAGGCTGAGTCGTCCGTCGCTTTCAATCATCGCCTCTGCAGGGGCCGTGATGTACGTCTCAATATGCCCGTTGGTTTCCAACTCAATTTCCACACCGGCTCGCAGGCGCTGCACGGCTTCGTCATCGAGGCGACGTGCGGTGGTGACCTCGTAGCGTTTGGCCACCTTTGCTTCCGGTGATGCCAGGGAATGAACCATGCCACCGTCCGTGGTGAGAATCAGCAAACCCGTGGTGGCTTCGTCAAGGCGCCCAACCGAGACAAATCGGTCAAAATCAGTTGCTTCGACCTCGTTCTCGATCATCGCAAAGACCGATTGTTTGCCGAGGCGACGTTCCTGTTTGTTCAGTCTCGAGCAGATCACGCCGTACGGTTTGTTCACCAAAAAGGTGCGATGATTTGCGGGAAGGACGAGCCGTTGGCCGTTCCATTCGACGTGCTTGGTGTTTGGATTGAACTGAAACGCAATGTCCTTGACGATTGAGCCCGCAACCGAAACCTCACCGCGCCAAACGGCGTCCTTCACCGAACGTTTGGAAGGAAAACGTCCTGTCTTGGACAAAAATTGGTGAAGGCGAATTTTCGGCATCTTGGTCGGGCCACGAAGCCGCAGCATTAGGCTTTTTCAGCCGGTTGAGGTGCAGGGACCCAAGACGGGCCTCACGGCGATTCCACACGGGTCCTCTCGGCGTTGGTTGTGCGCGCCCGTTTGTTGGCCTGAACCGTCTCGAACGCTTTCATCACGGGGGCAAGTCGGAGAGCACGCGCCTTGGCCTCCGCCTCCGACCGTGCGATGAGCGATTCAGCGCGCCGTCGCTCGACGTCTGCGCGAGTGCCCGCTCGGACCATGGCCACCTCACGATCGTGGTTCGCTCGATTGAGGCGCTGCTGCTGCTCGGCCGTGGCTTCGTCTTCGTCGTCTCGACGGCGAATCCATTTCCACAACGCTCGGGCACTTTGGAAGGCGGTGAAATAACTCGAGGTGGGCATCTTCATGGTGGTCTCCAAGTGCGAGCTGGTGGGTAACCTATTTGTTGCTATTGCCCGAAAAACCATCAGCGTTATAATGCTACGGCGGGGCTTTTCCGTCATGGCAACCCGTCGTCGTGCCTTGTTTCTTTCCGCACTGGTGCTGCAACTCTTGATGGTGGGCGCCGCAGCGTCTCCGCTGGCGGACGACATCAACCCGCTCGGTGACGCCTCGAAGATGAACACTGACCTTGTCGAACGCTTGGCTGAAGCCGACGACGCGACGACGTTGCCCGTCATCTTCCAGCTCCACTCCCCCGTCACCCACAGCGATGAGGCCTACATGGAAGAGCTTGGTCTCGAGGTGATCGGCCACGCCGCTCTTATCGATGGAGGGCTGCTAGAGGGCGCAGCCATCGATGTTCGTCGCCTATCGTCGTGGGAGCGCGTGGAGTATTTGGAACTCGATAAGCCACTGGAATTCTTCTACCTC
>MDTG01076762.1_pt1 | contig 19178 bp, 20 predicted proteins | sample 811421 | NCBI WGS metagenome assembly MDTG01 (sample SAMN05326645, study PRJNA326480) | marine metagenome | isolation source: seawater | place: Pacific Ocean: South East | collected 2011
CCAGCGGGTTGGGGGGATAAGCAGTGAGTAACCCCTTACTTGAGTTGACTGGTAAAGTTGACTTTGAGATGGGTCGAAGGGATTTCAAATACTTCTTTGAGGACATATGCGGTTTTCAACTAGCACATTTCCACAATGAATGGTATGAGATGTCTGAAAGACACAACAAGACCTGCGTTATTGCATCTCGTGATCATGGCAAATCTGTATTCTATCGTGTCTATTTGTTATGGAAAATGGCATACAACCCCGGCACTGAAGTCCTATTCTTTTCACACAGTCAACATCAGTCCATTGACCACATGGCAAAGATGGATGAGTTGATTATGACTATTCCAGCATTAGCGCATCTAAAACCAAAGCGTGGGTGGGCAAAGCAACTATTCAAGTTTACAAACAAATCATCAATCAGGGCTATGTCAGTCGGCAAAGCGGTTCGTGGGGCGCACCCTGACATCGTAGTGCTTGACGACATATTGTCTAGTGAAGCGGCAACGCAATTGAAGTCCGTTGCCCAATGGTTCTATACCGCCTTATTGCCAGTATTGCACCACACAGCACAGTTGTGTATTGTTGGAACACCGTTCTCATTTACTGACTTGTATGCTGAATTGAAAGGCTTGAGCGGGTATGAAGTTAGAGAATATCCCGCAATCAATGAGCGAACAGGAGAACCTCTATGGCCTGAACGCTGGAATCTTGATGCACTAAACTCAAGACGCAATGAAATGACATCGATTGCGTTTACTCGTGAGTATCTGTGTCAGCCGTTGTCAAGTGAAGAGAGTTTATTCCCTGAAGAGATGATTGCCAACGCCAAAGATGATTCTATTGCGCTGTCATATTATCCTGACCCTGATGAGAATCTGAATTACTACATCGGCTGGGACCCTGCTATCAGCCCTGATCGAAAAGCCGACTATACTTGTATGATGGTTATAGCAATGGATGAGAATAGACACAAGCGCATTATCCATACACATCATGAGAAAGGAATGGACTTCAGTAGTCAAATCGACAAAATCATTGAGTTGAATGCACGATTCAATCCAGTAATTATTGAATTGGAAACCAACAATTTCGCATTGGCGTTCAATCAGGTATTGAAAGAGATTAGCGATTTGCCAATCAAGCCGTTCAATATGAGTCGGATGAAGAAGGAGGCATTGATTCACACTTTACAATTACACTTTGAACAGGGGCATCTAAGGATTCCCTACAAAGATGAGGGTTCGACATTGCGTCATATGAATAACCTGATTACCGAGTTATCGACATTCACTATGCTTGAAAACGGCAGGATGGAGAGTTTAGGCGCACATGACGATATGGTTATAGCACTTGCTTTGTCCGTGCAAGCAACAAAGGAATACAGGGATAACATTGTAATCCTCGATGCGGACACATGGAGTAAACGGTTGGGGTGGGCTGATGCGTGATCGAATAGAAGCGGTAATTGGTGTTGAGTCATTAGTCGATGCACTGCGTAAGTTTAATCCTAATGTAAGACAGGATGACCCTTATGGTCGTGGTGCATCAACAGTTGCTGTTGGCGGTGCGCTGTTGTCTGAAGCACGAAAGAAGTTGAAAGAGGCTGAAAAGGAAACTCGTCAGGCTGAAGAGGAGGTTGCTAGTGCTGAAGAACAAGAAGCATCAGCCGAGCCACCCGCTATTGACGGGACTCCACCTATTGAACCCGAAATGCCTATGGAACCTGCTGATGCCTCGCAATCATTATTGGATTCAATCAAACCGGAGGATTATGGTGGTCCGAGAGAGGAAGCGGGTGTTAGGGGTATGAAGAGTGAGTTAAGCACTTCAGCCCCCGCCGAAACTGATGGTTCTGAAGCCACGCCTCCTCCTAATGCGGAATTACCAGTAACAAAGACTTGGTTTGTCGATAACTTTGGAATGAGTAGTGCGAAGATTACTGAAATACTCGTAAAAGCGGAGGCACATGATGTGCTAGAAAAAATCCAACCTCTAATCATAGAAGAACGCAAAGCAATAGTGAAACAGTATGAAGGCGTTGACCCTGAAATTGTAAACGACCTGCCATTGCAGGATGTTGATTATGCTCACTTAGGTAAGAATAGCGAAAGACTCCGCATTCCATTTTTACAATTAGCAAAGGCATGGGCCGGTGATGATCAGGAAACAAAGGATAAGGCATACAATCTTTGGAGGAATCGCATTGACAAATCAGCAAGGCTATCAACTCGTGAGAATGCAATCCTTGAGCGTTGTTCCGAAGTAATGTATGAACGGGGTCCTATGAATGCACAGACCCTCCAATCTTATGGAGTATCATCCCCTTCAAAAGAAATTGCCAAATTGATAAAATCACACGGGTTCCTATACGACATCGTTACAGCCGGTCAAGGCACTAGGGCTGATGAGCGAAGTTTGTTTTATGACATCGATAGGCCTGATGTTGTAATCAAAAATGTTGGTCGCCTAGTTGGTTCATTACTGGATACTGGCGGGGAATTAGGAATTGGTCCTCGTGGCGAGCCTAGATTGACAATGCCGTTCTCTAGTTTGAATGCACCAGCATATGCCAACGCTGTTAAGAGTGAGATGGGTGTCAGGAATGTCAGGGCGGAGGGTTCATCGTTGATTATAGAAGGCGACTTTGCTGTTCAAAAAGCACTTGAATGGGCAATACCATCCATGAATGAAAAGAAAAATGATGCTATCATTATGAAGAAGGCATTGGAGGGCCATGAGGATGCACAGAAACTTTTGGCATTCAATTACGCATTGCCATCAAGTCAGATGGATATGATGAAGGCATGGAATTGGTCTATTGAAAGGTTCGATACTGTCTTGAAAGAGGTGATTGCTGATGTCTGATTCTAAGCGAATGGAACGGTTATTCTCCGCTATTGGAGTTGACATGGAACGCCATACTACGCCAGTGCCAGCAATGCCGCTCTTTACCAGTGGTGTTCAGGAACCACCGTTGCTTCAAGGGATTACTATCCCTGCTTTGTATGCGGCGGCGTATGAATGCGTTGTTCTCCGATCAATCCTCAACCATTTGAATGTTGAAACATTTAGAAAAGGCTGGGCATGGAAACCTAAGTTTGTTGTCAAGTGTCGTGAATGCGATGAAGAGTATCAACAGCAAATAGAAACTTGTGAGAAGTGTGGTGGCGAGGTCAGGTCCCCTGACAAAGAGCAACTAGAATATGCCGACATCATCCTCAAGGAAAACAACCGAATGCGTCAGTCATTTATTGAAGTCCTTCGTGAAATTGAAATGGACTTGAACATTGTTGATGATGCCTATATTGTATTGACAAAGGAATACTTCATCGACCCTGCAACCAAGAAGCCGCAGTTTTATCGGATTAAGGAGATTACTCGTGCTGACCCTATCTTCATGCGTATTGTTGCTGATAAGCGTGGTGTTCGTGGTGGCAGGCAATACACCAGTTTAGTTGACCGTTCATTTAGAACATCTGACAAAGATGCTAAGTGTCCAAAGACGGGCATGGCGGTGGTTCCTATTCATTACATGAATCTCGCAGGTGTGGGTGCTGGTCAGGTTTACACTGATGATGAAATCGTGCATATCAGTAAATGGTCGCCGTCAAAACTCTATGGTCGAAGTCCTATTGCTACTATGTGGAGGCAGGTCAATACACTGATAGCAATGGATAACTATGTCTATTCGGCATATCAGAAGCGAAGGATGCCTCGTGGAGTGATGGTTATCAAATCCTCTAACCTTGAAACGGTTGAGCGAACCGCTAGGAATATACAAGAACATCTTGAGAGGGACCCAAATTATATTCCAACTGTTGGTGTTGAAACTGAATCAGGTCGTGGCGGTCTTGAGTATGTCCGTATGATGGACACACTAGAAGAGTTACAATACATACCGATCAAGGATGACATCAGACAACGCATTGCCGCATTCTTCGGAGTATCAAATGTATTCATGAATGATGTATCCGGTGGCGGTTTGAATAATGAGGGTATGCAAATTGTAGTCAGCAATAGGTCGGTTGCATATGCACAGTCTATTTACAATACAGTCTTATTCCCAGCATTGATGGATGCATTTACAATCACTGAATGGACATTGACATTGAGTCCGCACGAGGAGGAGGATGAAATTATGACTCTAAGGCGAGATGAAATGGCAATTCGTAACATGATGCAAATGAAGCAGGCTGGTTTCGATGCTACATTAAGAGATGGAACCGATAACGAAATGCTAGAGTTTGATTACAAACAACCTGACCCTCAAGAGGTAGCGGCGGCTCAACAAGCGGCCCAAGCCGCACAGCAGGGTGGAGGACAACAGCAGGGCGGTCCCGTTCAAACAAGCAGGGACCAAATCGAAATAACCCCTGAAATGTTATTCAAAAGAACCGAGTTTACCCCGAATAGAGGGGGGTCACTTGTAATACCTGAAGCGGCGGCTGTAAATGCTGGTAATGGAATCCCTCCATTGAGAACAGTTGGTGCTAGTCAAATAGGGGATAGAAGTGGTGCTGGGCAATCTCCTGATCATATCAAGCGGGTTGAGGGAGAGCCTGCAATGTCATCATCAAAGGGTGACAAAAGGGACTTCAAAACTGCTGGTGAGAAAACAGTTGATAACAAATTGAATCAAATGGAACGGAGAGCCGGTTCAAAGGGGCAACGATAAAGAGGGTCCTAGTCATCGGATGGAGTGGTCGAGATGAGTGGAACGATTGGAGATTTTGGAATAATTAGTAAAATGGACCCTATGGCCCGCCGTGCTTTGTCACAAGTTGAATCAATGCAAAATGCAATACAGCATAACAATAGAGATGATGTCGCCAAGCATTTAGAAGCGGCGGTAAACGCTCTAGCACAGTTGAAGTCCGACTTAGATTTGCACGACAGATTACAGAAATCTTTCACCTCGGCGACAGATTCTAGTCAACTCCAAAAATCCGTTGGAAACTTACACCAATTCAAAGCAAAGGATTCTGACTACGAGGGTAGTGACGATGGAATTGTAATGGGAGTATCCCGTAAAGGCCGTTCAACAACTGTTATGCGACCTCACCGTGTATTTTGAGGTGTCTGAATGTATTGGGATGAAGGTAACAGTAAAGCGGTATCACCGAGATTCCGTCATGATGGCGAGCAACACAATGGCTTGATCATCAAACAAATGCCAATGCCTTCTCCCGCTGGTGACATGGCAGGGGGGATGGGAATGCCACCAATGCCACCTGCGCCTCCAAAGTCAGCCATTGGGGTTATGCTGGATGAAACGGACTCGATGATACAAGCACTTGGCGACCACATGGGCGGGATTGGACAATTGCTTTCACAAAGCCGTGCAACTGGTATTGATACTCAAACGACATTGAGTTTGCAGGGTGACATGGAAAAGTTGCGTCAAAAAGCATTGAGTTTACTTCAAGATGTGGGCATGATCAAGGAAATGCACGCTTCATTAAGTCAACACGGTCCACCTGTAAATGACCCAATGCTGGCGGCATCAATGCAACAGGACCCAATGAACATGCCTCAACAGATGCCTCCTCAAGATGCGGCAACAATGCCCCAAGATGCGATGTGATGCCAAATGAGTGATACTGATATGCAAAAGCAGGCTGAAATCGACCTCATGAAAGAGATGGTTGAGGAGATTAGAGAATTGCGAGAGCGTGTAGTATCACTAGAATCTCAAAATCAAATGCTGACAAAATCCCTTGATGACCCTGAAACAATGATGCGTAAAGCAGGTTGGCTGAAGGTTGTTACTCCAATGGCTGATGAAACATATGACCCATTACAGCGTGATGTTGGTGATGGTTCACAATCTTTCACTGGACCGTTTCAAGGAACAGGCAATACATTCCAAAAGTCACGGTATGACCAACTAGAGGAATGGAAAGAGGCTGAACAGCAGGTGATGCGACAATGATTGAATGGCACGACCCCTCCAAAACACCCGAAGGCGAATTACTGAAAGATATTCTAACAATGGAATTAGATATACTGAAGTATCAACAAGAGCCATCAGTCGAAAACGGTGTTCCAATGTTTATGGACCACGCAGGAGGCGTGCCTGTTCAAGCCGCTAGTGGTTACACTACAAACCAAGTTTATCCTCACTTTGAGCAAAATGCACCAGCATCAAAACCAATCAGCGAGGTTTATTCAATGCCAGCATCCTATCGAACAGGGCATGATGCTAAAGGTTCATCAATGCACATGCAGATGAATGATGGCGGAACCAGTAAAGGCATGTATCGTGATTCGGTTGAAGATAAGATGAGCAAACTGACAATGATCAAGAAGGGTGCTACTTCTGAAGACATGCAGGTTATCAATGAAATAGAGGATTTGCTCAAACAAATTGAAACCCGCCTATGATAAGGGGGGTTTAGATGGATAAAAATCAAGAACATTTGATTCTGAAAAGAACCGATACTGTCTTGTCTATTCTATTACTCAAAGATGTTGATGTCCCATCATACATGCAGGCGATACAAGAGGGTATGCCTGCGGGCAATGATATTGCGATTGCGTCAACATTAGCCGCCGCTGATTCAAAACCAGTTTATTCAATGCGTAACTTGAACAGCCCTATGTCGGCATCAAGTATGGTAATCCCTGAATCGATGAAAGACTTCCTTTCAGGACATGCCAAAGTAACTACTGATTACACACAGGACTGGCCTCAAGCGGCTGAAGACAACCCATTCGGTGAACACCACCCGTTTGGTTTCAAGTCTAACAGCAACCCAATGTTACATGGTGCGGCACATGGCGAACCCGAATATGTAAATCACATCATGGGGTCCATTGAAAAGTTACCATCTATGGCTGAACAGGAAAAGATGAAGTCCAATGTTCCGACTACTGAAATGGGAGTTGTTGATTACTTAGGGTTGCCAATCGAAAGTCAACATGACCTTTACACCCGTGATCGTAATCGTAACTCATTCCAAACTGATGAGGAATATATGGAAAGTAAACGAAACGACTTATCGACATCTTTTGGGATGTTGCCTATGCTCTTTGGTTTAGAATGGCAAACCGGAATGCAAAGAAGCAACTTTGTGGATTTGCTTCAAGAGATGGCCAACACATCAGATGCTAAGTCACCCGATGCATTGAGGATAGCAAATCAATTCCAAGAGAAGGCTGGTATATCTTGGGGTCGTGCTTTGCGGAATTGGCGAGAGCGGTTCAACCCAATGCTATCGTGGTGGCAAAGGTCCCCTGATAGGCATGGACCAACTGAACCACATCCGGGTGGAGATTTAGAGCATTACTTATCGCCATACATTTCAACGGAGGCGGGAATTAGCCCGTCAATGACCTATCATCACTGGGAACCATACCAGTATTGGGGAGGAGTTGGCCGTAGCACTGATTCTCTAAACAGTGTATTTAGTCAAACATATCCCGATATATTCAATGGGGGTTGGATGAATGAACATCTGATCAACCACGAGATGCATGAAAAAGGACCATTCAATTTAGGGGGTTCTCATTTTCCTAGCGCAGTAAATCAATTAGAGTTTGATAATCCGGCTAGAGCATCATTAGGCTCTCACTTTGACCCTGACAATGATTATCAAAAGCGGCTAGCATTGTATTCAGCGGCATCAAATAGGTTACATGAACACCCATCAGAATTGACTGGTGGCCGCATTGATGTCCCTGATGATGCCTTGATGATGTCTAATTTGGGTCGTGCATTAGCATCACAGACCGACATGGGCGGACCTAGAGTTGGGTTGAACCGAGAGGACCACCCGTTCTCAACTGATGATTATTGGAAACATCACAATGAACACTTTAGGGCATCAAACAGCCACATCTCTCGTGTAATGCAACAGCACGCTCAAAAGGTCATTCAACAGTTTGGCCCACAGGTCCTAAACCCAATGGGTTCTGAAGACCCTATGACTCATGCAGTATGTCGAGGCAATCTTCAACAAATTGCGGCGGCGGCTAATCATTCATTACTTCGTATGCAAATGGGTGAGTCATACAAAACTCTAGCACCGAATGCGGAGTTAGCGTCTGTTATGGGGCCGGTTGGACCAGTATCGCCTGACTCCCATGCTGTTGTCCCGCCCACTTATGTCAGCGGTGATACTGATGCATGGGGTCATGAAATGCCGACCAACCTAACTTGGAGGTTTGACCCTGAACAGAATGGATACTCATACAACATTACCGATTCACCTTTCGATATACTTCAAAGGACAGCACATGCTGATTTGGTAAGAGCAATATCCCCCTCGTTGATGGGGCCGATGTCTAAATTGCCAGCAAAGCAAAAGGACATCAATGCAATATCGGCGGCTGATGACTTTGGTTACGCACCAATACAGAATGGTTCGCTTCGTAAAGCGGATGATTATGAGCCAACTGGCGTGTTTGAAACTATGATCAAGCCAGCACATACAGTATATGACCTTGATGACTTGTCAACAATCAAGGGCTTTAGTGGGGATTGGGTTGTTCAAAAAATGCCTGAAGGTAAAAGAATGCTTGTAAAGAAGGAGGGCAAAAGAGTTGACCCAATCGATTTACCATCAAAGGTCAAGAAGGCATTGAAAGAGCGTGAAGGCGACTTTACTGTTGATGCATATGTGAAAGGTAACGAATTGCATGTGGTTGATTTATTGGTTCACAAAGGCACTGACCTGCACATGGAACCACTAGAAGACAGATTGAATGCTTTGAGAACGCTTTACCATTCAGATGAACACATTAGTTTTCCAATGCCAAAGTCGTGCATTACTACTGATGATGCAGGTCTAAGTAAGGCTGTTGAAGAGTTAGGAGGGGCTGGTTTACTAATTAGAGATGCTACTTCGACTTTCATTAAAGGAAAAGAGGCACATCCTAAGTGGGTCCACTTTGCTAGTGAGGAGATTTCTAAGACAACACCATATGGTCCACTGCCGGAGGTCATGGTCAAAGGCGGGGATATTATACTGGAATACCCCGGTTTGTTAGAGCCAGTCATTGTAAAAGGAGATTTTGATGGTCGCTATTCAATGGACATCGACTTGTATAAGGGGACAACCACCCTCGTTAAACATGCTAGGACTCAACTCAAGTTATGGGGTCCAGTGGCTATTGAATTGTTAAAAGAGGGTGCTGTTGCCGGAGGCGGCGGTGGAACCGTAACATCATCAACAGGCGGGACACATAATGCTATTCATTCCGCACCTGCAATGAAAAAGAGGCCACGAAAGCGAAAGAAGATGAAAAACGACCTTATCCTGCGTGCGCCTGAATTGTTGGATGACAGTGGTGATCGAGAACATCAAGGTCATATGATGACTCATGCAAAGCATGCGTTACAAGATAAAGAGGAGGCTATGACATCTGATGAATTATGCACAGAAGTCAAAGGATTGACCCCTAAGATGATTGAAGTCTTTGGTCCTGAATACGGTATAGAGCGGACTGAAGAAGGTGACAAGTGGACATTGAATGAGGCAATAGATGATGACATTATTGAAAACTTCATCTATCCTCGTATGAATAGTGCATCCCCTGATGGTGGTGCTTGGTCAGGAATGCAGGCGGATATTACAGCACCTAGAGGGCCAACCGAATTAACAAATGATGAGGCTACTACTATTGGGGCTACTTCAGATAATGAAGATGAAGAACCAGTTGAACAGCCATACCACTTGTCAATACGGGTTAAACCTGAAGAAGGCCCTGCCACTATTGACATAGAGAATGGGCGTGCCAAGTTATCTTATCCAATGAGGACACCCGCCGAAGAAGCCACTGAACAAGAGGTCAAGACAAAGGTCGAAACCACTGATGCCCCTGATGATGAATTGGCTGAAGAACAGTTAATGGCCTAACTCGGCCTGTTCCTCTAGGTATTCTTCTATGATTTCAGACTTGAACATCTCCTTAATGGGTGAACAGCACCAAGGACATATAGCAATCAACACCCCCCCAATGAAGGCCAGTCTTCCATTTATCTCTTCAAACTCTCCACCACAGCAACTACAACCATGCACATTCTCGCTCATAATCTATCCGATGGGGGTTTAGCATATTAGATCAACTCACAAACCTACCCCTTCATATAGAAAGACATGATTCTCGGTTTTCATGGCGACCAAGATTATGGCATCTCCAACAGTCAGAACCTCCGGGTTTTCGGCAGTTGGTAGTGACTTTATTCTAAAGGCCGCTGACGGTAATGACCTATTCATTGCAGGATATGCCAGCGTGGATATGGTTGATAAGCAGGGTGATCGAATCCCAGCAGTAGCATTGTCAAAGGCGTTTGACAAGTTTATGGGCAACAAAGCATTCCGTAATGTTCAACTAGCCCACAGTGGTATTCAAGTCGGTGAAGTTGTTTCTGACTACACTGATTCCGAAGGTCGTGTTTGGAAATCTGAAGTTGACGAACATGGACTATTCGTAGTATGTCGCATTCGTGACGACATCCAAAAAGCCCGTGAGGTCCAAAAGCAGGTCCGTAGCGGCGAGTTGAAAGCATTCTCCATCGGTGGTCAGGCACTATTCCGTGTCACCAAGACAACCCCTGAACATGGGACTCACAGGGAAATAACCGATTTGGAATTGCACGAGATTACTTTGTGCAAAAAGGGAATTAACCCGGAGGCCCGATATACAATCCTAAAGATGGATAATGAAAGTGAAGTGAATACCATGAGTAACGAAACCTTGACAGAAATAAGAGATAGCCTAAGCCGTGTATTAAAACACATTGAAGAAGAACCTGAAACTGAAGAAGTCGTCAAGACCGATCAAGTTGAAGACAATGGTGCAATTGCATACATTGACACTTTGGAAAAGTTTGCACACGAAAGCGGAGTAAACCTAGACGCATTGCGTGGTCACTTCGGTTTAGAGAAAGCATACCTCCAAGAAGGCAGTGGCGGATACAGCCATCGTGGACAAGGAGATATGGAAGGTAGCGGAGAATCCGCATCTGAACCAAGTTACCCTGCATTGCCATCCGCTAGCGGCAATCAGAATGTTATCAAGCAAACAGGCAGTAAGATGAACATGAATGCACCATCAGGTAACAAGAATGTCATCAAGTCCGGTTTGAATCTTTCACCTGACTCCCTAGAGCGTGGATACCGTGCATATGCATCAATCCGTGATGAAGAGGCGGTCAAATCTCTAGTTGAGAAAGAATGGAAAGACCGTTACAATGCTGAAACTGAACAAGCATTGGAATTACAAAAGGCTAACGACTTTGGTGGCCAAATCAACTCACTCCGAGCAGAAATTGCTTCCCTGAAGCAAGAAAACTCAAGTTTGCAGAAGTCCGTAGTTGCTGAACCAGCAACCACTTCTGTCCGTGTCCCGACTCACGATGAGTATGCGGCAATGGGCAACGGTGTTGACGGATGGAGAGCCGCTGAAGACCTAGCACGGAGGGCTTTGAGAGGAGAATAATCCTTTCAGGACATTTGAGGAGAGATTAAAATGAGTGGATCAAGAGGATACTTACGAACAATTGAAGATATGGAACGCCTATACTACGGTGCAGGTGCAGGACAAAACGCATGGGCATACAGTGGAACAGACCTATTGAAGGCTGATTCACCACTAATGTCCACCACCAGTGGCACATACAACGCAATCTTTGGCCGAAAAGTTTGGTCACAACTAAATCAAGAGTTTAACGCATTCAGTATAATGCCTAAGAAACCTTGGGAAAAGAGTGGATGGCGTGTAGTCACCGAAAAGCCTGACTCAACAAAAGGCGGCGGTGTTCCTGAAAATGCTACACTACCTGAAACTAGCAAACCAATTTTCCAGCATATCAATGACAAGCCACGAACAGTTGCTCACACTTTCGACCTAACTGAAACTGCAATGTTCCTTGCTGACAAGGATGACGGTCTAGGCGATGCTCGTGCTGTTATGAAGATGGAGATGGCAAAGCACCACGCTGAAACCATTAACAAGATGCTTCTCAAGGACATTTCATTTAGAAGCACCACTTTCAATGACTTTGATTCAATTGACCGTATTACTTCATCCGCTAAGATCGAGAAGGCTTCAACCTTCGGAGATGTAGCGGCAGGGGACCACAATCAATACAACATCGATAGGCCTGAAGCCAGCACACAACAATGGCATGATGCAAATGTCGATGCAGGAACCGCTGGTGCTGAACGCCCACTAACTCTCAACATACTCGACGGAATGTTCCGTAGCATTTGGGAGAGAGGTGGTCAACCAAAGGTTATCTTGACTGGATATGACACACTAGAGAAGATTCAACAACTCCTACAACCACAGCAACGATTTACTGAAATGAAGAAGGTCGTTCCGGGTGTAAATGGAGTAAAGGGTGTTCCGGGTATGGAAGCAGGATTCATTGTAGCAACTTACAATGGTGTCCCATTGATTCCATCTAAGGATGTTCACAACGAGGGTGGTTCCGGTATTGGCCGTCTATACTACCTTGACACTGATTACACATACTTCTGCACAGCAAAACCAACTCTCTATCACGAGTCAGGTATTGAAACAGGGGACCCATTCGGTATCAACCGTCTAGGTCAAATGGGAATGTTCCACACAATGGGCAACCTATGGCAACTGTTCTATGGCGCACACGGTAAGGTGAGGGACCTAAGTGCTTGATGCAATGGAGAGATTATTCTAAGGAAGTGAAATTATGGCAGTAGTAGGAAATATCGAAGAAACAACAGCAAGTGTAGTGTTTGATCAAGGAATGTGGATGGGAACAGCAAATGGTTCCACCGCATGGTTGAGTGGAACAACAACAGAACAGACAGCGGCAGGAATAACCTTTGGACAGGCGGAGAAAGGAGTCAAATTGATGATTCTTGATGTCGTAGTCAATGCGGCTGGTGCATCATCTATCAACTTGACCTCAACAGGAATTACAGGAGTCAGTGGAACCACTGGTCTAGCAATCCTTTCAGTCAACAACATGTCCGGCGGATTTGAAGTCCCAACAGCAGTTTACCTATCAGGAACAAACAATGCTGTGATCAACTTTACATCCGGTTCAGGAACCGCTGGTGACACACACAGGATTACCCTCTTGTATGCTTGAGGTGAGTCATTTGGCTCTAACCTTAACCTATACAGGTGCAAGGCCTTATGCTGAATTGACGCACAACACATTACCTTGTGCATACGGTTTTGCTCGTGGTGAAGCACGAGATGATGTCCCTGATTCATTCATCGAAGCAATCATTCAACCGATGATCGCAAACGGTGCAACAATGTGGAAGGTATCTGAATCCGCTGAAGTAGCGGAGGAAAAAACCAAAGCAATGCTAGATGCAGTTGAACCAGTAGTTGAAGAAGCCGCTGAAGAAGCACCAGTTGTCACAGAACAGTCACAAGCAATGATTGACGCTGTTGAATCCATGCTCATTCCTCCGTTTAGTGAGAGCATGTCAAGAGCGCAAATGATGTCATGGTGCAGGTCCAATGGTATTGCTACCACAACTAAGGACACAAAAGCAACTTTAACCGAGAAGGCTTCTGCATATCTTGCAGGAGTTGAGTGAAGTGGCAGTAATCACCCATGATTCAATCGATGATGGCGATGGGCGTTATGCCTCTAGGACTCGTGTAAACCGCTTAGTTGTTGAAATCCCAGCGGTTGATTACAGAACATTACCTTTGTATGAAACTGAAGCAATACCTCTTAATGGCGAGGTCCACACAATCAAATTAGATTTGGGCGTTTGTCAGGCAACCACACAAAGCGATGCTGAAACATCAAAGGGCCGTTTTCAAATGGTCAACAGTGAACCAACATTGGGTGGCGAACAAGAGAATTATTTTACACCAATAGACGGTATTGATTATACTGGTCAGCAACAATTGTTTTATCAGTTTCAAACAAATGAAGGGGCGGCACAGAATGGAACAACAATGGACATCGCATTGAGCGTTAGAACAGGAGTTTCAGGGCATTCATCTTCACCAGTAGCACCAAAGGTCGCTGATTCTAACGGCACTGATCGAGTCATTGGCACTGTTCAACCTTGGACAGGTCGTGTTGCAGGTAGCGTCAAGTTTGTGTTATCATTCGTTGGCGGTTCTTCAAATACATTCCATTCCGAAACTGGACCCATCAAGATAATCGTGTATTACTCTTGAGTTAGTGTTAAAAGGAAAGACATATACACGGATTTGAGAATTATGGCAGTAACAGTCGAACAACAAGGTCGAACAAATGTATCCGGCAATAGATTAACCGTTTCATTAAAGGCGGCAACAGATGACACCACTTGGGATGCGGCGAGTTTTCCATTCAAAGCAACCGATTATGTAGCAAACCCGGACATGGTTCACATTGAATCCTTTGGAGGATACACCTTCGCTTATGACCGTGCGGCTGAAAAAATCGAGGCTTTTGTCCAAACAGACCCTGCTGATGGCGGTGGTGCTAACATCCCGCTTATCCCAGCAAATGGATTAGACCTATCAGGTGACATTGCCGCAGGAACAGGCGTTATTCTTCGTATTATGATTACCGGCGGGCGAGCCTGAAGGGGCTGGCCTAAATGGGAAGATTCACAGTTGATACTGTCGATCTCGATGAAGCATTTGAAATCGAGAAGAGGCGTAAAAGCCGTATGCTAGAAGTAGCAAACTCTCATAATTCTTCAGTCCACGAATCTATTGCCCCATTCAGCAAAGAGTGGCTGGCACGCAATTCCACTGATATTCGTATGGAAATCAAAGGAAACGAAAGAATGGACATTCAGAACATCGGTTCAGGCACTAGATGTATGGACTGTGGAATGTTGCATTTTTGTTGGACCCCATCATGCGCTGTATGTAATGGTCCAATGGACTACAACCTAGGTAGTCAACACAACTCAAAAGTGAGGCAGGTAGCATGAATCCAATAACATATGACCGCATATTGAAAGCACGACTGTTGAAGGCTAGCGAAGAATCCAGCATGGATGAAAAGAACAGGTATTGTAAAAAGCACTTTGGATGTAACTATTCCGAATGCACACCTAAACAAAAAGCACAGTGCAATGAAAACTGTGGCAAAGTTAGCAAAGGCGAGGATGGACCGCCTAAGCAAATCAAAGACTCATCCCCTGATGCTGTCAACATCTTAGAGATGGATGAAGAAGGGAAAAAGAAGAAGAGTGGCAGTTTACCTGATCATTCCGGCGATGGCAAAATCACACAGAAAGACAGGCTAATGGCTATTGGCGTAATCGATAAACCAAATAGTAGTAGCACCAAAAAGAGTGACGATAAAGAATACAAAGCATACAAGGCATACAAGAATATGAATTGCATCAACTGTGATGACGGTTCTTGTGACCAGTGTTCGCCAAAAGAAACAAAGAAGTCATTTAATTTAGCATTCCATACTGCTTGGACTATTGCTAAGGCACAGCCATGCACCGCTAGAGGATGCGGGGCAATGCCGGGTGATGGACCTGAAAACTGCAATGCGGGAGAGAACCCCGCTCTATGCACACGACGAAAGGCGGCGGCACGGCAAAGCAATAAGCAAATGCGTCGTCAAGGTGGTAAGATAAAGCATTTGAAAATGGTCGATGATGGCTATTGAGGAGGGGGGTTGATGTATGCCAAGAGTGTTTCATCCGGGTCATCGGCCTAATCAACCTCTTTATCCTGATGAATTAGTTTACACAACTGTTCAGAAAGTATCTGACTATCTTCAATTACCACTACCTGAACCAGTTGACTTGGCTGGTGACACATCAACCGCATTAGGTGCGGCTATTGACGCTTCTTTGGAGGCATCAACAACCTATATTCTGATTCCAGTAACAGGCAGTGATTACAGACGCTGGGGCTATTCAAAAGGAGATAGCATCACTGTCTATGATGATGTTGAGTCATTGGGTTCGACATTAACATTAGTGCTAGTCAAATCCGCTGGCAGTGGGGGCAAAGTGAATCTGATCGCTGTTGACCCATCGGTTACATATACCACCGCTAGTAATGCAGTAGTCCAAGGAAACTCATCGATAAGTAACAGTAAAGAGAGAGGTTTGAGCAAACATCATGTTGAAAATCTAATTCGTTTGAGGCAGGATTACATTGACAAGACAACTCGTATGGCTTGGAGGCCACGCTTGGTATGCGATGAATATCAAAACTTTACCACCTTCAAACCATATCGCAGGAGATACTACACTGACTATGTTGGTGCGGTGTATCTCAAGAACCGTGCTGTGCAAAGAGTGCTAAGGCTATCTGTATGGCAGGGTGATTACTATCGTGAATTAGGTTCCTCTCGTATCAAAGTCGATGTGTCTAACCCAACACAGATTCAAGCGTCAGATAAGATATTCCTATGTCCCGGCAATGTCAATGCCAGTGCCACCCTAGAACAGGGTGCTGGCTCAACTCAATGGAGTAAGGACTTTGGCATCAAGACTATCGCACAGGGAATTGCTGGCTTGATCAATGAAGACCGAGCGGCTGAAAAGGCCGCTATTCAGTTAGGTTCACTGACTGAAGGAACGGATGCTGATGGATTCGCTAAACCATTGAATGTTAGTCATGAGTTTTTGGCTACTGCCAATAGCGATGATGGTGATGGTAAAATAATGATTAGCAGTATGCGTTCCACTGATGAAGGCGATGATGCCACTATTGGTGTAACAAACACCAATTGCTTTACATTTACGCTAGGAAAAACAGCAACAACCACCGTTTCATCCACTACTGGAACGCCAGTAACCTCATTCGATGTTGCTGACGCAGGGACCTTCACACTAGGGCATGGAATCGTATGTTCAGGAAATCATGTTGCTCTATGCACCCGTTCAGGTAACACATTCACTATTGTTACTGACTTATCAGGAACATTTGCTGACAATATAACAGCGACTGATACACTGAATCAATACCGTTTCGACAGCGATGCTATTGATGAAGAACGCCAAAAAGACTGGTGGTCAATGGAGGATAACGGTGCAATCATGTTCAACAATCAATACCCCTTCTTTGAAAATCACAGCCTAAAGATTTCATACCTCTTTGGCGAAAGGTATGTCGATAAGATGATCGAGGATGCCTGCACTAAGTTGGTATGCATGGATATTATGATGAGCGATGATTATTCAGTAATGTTCCCCGAAGGTTCTCAAAACATTGACTTGAATGCGAAGGTGCAAAGGCTAGACGAAGAAGCAAAGAGGCTCTTGGTTCCATTCCAAGAAGGAATTATTGTAGCGGGGATGGGTGGTTAATTTGGTATCGGCTGGACTATTCCCCAAGACAGAAGAGTGGCTATTGCACCTCAAAGATATTTCACAGAAATACAGTGTTTGTGCGAGGGAATTGCCTGCAAACGAAAAAGACTGGCACGAAGGTCAAGTTATGCGTGAAACTCTTATGGCTGAATTGGATGGGGTGGACATGTCCGATGAGGAAATACAGGCCGCTGTTGACATTCAGTTGCCAACAAATCCTCATCGAATGAAGTTTAACCACCTTCGTCAAAAGTTATACAAGGAGGTGCTATGATGTCTGACGCTATTGCTGAAATCGTGAAAATCCTAAAATCAAACTGGAATATCTCTCCTAAACCTAGCATTGAAGACATCAGCGTTCTTGATCACGGTGAAGGAAAAAGAGTCCGTATGCAGGACAAAGATGTAGTGCGAGTCTTTGAAACAGCGCACAATGAGGCACAGCCTGAATTGCTATTCGATTTCGTTAATGAGCATATCAATTTGACCATTGATGTGCGAACAGTAAAGAGCCGTGAGAGGTTGAGTAAGATTCGTGACGAGATTCGGCGAATACTACATCTCCATCGAAAAGGGGATGGAATCAACTTTGACAGGGTTATCTTCAAGACGAGAACGGACTTGTCTGACCGTAGCAAGCGCATGTTTCGCTACACAATGCAGGCCGAAGTGATAACATTTAGCAAACCGCTAGTAGCAGTATAAGGTGAAGAAAGATGGTAAATACAGTATTCAAGGGTGACTTAGCAGAAGTATCTTGGGGCAAAGAAACAGGATTGAGATTAGAAGGCAATAACGGGGCAACCGGCTGGGTAGTGGCGGCACATGCCACATTGCCCAATACATCAGTAATCACATATGGCAGTAGCGCATACTTCCATAATGCGGTCCCTGATAATGCACTTATTGGCTGTGTCCTCCGTGTGGCTGGTGGAGATGTATTTGCTAGTGACGATTACGCATCAACTCGCAGGACATACTACATTACCGCAAACAACTGCGCTGGTAATTCGATCAATGTTCAACCGGCAATGGCTACTACGGGAACCGCCAAGGCTACTGACATCTTTACTCTTGATAGCGTTGGATGTCCAACCGTTGATGTATCAAGCACCGATTCAGCATCTAAGGTAAAGTCAGATGGCTTCATTGGTCTATTGAACACATTTGGATTGCCTGAACCTGAAATCGATGTCAGGAAACAGCATGTAGTCGGAATGGGTCGTGACATCAATGTCTTGACCAGTGGCCGTGAAACACTTGGCGGCGGCAGTATGGAATCAAATGCACATACACTAAAGTGGTTGAAGTATGCACTTGGCGGCTGTGTTTCAAAAAGCGATGGAGAGTTATCCAGCATTGACACTTATTCAACTGCAACCATATTGACCGAGAACCCATTGAATATCAAAGATAGTGGCACAGACATTTGGGCCGCTCAAGCCTTTGGTTCAACAAACAAAGTCGATGTTACTAGCCTATTAACGCTAACAGCGACTGGACTCGCCAGCCTCACTGATGGTGCTGATGGTCAGACTATCTTTTTGGGTGCTAGAACCAATGCAGGAACAGCAGGGCATGTCTTTGCTGAAGATTCCTTTGCTACTTCACATAATCATGTTCCTTCATCAGGAATCATCAAGACACTTGGCACTAATGGCGATGTCCTGATCGGTTCATTCGCCGCCGCTACTTCAGCGGTTGGAGTGCCTGATATGACTGATGTAACTCAATCGGGAATAATAAACACTGCTGATGTGGTTTTTGGTCCGCCAAACATCACAGGAGGCATTCAAGCCACTGGGACTGTCACTGTTGTTGGAACCGCAATCGACAGTATCGTAATCACTGAAGCGGGTAGCGGATATACCTCCTATCCAGCAGTGACAATCACTGTCACTAGCGGTGCTGGTTCCGCTACATTTGCGGCATCCGCTTCAG
>MDTG01347923.1_pt1 | contig 19173 bp, 13 predicted proteins | sample 811421 | NCBI WGS metagenome assembly MDTG01 (sample SAMN05326645, study PRJNA326480) | marine metagenome | isolation source: seawater | place: Pacific Ocean: South East | collected 2011
CCAAATTATATTTTTTAGCAATTTCTCTAACTTCTTTCTTTTTCATTTTCCCCAGCGGAAACATGGCAAATTTTAATTGTTCTTGATTAAGTCCAGAGAGAAAATAACTTTGGTCTTTTTCAGGATCTCTGCCTTTTTTTAATAAGAACGAAGAATTGATTTTTTCAATGTTCGCATAATGTCCGGTCGCTATTTTATTGGCGCCTATTTTTCTAGCAAGCTCAGCGAACACTTCAAATTTGATTTTTTTGTTACAGATAATATCTGGGTTGGGTGTGAAGCCTTGAGAATAGCTTTTTACAAAATCTTTGAATACTTCTGTTTCATACTCTGCAGTAAGGTCAACAGTGTTTATCTCGATTTTTAATTTTTCACAAATATGAAGAGCATCGGTAACGTCGTCCTCCCAGCGACAGCTACCACCCGGATTCTTTTCATCCCAGCTTTTCATAAATAATGCTGAACATTCATATCCGGCGTTTTTGAGTAGAACTGCTGCTACTGACGAATCCACACCTCCCGACATCGCGATAACTAATGGCTTGCCAGGATTGTAGTTCGCTATATCTAGTTTTTTCTCCATCATTTTGAAGCTTAAAATTGTTAAGACTGCCGTAAAGCTTTATTATATCGTTTAGAAAAATAAATCCAAATATATCGTTAAACTATCGATGCAGTGAATTAAAGCGTATTGCATAACATGAGTATAAATAAACAATTAAAAATAGGTCTTTTAGGTGCTGGTACCGTTGGAGCTGGTGTTTTTAAGACCCTTACTAAAGATAAAAAAAGTCTTTCCCGTAAATCTGCTAGTAGCTATGATGTTTCAATTGTTTGTGTGAAGGACCTTGCTAAAAGCAGGAATATTGACTTTGGTAGTACAAAGCTCACAGACAATCCATTAGAAATAGTCAACGGGCGTGATATCGATATTGTTATAGAACTGATTGGGGGCATAGAGCCAGCAAAAACATTGATTCTTACGGCTCTGAAAAATAAAAAACATGTTGTGACGGCCAATAAGGCTCTAATCGCATCATGTGGCATCGAATTATTTGAAGAAGCGCAAAAAAATAATGTTTTTATACTTTTTGAAGCTTCGGTGGCTGGGGCAATTCCAATCATTAAATTAATGAGTGAAAGCTTTTTAGCGAATAATATTAATCGAATTGAGGGAATCATCAATGGCACTACGAACTATGTATTGTCTGGAATGGAGCAAAGAGGTTTAAGTCTTGCCTCAGCGGTTTTAGAGGCACAGGATAGAGGTTTTGCTGAAGCAGATCCGACTGCCGATATTTCTGGTTTAGATGCGGTTAATAAAATTTGTATTTTGGCTTATCTGGCATACGGTGCATTCATAGATATGAGTCAAATATATTGCGAAGGTATTGAGAAAATAAAGCTACAGGACATTATGCTTGCTAAAGAGTTAGGTTATAAAATCAAGCATTTAGCGATAGCGTCCAGGGATGGGCAAAATATTAATCTCCGTGTTCATCCAGCGTTGCTTCCTGAAGAACATCCTTTAGCAAAAGTAGATAATGAAATGAATGCGATACTTACTTATGGAGAGTTATTTGAAAAAATTCTTTGTTCTGGCCCAGGTGCCGGCTCGTTTCCAACTGCTTCGGCTGTGATAGCTGATGTGCTTGAAGTATTACTGTCGCAGCAGAGGGGCCCAGACTTAAAAAACTTATCTTTGATTGATCAATCTATCAAAGTTGATTTTTGTATACCAATATCTCAGTATTATCTTCGTATTATTGCTCACGATCAGGCGGGTACTCTTGCTTTAATTACTAAAACATTGGCGTCAGAAGGGATTAGCATCGAAGCGATTATCCAAAGAGCGGAAGAAAGTGACTCTAAACACGTTCCTATCGCGATAGTGACTAGTAGGGCTTCAAAAGAAGGTATTGATCTAGTTTGTGAAAAATTATCGAATAAAGATGGAATTTTAGGTACAGTTACAAAATATCGTGTAGAAAACTATGAAAAGGGAAAAGCATGAACCATCAAGGGCTGATTAATCAATACAGGAAATTTTTACCGCTTAATGAATCAGCTAAGGTTATAACGCTTTACGAAGGGCAAACACCTCTCCTGCCTTTAGAAAATATTCCGTTGTGTTTGGAGAAAAATATAAAAATTTACGCAAAATTTGAGGGTTCAAACCCTACAGGTTCATTCAAGGATCGAGGAATGACTGTTGCGATTAGCCAAGCGGTTTCAGAGGGAGCGCGAGCAGTAATTTGTGCCTCCACTGGAAACACTTCTGCCTCAGCAGCTGCTTTTGCAGCAAGGGCCGGCATACCATGTTTTGTTATAATACCATCTGGGAAAATTGCTCTAGGTAAATTAGCCCAAGCAATGGCCCATGGTGCAATCGTGCTTAAAATAAATGGTAATTTTGATGCTGGAATGCAAGTGGTTAAAGAACTCGCTGACACCAATGGATTAGCTATCGTTAACTCAATTAATCCGTTTCGTTTGCAGGGACAAAAGACGGCTGCATTCGAAGTCGTGGATGAACTTGGCGTGGCTCCAGATTTCCATTGTCTGCCGGTTGGAAACGCCGGTAATATCAGCGGTTATTGGATGGGCTACTCTGAGTATGCGGGAGAGCGACTCAAAAGCACTCCTGAGTACATGGAATATATAATAGAAAAAAAAACATGTAAAAAACCAAGAATGCTGGGTTACCAAGCTTCTGGGGCAGCGCCCTTTATAAAAAAGAAAAGAATTGATAAACCTGATACAGTAGCAACTGCTATTAGAATTGGAGCTCCTCAATCTAAACTGCTCGCGGAGCATGCATCGCTTAGTTCAAATGGATGGTTTAGAATGCTGACTGATGAAGAGATTTTGAAAAATCAATCCATATTGGCTGAGCATGAGGGAATATTTTGTGAACCCGCATCTGCGATCTCATTTGGAGGAGCGATAGCTGATATAAGGGAAGGGAAGATTCCAAAAGGTAGCACTGTGGTATGCACATTGACGGGCCATGGTTTGAAGGACCCTGACATTGTATTAAACAGCAAGTCAAATAAATTACTCGAAGTCTCCAGTAATCGTGAGGCCGTTGCAGATATAATATCAAGCTATATTTGAATATAACCTTAGCGTTTTTAATAAGGGAAAGTTTATCGTTGAAAAAAATCAAGATTTTGTATCCACGATTAGAGGATGATCTAAAAACACGTGATAATTGTTTTGAAAACTTAAGAAGAACTTTAGCAAAATCAAAAATAAAGAAAAAAAACTACTACGGGTATGAGGATGAAATTCGGCTGTTAATCAGTGGTTTGCAAGATTCGTCAAAAGGACTTCGATTAGCCAATCATACAGCTAGCTTTGATCTGGACATCAGCCCAACAAAAAATTTTATAAGAGCTGATCCAGTTCATTTGAGGGCCGATAAAAATAGAGTTTATCTTTTTGACTATACTTCTTTTGAGATAAAAAATGATGAAGCACTGGAAATAGCATCGAGGCTAAATAGTTTTTTTGAATCTGACGCGATTAAGTTTCATGTAGGGATCAGTCCCTATCGTTGGTATGTAGAAGGTATTGATTCATTTCCTATTGATTTGCCGTCACCTTCAATGATGAATGGATTGCCTTTGGAGACATCTATTAACAATATGTTCGGATTCAATAAACTTAAAACGTTTATTTCTGAAATTCAAATGATTCTCTTCGATTTGTCTTTAAATAACTCTAGAGTAAAAAGCGGTAGTCTGCCAATAAACAGTCTATGGTTTTGGGGCGGAGGGAATTTGACGTTTAAATTTAAAAAAAATACTATTGTTGTTACGGACTGCGATGTAATCCATGCATGCTGTCGAGCACCATCTGTAAAACTGTTGGATTTTAATTCTATTGATTTTGGCGATCTTTGTTTTGATCGGTCTGCTGAAGATATATACGTAGGCTTTTCAACTTTTGGTAGTGAAAAAAAAATCGTTCGAAGAATTCAATTTCTGAATTTATTAATCGAGAAGTTTTCTGGGGATATACCCATATCTATTGAAATAATTTCAAATCGGCATATTTTTTTGATAGATTTTTTTACAAAGTTTAAAGTCTGGAAATCTAATAAAATTTTTAAGAATTCTGAATTAGATGATAATTTGGTGAAATGATAAACGTAAAAGTTGAGAAACGTATAAATAATACTTTGCCTCAAAGCAGTTCGGTTCTTAGCGATGAACCAATACTTCACTCAATTCTTCGTGCAAGAGGGATATCATCTCCAGAAGAGCTTGATCTGTCGATAAAAGGATTGTTGCATCCCAATGATATGACTGGTCTTCAAAGAGCCGCCGAGGTACTTCAGAGCGCGATCTTAAAGCGTGAAAATATTCTTATTGCTGGAGACTTTGATGTTGATGGTGCAACCAGCACTGCATTAATGTTGCGAGTTTTAAAAAAATTTGGGGTTGAGAACGTTGATTATCTAGTTCCTAATAGATTTAGTTTTGGATATGGTTTGAGTCCAGAATTTGTACACTTTGCCTTAAAAACGAAGAAACCTGATTTGATTGTTACGGTTGATAATGGAATCTCGAGTTTAGAAGGCGTGTCTAAAGCTCGAGAGCTAGATATCAAGGTTCTAATTACGGATCACCATTTGCCCGGAGAATTTATTCCTAATGCAACTGCTATTTTAAATCCTTTGTTGGATAAAAATAATGATAAATTTAAAAATTTGGCAGGTGTTGGAGTAGCATTTTATTTACTAGCCCAAACTCGAATTTTACTAACAAAGTGCGGTTGGTTTGGCGAGAATAGAATCATACCACCTAAATTATCTTCATATTTAGATCTGGTAGCTTTGGGTACGATAGCTGATCTGGTTCCGTTGGATTGTAATAATAGAAGACTAGTTTTTAATGGGTTGCGCCTGATAAAAGCGAAATCAGGTAATCCTGGTATACTCGCTTTAATAAATGTGGCAGGAAAAGGGGTGCCTTTTATAAATGAGTCAGATTTAGCTTTCAGTGTTGCTCCGAAAATTAACGCTGCGGGTCGTCTTGCTGATATGAGTATAGGGATAGAATGTCTAATTAGCGATGATCACTTTCACTGTAAAACGCTTGCTGAGTCATTAAATGAAATTAACAAACGACGAAAAAAAGTTGAGAAGAAAATTCAAGATGAGGCGCTAAAAATAGCGTCTGAAGTTACTTCTCAGTTCGAACAAAATCAAATCCCACCGGGCTTCACTTTATTTGGTACTAGTTGGCATCAAGGTGTTTCGGGAATTGTAGCCTCTCGCGTGAAAGATGTATTCAATAGACCGGTAATTGTTTTTGCAAATGATAAAGAGGGTTTTTTAAAAGGCAGTGCTCGTTCTGTGGCTGGAGTGCATATTAGAGATGTTTTAGGCTATGTCGATTCTAATTGGCCTGGAGGTATTATCCAGTTTGGTGGCCACGCTATGGCCGCCGGATTGTCTATCAAGCTCACTGACTTGAAAGAGTTTGAAAAGAGATTCAATGTTGCTTTAAATGAGTTGTACGGTAGGAGTTATTTTGAAGAGGTCCTATACACGGATGGTGAGTTGACGAAAGAACAATATGACATTGCTTTTTTAAAAAAACTTGAAGTATTAGGGCCATGGGGAAATGGATTTCCTGAGCCGAAATTTGATGGTAAGTTTGATATAATAGAAATTAAAGCCTTAACTGGTGGTCATGTTAGAATGGCCTTAAAACCTTACGGCGCTGAAGAAACAGTAGAGGCAATCGCGTTTGGAGCAGGAGATTCGGCTTGGGCTAAGAGTGCTAAAAGTCTTTTTGCTGTTTATAGGTTACAAGTTAACCGGTTTAGGAATGCAGAAAAAGCTCAGTTGTTGATGGATAAAATAATTGAATTTACTTAATCGTTATGAGGTTGGTGGCTTAATTGAAGACAAGTTTAATCACTCAAGCAGAAATTGATGCTCTGATAAAGAGAGTGGTTGAGCTGAGGGGGTTTCTTTGACTATGACAAAAAAATTTTGGAAATAAGCAAGATTGAAAAGAAGCTTTCAGATCCTAAAGTTTGGAAGGAAAATAGCGTTTTAAATGAGCTAAATCAAGAATTGAATCAAATAAAAAAAACGACTGGAAATTTTGAAAAAGTATTAACTGATGTTCAAGTGATAAATGAATTGTATCAACTCGCGCAAGAAGAGCAAGACGTTGCAACTTCGGAATTTCTTACAAATGACTTCACGACGCTGTCAAAAACAGTTGCTTCTCTCGAGTTTCAGAAAATGTTTAGTAGAAAAACAGATAAATCCAATGCATTCCTAGATATTCAGGCAGGTTCGGGCGGTACTGAAGCTCAAGATTGGGCAGAAATGTTGATGAGGATGTATTTAAAATGGGCTGAAAGTAAAGAATTTAAAACGTCTATATTAGAAGTGTCACATGGTGAGGTAGCCGGCATTAAAAGTGCGACCATAAATATATCCGGTGAATATGCCTTTGGTTGGACACGTACAGAGACTGGGGTGCATCGATTAGTTCGTAAGTCGCCATTCGATTCAGGGAGTAGGAGGCATACATCGTTTGCCTCTATATTCGTTTCTCCTGAGATCAGTGAAAAGATTGAAATTGACCTAAAGCAGTCTGATGTGCGAATAGATACATATCGTGCGAGTGGGGCTGGTGGTCAGCACGTAAATAAAACTGATAGCGCGGTAAGGTTAACCCACATTCCATCAGGCGTTGTTGTTCAATGTCAAAATCAAAGGTCTCAGCATAAAAATAAAGAGCAGGCGTTTAAATTATTGAGAGGCAGATTATTTGAGATCGAAGAGAAAAAAAGACGAGATAATCTCAAACAGGTTGAAGAGAATAAAGCGGATATTGGCTGGGGCTCGCAAATAAGATCCTACGTACTGGATCAAAGTCGCATCAAAGATCTGAGAACAGGTGTGGAGAGTGGCAATACGACATCAGTGCTTGATGGTAATATTGATATGTTTGTAGAAGCCTCGTTAAAAAAAGGTATATAAGTTAGGAAAAATAAGTGGATAAAAAATCAAAAAATTTCAGTGAGAAGCAAATTATTGATAACCGGAAGAAAAAATTAGAAGAATTGAAAAATGCTGATCTAGCCTATCAGAACAATTTTTCTAGAACTCATTTAACGGGCAACATTTTGAATGAATTTTCAAATGAGTCGGATAATGCAGTCTTGGCAACTAAAACAGTCACGGTAGCTGGTAGAATGATGACTAAAAGGGTAATGGGAAAAGCATCTTTCGCACATGTTCAAGATTCAGCTGGAAGAATTCAAATTTACGTTACAAGAAGTGAATTGGACGAGGAAGGTTACGCGTTTTTTAAGGCTCATGATTTAGGTGATATTATCTGGATTAAGGGATATCTTTTCGTTACGAATAAAGGTGAATTAAGTATCCACGTAACTGAATTAAGGCATGTAACGAAATGTTTAAGACCCATGCCAGAGAAGTGGCATGGTCTAACTGACCAAGAAGCTCGTTATCGTCAGCGTTATCTAGATCTGATTGTAAACGAAAAATCAAAGCAAACTTTTGTTATCAGAGCCAAAATCATAAGCTTCATAAGAGATTTTTTCGCAAGCCAAGGTTTTATGGAAGTTGAAACACCAATGATGCATCCAATAGCTGGAGGGGCTAATGCGAGACCCTTTATTACAAAGCACAACAGTCTAAATATGGATCTTTTCCTAAGGATTGCTCCCGAGTTATACCTTAAAAGGTTAGTAGTCGGAGGACTTGAAAAAGTTTTTGAAATAAATAGAAACTTTAGAAATGAAGGCCTGTCTACAAAGCATAATCCAGAATTTACTATGTTAGAGTTTTATCAAGCCTATTCTAATTGCGATGAACTCATAGATTTAACTATCAATTTACTTCATAACCTGGTTGTATCGATTTGTGGAAAGCAAAATATACATTATCAAAATAAAGAATATGTTTTTGACCAAAATATCCTCAGATTAACAATGATAGATGCGATTAGAAAATATTGCGGCCTTGATAACGATACTGATTTAAGAGATGTTAAAAATCTCAAAAATTTGGCAAGTTCTCAGAAAATTTTGATAGACAACTCTTGGGGGGTCGGGAAAATTATAAATGAAATATTTGAAAAAATTGTAGAACCTCAGCTAGAACAACCAATATTTATCACCCAGTATCCATCGGAGGTTTCACCTCTGGCGCGACCGAGTGATAGAGATCCTTTTTTTTGCGATAGGTTTGAATTATTTGTTGCAGGAAGAGAAATTGCTAATGGATTTTCGGAACTGAATGATCCAAATGAACAAGCAGAGCGATTTAAACAACAGGTGCAGGCGAAATCAGAGGGTGATTCTGAGGCGATGCCTTATGATGAGGATTATATAAAAGCCTTAGAATATGGAATGCCTCCAACAGCGGGCGAGGGGATAGGAATCGATAGGCTTGTGATGCTACTTACTGATTCCCCTACAATTAGAGATGTTCTCCTTTTTCCCCAACTCAAAACTCTTTCGGATTAATAAGTGTAGTTACACGTGCCCATAAGCAAGCATCGCGTCTGCTACTTTGACAAATCCAGCTATATTCGCCCCTTTTAAATAGTTTACTGACGATTGACCTGATTCTTTGCCATATTCCACACAACTTGTATGAATGTCTTTCATCATATCTTCTAAAAGTTTTGCTAAATGGTCGCTATCCCATGCAATTCGTGCACTGTTCTGGCTCATTTCCAAACCTGATACGCCAACTCCTCCTGCATTTACCGCTTTTGCAGGTCCAAATAATATATTGTTTTCGATGAAATATTCTACAGCGTCCTGAGAGCAAGGCATGTTTGCAGCTTCTGCAACTAACAAAATTCCGTTTTTAACAAGATTTAGAGCGTCTTCCTTATTAATTTCGTTTTGGGTTGCAGACGGTATAGCAATATCTCCCGCGACCTTCCAAGGTTTCCCTTCGTGAAATTTTATTTCAGGAAATTCTTCGGCTGTTTCTGATATTCTTCCTCGTCTTGTCTCTTTTAAAACTTTAATCCACTCGATGTGCTCGTTTGAAAAACCTGTTTCACAAATTATAAATCCTCCCGAATCTGAAAGGGTAATTGGTTTCCCGCCCAGTGCAATGCATTTTTCTGCAGCGTGCGTTGCTACATTGCCTGAGCCAGAAATAAGTATTTTTTTACCCTCTATATCATGGCCAGACTCTTTAAGCATGTTTGATAAAAAGAATACGGCTCCGTATCCGGTGGCTTCTGTTCGCATTTTTGAACCTCCAAACTCAAGGCCTTTACCGGTTAGGACCCCAACGAACTTGTTATTAATTCTCTTATACTGTCCAAACATAAAACCAATTTCTCTAGCACCAACCCCAATGTCTCCGGCTGGGACGTCGGTATCCTCACCAATATGTCGCTGTAGTTCTGTTGTGAAACTCTGACAGAAACTCATTACTTCAAGATCAGATTTACCTTTTGGATTGAAATTTGCACCACCTTTACCGCCACCCATTGGGAGTCCGGTCAAGCTATTTTTAAACGTTTGCTCAAAGCCAAGAAATTTTAAAATACTTTGGTTGACAGAAGGGTGAAATCTAATTCCGCCTTTATAAGGCCCTATTGCGGAATTAAATTGAACCCTCCAACCTCTATTAGTTCGAATTCTTCCTTTGTCATCAGTCCAGGGAACCCTAAAAGAAATTACTCGTTCGGGTTCAGCCATCCTTTCAAGGATCTGCATTTCATGGTAATGAGGCTTATCAGCGATGAATGGGAATATAGTAGATGCAACCTCGAAAACTGCTTGGACGAATTCCGGTTCCCCGGGGTTTCGCTTTTTAACACCTTCCATATACCTCTCGAGGTACTCTTTTGTTTTTTCCGGTTTAACTCCTGATTTTGACATCCCTCCCCCCTTCCGATTTCATGTTAATTATCACGTTTAAATCATAATGTTATTATACTAAAGCGTCACGAGCCAGACATACTAATATTTCGTATTATCAACTTTTAATCGTAATGCATTGATGTTGATAAATCCTTCGGCGTCTTGAGGATTATAAGCCCCTCGGTCTTCCTCGAATGTAGCTAAATCCATATTATATAAAGTTTTATCTTTAGACTTTCTACCAGTCACCGCTACGTTTCCTTTATAAACGGATAGTTTCACCGTTCCCGAAACATTTTTTTGAGTTTCATCAATTGTTTTTTGTAGAAGCATTCTTTCAGGACTCCACCAAAAACCGTTGTATATTAATTCCGCGTATTTTGGTATTAAGCGGTCTTTATAATGAGCAACTTCTCTATCAAGGGTTACGGATTCAATTGCTCTATGGGCTTTAAGAAGAATAGTTCCTCCAGGTGTTTCATAGCAGCCTCTCGATTTTATCCCTACATATCGGTTTTCAACAATATCAAGACGGCCGACGCCGTTCATAGACCCAATATGATTCAGTTTCCTAATAATTTCAGCTGGGGAAAGTTCTTCTCCGTTTACGGAAACAGGATTTCCCGCCTCAAAGCCAATAATTATATCGGCTGGATTATCAGGCGCATTTTCCGGAGATTTTATCCATTTCCACATGTCTTCTGGTGGTGATATCCATGGATCTTCAAGTATTCCTCCCTCATAAGAGATATGTAATAGGTTAGCGTCAGTTGAATAAGGGGGTTCGCTTTTTGAACCCTCAGATAAAGGAATTTCATTTTTCTCGGCGTAATCAATTAGATCATGTCGCGATTTAAAATCCCATGTTCTCCAAGGAGCAATAATTTTTATATCGGGATTTAGCGCATAAGCCCCTAGTTCAAATCGTATTTGATCGTTTCCTTTCCCTGTAGAACCATGGGCTATTGCATCCGCATTTGTTTTTTTTGCTGTTTCAATTAAGCGCTTAGCGATCAACGGTCGTGCAATTGAGGTTCCTAATAAATATTCGCCTTCATAAATGGCGTTACATCTAAACATCGGGAAAATATAGTCTCGGGCAAACTCCTCACTCAAATCTTCCAAAACTACTTGGCGAATTCCAAGTTTTTCAGCCTTTTTCTTTATGCCAGATAAGTCTTCGTCCTGACCAAGGTCTGCGGTATATGTGATAACTTCGCAGTTATATTCATTTTGAAGCCACTTTAGGATAACTGAGGTATCTAAACCTCCAGAATATGCTAATACAATTTTGTTTGGGCGTAGCGGTTGAGTTGTCATCTGATTTATTTACCCCTTTTTGTTGTATTATAGTACCTAATTTGGTTTTTTGGACTTATTTTTCTTTTTCGGTAGTCTGTCGGAGTTGAGATATTTTTTGGGCCATATACCTAATATCTCTATATCCTCCTCAACTCCTAACATTATATCCATTTTGGCGATGTCTTGTTTAGCTACCCATCTAAAAGCTATATGCTCATTATTCAATCGAATTGTCCCTCGGATCCAACTGTATTGAAATAAATGTAGTTCATAATCCCCACCATAAAAAGAATCTCTAACAGGTCCCCAAGTTTTTTTGAGTTGAACTGAATGCTGCGAACCTATTTCTTCATTTCTTTCTCTTACGGCGGCATTAAATGGAGTTTCATTTTTTTCTATTTTGCCTGCCGGCAAACCCCATTGCAGACAACCAAGCGGGGTATTTTTACTTCTAAGTAACATTAGTAACCGGTTTTTGGAATCAAGAATCAAGTTTAACGAAAAAGACAATTTGGGTTTTTTTGGAACTTTGACCATTTTTTACAAGTGACATTTCCACAACTTTGTTGAAATGTTTGCCTCGCTTTTTTAGAATCATTCAGTAATACTATAAATAGAAAGGAAGCATAATGAAAAGGGCTGTAATACTATCCACCTCAAGAACTCCGCTATGTAAAAGTTGGAAAGGTTCCTTAAATCACACTCATGGTGCTACTTTGGGAGGAACCGTTGTTGATGCGTCAATAAAGAGAGGTATGGTTGACCCTGAGGCCATCGAAGATGTCATATTCGGTTGTGCATATCCGGAAGGAGCTACTGGCGAAAATATAGCGCGCCAAGTAGCATTGAGAGCTGGTCTTCCAGTTAAAGTGCCGGGGATGACGCTTAATCGATTTTGCTCATCAGGACTCCAAGCTGTGGCGATGGCCAGTCAGAGAATCATGGCAGGAGAGGGGGAGTTATTTGTAGCTGGAGGGGTCGAGTCGATTTCTTGCGTCCAAAACGAAAAGAATACTCACTTTAACACCGAGCTTTGGCTAGAGCAAAATAAACCAGAAATATATTGGAGCATGCTACAGACTGCTGAAATGGTCGCCCAGCGTTACAATGTGGATAGAGAGCAGCAAGACCATTATGGGGTTCAGAGTCAAAATAGAGCGGCTAAAGCTCAGAAAGAAGGTTTATTTGCAGATGAAATAGTTAAAATAGAAACGAATATGAAAGTTACGGTCCCCGAGACAGGGGAAATGGGGCTTAAAAAAATAGTCGCTGAACAAGATGAGGGAATTCGACCTGACACGAATTATGAGGGGGTCTCTGGTATAAAACCGGCAATAGAAGGGGGGGTCATAGCGGCGGGCAATGCCAGTCAATTTTCTGATGGGGCTTCAGCCCAAATCATAGCTAGCGAAGACTATGCTGAAAGAGAGGGTTTGAAGCCTTTGGGTGCTTTCAAAGGGTTTGCTGTTGCTGGATGTGAGCCAGACGAGATGGGAATCGGGCCTATATTTGCCATTCCTAAACTACTTAAACAAACTGGCTTAACAATACATGATATAGACTTATGGGAACTTAATGAGGCATTTGCTGTTCAGGTGATTTATTGTAGAGATCAACTTGGGATAGATAATAGCAAAATGAACGTTAACGGAGGTTCTATTGCTCTAGGCCACCCATACGGGATGACAGGAAGTAGATTGGTGGGACATGCTTTAATTGAAGGAAGACGGAGGAAATCAAAACATGTGGTGGTTACGATGTGTGTTGGAGGAGGGATGGGCGCAGCGGCCCTATTTGAAGTTTTTTAGTTATTTTAATAGACCAATATTTAGGCCAGTTGCTACTATATTTCTCTGGGGGATGGTGGCTACATCTGGCCCAATTTTAGGAAGTGATTACGGTTCCTTTACTAAATGGTTGGAAACTCCTAGTAATGATATAAAAAATCAACTTGAGGACGCTAAATATAACCAAGCAAATTTATACCGTCTATCAAGTTATTTTCCGCCTGGTTATTTTGAGGAATTCAATTTTAACGATGTTGAAATTTTCGTAGAAAAAGAACTCGACTACCGACCTCATGAAGTTTATACGGCAGTTACTGAAAAATACCAGGACCAAGTCAGATTAGGAGATGATAAATTATTAGTGAATTATAAAGCAGGCAGGCCATTTTCTGATGAAAAAATAACTAATGCTGACTCTGCTCGGGCGGGACTAATGGTAGCTTGGAATAATGTGATGCGTTGGCAGCATTATGGCTACTCCGCCAATATTACTACTACGTATATTAGACCAAGCGCACCCGGAAAAATTGGTAGATTATTGAAGGGTATGAAAGGGTCTGGCGATGTTTTTAGAGATACAACCTCATTCTATCAAAGAGTATATATTTCAGGTTTGTCTACAGAATCAGAGAATAATGAATTTAGTATGAGAGTAGATGGAAGCGATCGCCTTCTTTATAAAGAGTTCATTGAAATATTTTCTCCTTATGACATGGCAGGATTAAAAATTGTAATTGAACGGCCAATTGACCAATATAAAGGAGATCAGGTCAACTCCTATTTGCCCAATGAGCGCAGGGTAAGAAGACTTTCAGCAAAAGAGCGAGCAGATAGTTATATTGGAACTAACTGGACTCTTGATGATTTTGAAGGGTTTTCTGGAATGGTAGTAGATAATGATTGGAAACTCATCGGCGATAAAAAAATACTTTCTATTCTTAATAGCCAGCAAGATCACCCACAATTTCATGGAGTTTTAAGTGCGATTCCTCTCGACACTTGGCAGCTTAGAGACTGCTTTGTCGTCGAGGCTACGCCTCTGTGGAGTGGCCATCCCTACGGGAAAAGGGTCCTATTTGTGGATAAAGTGTCTGGCACGATACCTTTGTCATTAGTTTTTAATCGCGACGGTCAATTGTGGAAAATTTTTCAAATTGTGTACCAGCTTGAAACAGACCGTAATAACCCCGTCGCATCTAGCCCCAAATGGAGAGCTTCATCAGTGATTAATAAGCTTAATAACAGTGCCAATACTGCTGTTGCGGTAGGCCCCACGGAGACTAAAAAAATGTCAGCGTCAAAGATTAAAAGAATGTTTAGTATTTCTAATTTGACTGAAGGAAGATGATTGAATTCATTTTTGGATAGTTGTTTTTATAAAATAGCTGTCCTAATATCTGATAATATTTGCCCAAAGTATTTAGTAAAAGTTGCCCCTGCCACTCCATCTATAACCCTATGGTCGTAAGATAATGTAATTGGTAATACTTGTCTTGGCACGAACCCACCATTCTTCCACAATGGCTTTATTTTTATTGGCGATATACCTAATATTGCTACCTCTGGAGGGTTTATGATCGGGGTAAAAAAGTTACCTGAAATCCCCCCTAGGTTTGACACAGTGAAACAGCCGCCTTCCATTTGTTGGATTTTAAGTTGTTTTTTTCTCGCTAAATTTGATAGTTCAGTAATTTCACGTGCAATTTGGATTACTCCTTTTTGATCCGTATTTTTTAATACTGGTACAACAAGCCCGCTTTCAGTATTGGTTGCAAAACCTATATTATAGTAATCCTTTACAGCTATTTTATTACCGTCGTCGATAAGTGAGCTGTTAAAACGCCGAAATTCTTGGAGTGTCGTTGTTGTTGCTTTGATGATAAATGCAAGTAGGGTCAATTTAGTATTCTCGGTTTTTAGATCAATTGCCCTTTCTTTTCTAAATTTTTCCAGTTCGGTAACATCAACTTCGTCCATTTGAAATACATGAGGAACGTTCGTCCAGCTGCCGTGTAGGTTTTCGCCAGTACGTTTTTGTATTTTTGTGAGGAGTATTTCTTCCCAATCTCCGTGCTTTTTTAGCTCATCTGTGCTCACTAGTTTTAATTTAACACCCGATTGACTGGTTTGGATTTGTGTCTTAACAAATGTCTGGATATCCTCTTTTAGAATCCTATTCTTTGGGCCTGAGCCATTGACTCTGGTAATGTCGACGCCAAGTTCCCTGGCAAATTTTCTTATCGAGGGGCTTGCAAATGAGGCTCTATTTGATTTTTCTGAAGATGCTTTTAGTTGTTGCGTTGGTTCAAAATTTTGTTTAACGTCGTTTGCCTGATCATCCATGTTTAGTTCTTTGGTAACTCCTTCTAAACTTTCTGGATTGTTTGGAATGCTAGGGTTGGGTTGATCTTGATTATTTTGGTGTGCATTACTATATATCATTGCTACCGTATCATTCTTACTAACTTTATCCCCAATTTTTACAAGGACCCTGTCGATTTTACCAGCGAATGGGGAAGGAATATCCATCGTAGCTTTATCGCTTTCGAGTGTGATAAGTGGGGTTTCGATATCCACTGTCTCACCTTCTTTGACCAATATCTCGATTACATCAACTTCTTCGAAGTCACCTATATCGGGAACTTTTATTGGCACCACTTCGGAAGATGATCTTTTTCTTTCTATCTCAATATCCATTCGTCTCTCTGAGGTAGTCTCGATAACTTGTACTTTACTCTTTTCTATGGAAAATAGTTGAGTCCCTTTACTGACTTTATCACCAATCGCAACATCTATTGTTGATATAGTTCCTGCTTTATCTGAAGGAACGTCCATTGTAGCTTTATCGCTTTCGAGTGTGATAAGTGGGGTTTCGATATCTACTGTCTCACCTTCTTTGACCAATATCTCGATTACATCAACTTCTTCGAAGTCACCTATATCAGGACAAAATATTTTTTCAGTATCCATAGTTCTTTCGATTCCTAGCTGTAATAAGGGTTCTTTTTATTATAGGAAATTGAAAATCTTTCCATGACTTCGTTAACAAGGTCTATTGATATGTCGCCCGAATCGTAGAGTGCTTTCATAGCTGTAAAAACTATAAAGCTTGAATTTACTTCAAAATGTTCTCTTAGCTTTTGACGTGAATCCGACCTTCCATAACCATCAGTGCCCAATGTATAGTATTTTTGAGGAACAAACTCCCTTATTTGATCGGCATAGGTCCTCATATAATCTGTAGCTGCAATGCACGGCCCATTTTGTTCAGCCAGTTGTTTCTCTACAAAAGTTTGTTTTTTAGGCGCAGACGGATTTAATAAATTCCAACGATTGGTATCTAGACCATTTTTACGTAATTCATTAAATGAGGTAACGCTCCAAACATTAGCGACTATTCCGTAATCCTCATCTAATATTTTTGCAGCGTCGATCACCTCTCTTAAAATTGTTCCACTGCCAAGCAATTGAATACTTGCGTCTTCTGCTTCCTGAAAGAGATACATCCCTGCTAAAATTTCTTTCTCAACTCTTTCGGGCATTTTAGGGTGATTATAGTTTTCATTCATGACTGTTATGTAAAAAAAGATATTTTCTTGGTTTTGAAACATTCTCTCCATTCCGTTTTGGATGATCACAGCTAATTCATAGCCAAAGGTTGGATCATAGCTCACACAATTTGGGATTGTAGACGCCAGTAAGTGGCTGTGCCCATCTTGGTGCTGCAATCCTTCTCCTGCAAGGGTTGTTCTTCCGGCTGTTCCGCCAAGCAAGAATCCTCTAGCCTGCATATCTCCCGCAGCCCATGCTAGATCTCCAATTCTTTGGAATCCAAACATTGAATAAAATATATAAAATGGAATCATTGGTTTGTTGTGGCATGAATATGACGTTGCTGCAGCTATCCATGAACACATAGCTCCAGCCTCAGTTATACCCTCTTCAAGTATCTGTCCTTTTTTATCTTCTCGGTAATACATTAACTCATCGTGGTCAACTGGTTCATAGAGCTGTCCATCAGCAGAATATATTCCGAGTTGTCTAAACATTCCTTCCATTCCAAATGTGCGGGCCTCATCTGGTACTATCGGTACGATACGGTTTCCAATTTTTTCATGTTTAACGAGTATGTTTAAAATTCTTACGAAAATCATCGTAGTTGATAAAGACCGTTCCCCTGAACCTTCGAGTATTGATTCAAAAAGGCTAATTTCAGGAACCTCTATTGAATCACTTTTTATTCTTCTTTTTGGTATAAAGCCTCCCAAAGCACGGGTGCGTTCCTTAACGTACAGCATTTCTTCACTCTGTTCGTCTGGCTTGTAGTATGGAGCGTCTTCTATTTCATCGTCTGAAATTGGGATTTTAAATTTATCTCTAAAATGTTTAAGAGAATCTAAATTCATTTTTTTTTGTTGGTGAGTTATATTTTTCCCTTCGCCAGCATCCCCCATGCCGTAACCTTTTACTGTTTTGCATAATATTACAGTTGGTTGCCCTCGATGATTGCTCGCCTGATGATAAGCTGCAAATACTTTGTGAGGATCATGGCCGCCACGATTTAATCTCCATATATCTTCATCACTTAAATTCGAAACGAGTTTTTTAAGTTCATCATGTTTGCCAAAAAAATGTTGCCTAACGAATGCTCCATCATTTGCTTTATAGGCTTGATACTCTCCATCAACTGCTTCTTCCATTCGTTCTACGAGCTTTCCTGAGCTATCTTTGGCCAAAAGTGGATCCCAGTAAGACCCCCAAACAACTTTTATAACATTCCATCCCGCGCCCCTAAAATCAGATTCAAGCTCTTGAATAATTTTACCATTACCCCTAACCGGACCATCTAGCCTTTGCAAATTACAATTTATAACGAAGATAAGGTTGTCGAGTTTTTCACGGGAAGCCAGCGCAGCCGCTCCGAATGCCTCTGGTTCATCCATTTCACCGTCTCCCATAAAGGCCCATACCTTCCTGTCTCCACAATTTTCAAGGCTACGATTCTCTAAATATTTCATAAACCTTGCTTGATAAATTGCCATTATAGGCCCTAAGCCCATTGATACGGTGGGAAATTGCCAGAACTCTGGCATCAACCACGGGTGTGGATAGGAGGATAATCCGTTGCCATTACATTCTTGACGGAAATTATCTAATTGATCCTCTGAAATTAGACCTAGCAAAAAGGCTCGAGCATACACACCTGGAGCTGAGTGGCCTTGAAAAAAGACAAGGTCTCCGTTTCGCTCCCCATCGAATCCGCGCCAAAAATGATTGTAGCCAACATCGTATAGAGTTGCTGCACTGGCATAACTTGCGATATGCCCACCCAATTCGCTATTTTTACGATTGGCTCTCACCACCATAGCTAAAGCATTCCACCTAATTATGGAGCGTATTCGACCCTCAATGGCCGGATCTCCACTGGTATAAGTTTCTTTTTCTGATGGAATTGTGTTTATATAAGCAGTTTTTGCCGAGTAAGGAATATTTACCCCAACTCTTCTCGCTGTGTCTACTAACTGTTCTACTAAGAAGTGGGCTCTTTCATTTCCAGAATTCTCGATTACTGCTTCTAATGATTCTATCCATTCTTTAGTTTCTTGTAGATCTGTATCGGTTTTGTCGTTCAACTTTAATTTCCTTTTTATTATTTTTAGGAGTTTTTCTCCGAGATCGTATTATTCGACACAGGGCTTATTATTTTTACACATGATTCCATTATCGTAAATATATTTTATTAGCTCATTGCCAGACGCAAAGCGAGCTTTTAGATCTTTAATATGCTCTCCTCTATCAATCTCTTTTATGTAGCAAGATCCCCGAGGCGTTTCAGAATTACAAATAAATGTAATAGGCTCGCTTTTATTAAAAAATGAAATTAACTTATATTCACGTTTGCCTTTAATCCAATAGTTCACAAATTTTTCTGCTGCGCATTGGCATGATTGAAACCTCTCAGCTAATTCGATAAATTTAGACACGGTCATTTTAGGAATATTAGATTCGACACCGTGGTTAACAACATAGTGGTTCATGATTTCTCTTGGAAGCGTTTCTTGATTATCGCTAGTTAAATTGGCATTTGAACGAATGTTACTTTTACAACTTAGTAACATCATAGCGAGAAAAAATAAAAAAATGATTTTTTCTAATTTAAATTTCATTATTAGAGTCAATTTTCTGTATA
>MDTG01004124.1_pt1 | contig 19164 bp, 16 predicted proteins | sample 811421 | NCBI WGS metagenome assembly MDTG01 (sample SAMN05326645, study PRJNA326480) | marine metagenome | isolation source: seawater | place: Pacific Ocean: South East | collected 2011
AAATAGGTTCAGTCCAACCGGAGGAGTGATCATACCGATTTCCATGTTTACCACCATGATGATGCCCAGATGGATCGGGTCGATGCCCAGTTGCACGGCAATCGGGAACAGGATCGGCGCCAGGATCAGGATGATCGCCGAAGGCTCCATGAACGCACCGGCGACCAACAGCACGATGTTCACCACCAGCAGGAATTGCCACGGCTGTAGGCCAGCTTCGATCACCCACGCGGTGATGGTCTGCGGGATTTGCTCGGTGGTCAGTACGTGAGCGAACAGCATGGCGTTGGCAATGATGAACATCAGCATGATGGTCAGCTTGCCGGAGTCGAGCAGCACTTTCGGGCACTCGCGGATCGACAGATCCTTGTACACGAACAGCGCCACAAAGCCTGCGTAGACTGCGGCTACCGCAGCGGCCTCAGTGGGCGTGAACATGCCCGAGTAGATACCGCCGAGGATGATGACCATCAGCAGCAAGCCCCAGATGGCTTTACGCGCGGCACTCAAAAACTCGCGGAAGGTGGCACGTGGCTGTGCCGGCAGGTTCATTTTGCGCGCGACGATGTAGATCGCGACCATCAATGACAAGCCCAGCAGCAGGCCCGGAATTACACCGGCCATGAACAGCTTGCCGACCGATTGCTCGGTTGCAGCGGCGTAGACCACCATCACGATCGACGGCGGAATCAGAATGCCCAGCGTACCGGCGTTACACACGATACCGGCGCCGAACGCCTGTGGATAACCCGAGCGCACCATGCCGGCAATCGCAATCGAGCCGACCGCGGCAACGGTGGCAGGCGATGAACCAGACAACGCGGCGAACAGCATGCACGCCATAACGGCCGAAATAGCCAGACCGCCACGGATATGACCGACGCAGGCGTTGGCAAAGTCGATCAGACGCTTGGCCACGCCGCCGGTGGTCATGAATGCGCCGGAAAGCAGGAAGAACGGAATCGCCAGCAGCGTGTAGTGCTCGGAGGTTTCAAACAGCTTGATGGCCAGCGAGCGGACCGAGTCCGGGCTGAACAACATAATCGTCACCGAGCCGGCGAGGCCCAGCGAAACCGCAATCGGCACGCCGATGAACATCAGCGCGAACAGCGCGGCAAAGAGGAACAGAATGGTCATTATTTTTGCGCCTCGTGTTCTTTCAGTTTCAGCGCATCGGCGGCTTCATCAGCCAGGCCGAGGCCAGTCTGCTCGTTACGCAGAATTCGCACGAAGATTTCAAGGAAGCGGATAAAAACCATTGCGTAGCCAAACGGTACGATGGCCGCGATGTGCCACTGCTTGATGCCGTAATGGCCGAGGTCTTCTGCACCAATACCGGCTGTGAACAAGGCTTCAACCCAGTCAAAGCTGCCGACTGCGATCATGCCGGCGTAGGTCAGGCAGGCGATGCAGGCAATGATTCCAATGCAACGCTGAATTGGCTGAGGCGCCAGTTTTACCAGCGCATCAACGCCAATATGGCCTGCGGTGCGCACACCGTAAGCCAGACCAAAAAAGATCAGCCAGGCAAACACCGCTTTGGTCAGCGCAATGCTCCAGGTCATGGCCTGGGCCATGCCGAGAATATGATCGCCAATCGAAAACAGGCTCTCACTTGCACCTTGCCAGTGGTCTGCCCAGCTGTAGAACAAGGTGTAGAGGTTATTGAGGATCACGTAGGTAAACGTGACCAGAGTCATGGCACCCAACAGAAAGGCGATAAAACCTTCCTCAAAATGATTCCATGCACGCAGCATAAAGCTCACGGGCCGATCTCCTGATTATCTTGTTATTGGTTTAAACCTTGGAAGCGCTGGGACTCTAACCCAGCACTCAAGGCCGCGACATTCACCATTGATAAATGCCGGATTCGTCACTGCCTAATGAGTGTTTTTGGGCCCGGCAAAGCAGGCACAAGCAGCGCATAAAGCAGGCCCCGACCATAAACACAGCTTATTGAGCAGCCTGCGTGGAGCCATCAATAGCCTGCTATGTGTCGGTGCCTGTAAACAGGAAGACGACCGCTGCCGCAGCAACGGCCGTGAAGGTGCGTTTATTTCGCCTGGTTCGCGGCCTGAGCGGCCTCGATCACGTCAGCGCCGATATCAGCCTCAAACTTCTTCCACGCCGGGCGCACGGCATCACGCCACGCATCGCGTTGCTCAGGGGTCAGTTTGATCATCTCGACCTTGCCGGAAGCAATGATCGCCTGCTTGGCTTTCTCGTTAACGTCGGCCGCCTGCTTGTTCACCTCAGTGGTGACCTCGGCAACAATCTCTTCCAACTGGCTGCGAATATCCGCAGGCAAGCTGTTCCAGAACTTGGTATTGGTGATCAGTACATAGTTGCCGATGGCGTGATCGGATTCGATCATGTACTTCTGCACTTCAAAGAACTTCTGGCTGTAAATGTTCGACCAGGGGTTGTCTTGAGCGTTAACCACACCAGTCTGCAGGCCCTGATAAATCTCAGCGAAAGACATCTTGCGCGGCACTGCACGCAAGGCGCTGTATTGCGCGGCTTGCAAATCCGAAGGCTGTACGCGGAACTTCAAACCACGCGCGTCGCTGGGCTTGATCAGCGGTTTATTGGCGGTCAATTGGCGCATGCCATTGAGCCAGAAAGCCAGACCGGTAATGCCTTTGTCTTCCATCGACTTGAGCATCGCCTTGCCCTTGTCGGAGTTCTGGAAGCGTTGCGCTGCTGCCATGTCGTTGAACAGGAACATCATGTCGAACAGCTGCAGTTGCTTGGTGTACTGCTCAAGCTTGGACGGCGCCGGCGCGAGCATTTGCACCTCGTTGAGCATCAGCGCTTCCATTTCCTTGCCGTCACCGTACAGCGAGGAGTTGGCGTAAACCTGAACCTCAACTTTGCCGGACAGGCGCTCGTCGACGAGCTTCTTGAACAGCAGCGCGCCTTGGCCTTTCGGCGTGTTATCAGCAGTGATGTGGGAAAATTTGATCAGGATTGGGTCTGCGGCCTGAGCAGCCACTGCGCCAAACAGGGCGATACCGGTGGCAAGACTGAGTAAGGCGCGACGGACAGACGGATACTTCATGGGGAGCTCCTATTATTTTTGTCTGAGCGTTGAAACGGCGAACACCCAGTAACAGGAACTCAGCGCTTCATCGACGGCTGGACTCTAACGCGCCGATAGCACAACTGAAATTCGCATTTGAGGAATCAAGCCTTCGGCATTGACGAAGGCAAAGCCAATTCGCCAGCGCGTGCCTCACTGCTGCTCAGGTGTTCGAGCATCTGCCTGGCCGTGACAGAGAGCGCATCAACACTGCGCACGGCAATCTTCATCTCACGCCGCGCCCAGTCATCACTGAGGTTCACCACCTGCACATTGAGCGCAGGCAAATAGGTGAGCACGGCAATCTCTGGCAACACACCAATGCCCATACCGGTGTGGATCATCCTGCAGATCGCCTCAAAGCTGCGCACCTGAATACGCAAGCGCAGCGACACCCCAAGGTGGTGCACCGAGTGTTGCAGCAAACTGTGCAGGGAGGCGCCTTGCTGCAAGCCAATAAAGTCATAACCGACCGCATCGCGCAGAGCGACGCAACCGCGCGAAGCCAGTGGATGATCGCGCGGCGTGACCAGCACCAGTTGATCATGGCGATAGCTGAAAACCTGTAAATCCTCGGCCGGCACGTGCCCTGCGAAGATGCCGATGTCGGTCAGGCCCTCACGCACGGCGCGAATGGTTTCGCTGCTGACGCGTTCCTCAAGGTCGATTTTCACCTGCGGATGCAAGTGGGTGAACGTGCTCAAGTCTTCGGGCAGGAACTCAATCACGGCCGAGGTGTTAGCGTGAATTCGCACGTGCCCTTTGACCCCGTCACTGAACTCGCTGAGGTCGGCATTCATTTGCTCGATGTTGTCCATCACATTGCGCGCATGGTGCAGCAGCGCATGCCCGGCGGGCGTCAGTTCAACGCCCTTGGGCTGTCGATAGAGCAAGGTGATACCCAACTGGCTTTCGAGGTCGCTGACGCGCTTGCTCACAGCAGCCAGGGCCAGATGCTCACGCTCGGCGGTCTTGGTCAGGCTGCGCTCATCGGCAATCGCAATAAAGATTTTCAGCGTTACAAAGTCGATACGGCGCATGGCAACGGCCCTCCTTGTGCGTGGTTCGACAACGGCATGCGGGCAAACACGCTGGTCTGATTGGGACAAGGCTCTCACAAAAGCACTTCGCGGGATACGAAGTCAGGCTTGTTGATTAATCAATTGTTCGAAGCCCGGAGCTGAGTAATTCTGCAGCCATAACGATAAGGCAACTCGGTTGAGGCACCCCATGACAGAATTGAATGTGAGTCCGATGGCGCTGCAAGGTTTGAAAGTGGTTGAGATGGGGCAGCTGATCGCCGGCCCATTCGCCAGCAAACTGCTCGGCGAGTTTGGCGCACAAGTGATCAAGATCGAACCGCCAAAGGTCGGCGACCCATTGCGCAAGTGGCGCAAAATCAAAGACGGCACCTCACTCTGGTGGCACGTGCAGTCACGCAACAAACAGTCGCTCACGCTCAACCTTAAAGAGCCGGAAGGTCAGGACATCGTGCGCAAGCTGATCAGCGAAGCGGATATTCTGATTGAGAACTTCCGCCCCGGCGCACTTGAAGGCTGGGGCCTTGGCTGGGAGCAGCTTTCGGCCATCAACCCCAAATTGATCATGCTGCGAATTTCAGGCTACGGCCAGACCGGCCCATACCGCGACTTGCCCGGCTTTGGCGTTATCGGCGAAGCCATGGGCGGGCTGCGGCATTTGTCAGGTTATCCGGGGCAGGCGCCAGTGCGCGTCGGCATCAGCATCGGCGATTCGCTGTCATCGCTGTATGGCGTTATCGGTATTTTGCTGGCCCTGCAAGAGCGTCAGCGCAGCGGTCTGGGCCAATACATTGATGTGGCGCTGTACGAGTCGGTGTTCGCCATGATGGAAAGCCTGATTCCCGAATACGACGCCTTTGGCTATGTACGCGAACCCGCCGGCAGCGCCCTGCCCGGCATCACGCCATCCAACTCCTACCCGTGCAACGACGGCAGTTATGTGCTGATCGCAGGCAACGGCGACAGCATCTACAAGCGCTTGATGCTGCTGATTGAGCGTGCCGACCTCGCCAATGATCCGCGCCTTGAGCATAACGACGGACGCAGCGAACACGCCGCCATGATCGACGAGGCGATTGCTCAATGGACCTCCCAGCGCAGCCGCCAGCAAGTGCTCGATGCACTCAATGAGGCCCGCGTTCCGGCCGGTTTCCCATACACCGCTGCCGACATCGTCAGCGACCCGCACTATCTCGCGCGCAACATGATCGAGACAGTGCAAACCGCCGCTGGCCCGTTAAAAGTCCCTGGCGTATTACCCAAATTAAGCCGCACACCGGGTCGCATCGGCACTGGCGGTCCGGCACTTGGCGAGCACACCGATGATGTATTGGCAGGCCTGGGCCTGACCGATGAGCAGCGTCAGGGCTTGCGCGAACGGGGCATTATTTAAGGAATCGTGATGACTAAGCGTCTGTATATCCAGGATGTAGCCACCCGTGATGGCTTCCAGATTGAACCCAACTTTGTGGCCACCGAAGACAAGATCGCGCTGATCGATTATCTCTCGCACACCGGCCTGGCCAAGGTTGAGGTCACCTCATTCACCTCGCCCAAGGCGATTCCCAACCTGCGTGATGCTGAAGAAGTAATGCGCGGCATTCAACGCATGCCGGGCGTGGAGTACACGGTATTGGTGCCCAACGTGCGCGGCTGCGAGCGCGCACTGTCGTGTCAGGTTGATGAAATCAATCTGGTCATGTCCGCCAGCAACACCCACGGCCTGGCAAACCTGCGCATGACGCCCGAGCAGTCATTGCAACAGTTCAAGGAAATCATCGAGGTCACGCGTGGCAGCGGCGTGTTTATCAATGCCTCGCTGTCGACCACATTCGGCTGCCCGTTTGAAGGCGATGTAGCCGAGTCGCGGGTGTATGAGCTGATACAAAAGCTCACCGACATCGGCGTGCAGGGCGTCACGCTGTGCGACACCACCGGCATAGCCGATCCGGCGCAAGTTGAGCGCATCAGCCGGGAAGCATTGTCCCGCTGGCCAGAAACCGTTTTCACCCTGCACTTCCACAACACCCGGGGCATGGGCCTGGCCAACGCAATCGCGGCATTGAATGCCGGCGTAGACCGCTTCGACGCCTCGCTCGGCGGCCTCGGTGGTTGCCCCTACGCGCCAGGTGCCAGCGGCAATATTTGTACGGAAGATCTGGTGCACATGTTCCAGCGCATGGGCTTCGACACCGGTGTCGACCTCGACGCCCTGCTCGCCGCCGCAGCCACCCTGCCGGAATTATTAGGCCACGATGTGCCCGGCGCGATCCTCAAAGCCGGAAAGTCTGACCGCCGCTATCCCAAGCCGAAGTGGATGGAAAACGCCAGCTAAGTAAGGCACTTGCGAACGCAATACTGCAAAGCGCCAACCGAGCCCGTGTTGGCGCGCCGTTTACTGTGCAGGCGGTGATCATGACCGGCCGAAGAACTGACCCGCACCCCGCAACCCAGTATCACTCGTGATATCCGCTGCTGAACGTGCCAAGCAGTATCGTCGCGCTACAACAGTTTGCCGGGTGAAATCCCAGGCAAAAAAAAGCGATCCAAAGGACCGCTTGGGAGCTCCCAAAATGGGAGTGGAATAAACGCATGATCTGCTCACCTCGCAGTAAACAGACTCAACAACCGGACCACGCAAGATCTGGTAGGCCGAGTGTGCGGCGCACTGCCCGGGCTGACTATTACACCAAGGTCTTACAACGAGGCAGTGTTTCGCCAAGATCGCGCGCGAACTCAACGCAGAAATGGCTCTAGCGCGGGCATTTACACCTTCTTTACAGATATTTACCCTGCCCTGACAGCCAGTGCGCGTCGCCGCTGGCACACTCTGTTTCCTCATTCACGCACTTAGGAAACCTCATGAAACGCACTACTTTGGCTGTTCTGTTTGCAATCGCTGCGACCGTTCTGGTGGCTGGCTGCTCAGGCCCCAAGCACAAAGGAGGCGGCCGTCCAGACCCTGCCACGATGATTGAGCGGATGGACGCCAACGGTGACGGCAAGCTGTCGCAGTCAGAGGTCAAGGGCCCGCTGGCCGAGCACTTCAGCGATGTGGACAGCAACAAAGACGGCGTTCTCTCGCTTGATGAACTGCAGAACATGCCCAAGCCACAGGGTCGCCCTTAATTCGCTCTGACATCACGCATCGGCAGTAGCGTGCGCCAATACGGCGTGACGCTACTGCCGCAGTTTTAGCTCAGCCCGCATACACCGTGTGCGCTACTCCGACTACTGCGCTTTCAGGGCTGAGCATCTTTACCAATGTTGTAGGCACGCAATTTGTTGGCGATGGTGGTGTGCGAAACGCCCAAGCGCTTGCCCAGTTGACGACTGCTCGGGTGTTCGTCGAACAGGCGTTCAAGTACGGCTTTCTCGAAGCGTCCGACGATATCGTCCAGCGCACCTTCAAGTGAGAAATCACCCATCGGCTGCGGCGCCCCGTAGTCGGGTAAACGTATGTGCGTGGCCTTGACCGAAGCGCCATCACACAGCGATACGGCCTGAAACAACACGTTCTCCAACTGCCGCACATTGCCCGGCCAGTGGTAATGCTTGAGACGCTCCAGCGCCTGAGCTTCGATCACAGGCAGTGCGCAACCGATCTGCCGGCTGGCCTGATCGAGAAAGTGCTCAACCAACGGCACCAGCCCATCCAGGCACTCGCGCAACGGCGGAATGTGCAAGCTGAGTACGTTAAGACGGTGATACAGATCCTGACGAAACTCGCCCTTGGCGCACAACTCGGACAAGTCGACCTGAGTCGCGCAGATCACCCGCACATCCAGGTAAACCTCCTCATCACTGCCGACTCGGCGAAAGCAGCCATCCTGCAAAAAACGCAGTAACTTGGCCTGCAGGCGCGGGCTCATTTCACCGACGCCATCGAGGAACAATGTGCCGCCTGCTGTCAGTTCCAGCAGGCCCAACTTGCCCTCCGGGCGTGCGCCTTCAAACGCCCCCGGCCCGTAACCAAACAACTCGGTTTCAGCCATCGACTCGGGCAAACCGGCGCAGTTAAGCGCCATAAACGGCGACTGGCCACGCGGGCTGGCGACGTGGCAAGCACGGGCTAATAGCTCCTTGCCGGTACCGGTTTCGCCTTCTATCAATAGCGGTGCATCCAAAGGCGCCATCCGCCGTGCTTCACGCACCACAGCAGCCATGACTTTCGAGCTTTGAAAAATGCTGTCAAAGCCGCGCAGCTCTTGCTTGCGCACGTTGTAAATGCGCTCACCGACCCGGTCAGCCCGATGCAGGGTTAACACCGCGCCCGCCAGCGCCTCACTTTCATCATGCTCGGATTGCAGCGGAGCGATATCAGCGAGGAATACATCGCCTTTGACCTTGACCCGCAAGCCATTAATTCGCGACTTATTGGCCCGTACCAGTTCAGGCAAATCGAAGTCTTCTGCATAGCGCGACAACGGAATACCCGGCACTTCATCCACGCGCACACCGAGCAATTGCGCCGCCGCACGATTCGCCGCGACGATGGAGCCGCCCATGTCGATCGACAACACCGGGAACTCCAGCGCAGCGAGCAATGCATTGAGTTCGAGATGACGGCGCTCACTGGGCATCAGGCCCACGCGTTTAACGCCAAACACGCCGCCGATGGCCTCGAACTTCGGGCGCATGGACTGAAACTGCAGGTTTATCAGATTAGGGCAATGCAGGTAGATGGCATTGCCCTGCTCCCCGCCCACCTCGCCGCGCGCGACGTTGATGCCGTACTCGACCAGCAAATTGAGAATGTCACGCAGGATGCCAATTCGATTTTGGCAGTGAACTTTGATTCGCATGAAGGCGCTCTACACAGTCTTATTATGCGCCGCAGCCACTAAAAATCGCGGGCTGCGACAGAATTTTCGTCAAGAATATGTGACAGCTTAGCCTTCACACAAGAAGGCATCGCGCGCCTCAGCCAATACCGTAACTATTTCTTTACAATTTTCCACTCATTGCGCCAATCAGGCGCCTGTAACGCTAGCTGCAAGCACCTACAACCTGCGGTATCCCTATAGCTACACAACAACAAAGCCCCAGCAGGAGGCAGCAAGCATGAAGAGCACGCAATACGTGGCTCGGCAGCCCGACGAGAACGGGTTTATTGACTACAGCGAAGCTGAGCATCAGGTATGGAATACCCTGATTACCCGCCAGATGGCCGTGATCGAAGGGCGCGCGTGCGAGGAATACTTCGATGGCATCGAGCGGCTGAAACTGCCGACTGAGCGTATTCCGCAATTGGCTGAAGTGAACAAAACCCTGCAGGCCACTACCGGCTGGAGCGTGGCCCGCGTGCCTGCGCTGATCCCCTTCCAGACCTTCTTTGAGTTGCTCGCCAGCAAGCAGTTTCCGGTCGCAACGTTTATCCGCACCCCCGAAGAACTCGACTACCTGCAAGAGCCGGACATTTTTCATGAAGTGTTCGGCCACTGCCCGTTGCTGACCAACCCGTGGTTTGCAGAATTCACCCACACTTATGGCAAGCTGGGTTTGCAGGCGAGCAAAGAACAGCGGGTTTATCTGGCCCGCCTATACTGGATGACTATTGAGTTTGGCTTGGTAGACACCAGCCAGGGACGACGCATCTATGGCGGCGGCATTCTCTCGTCACCCAAAGAAACCGTTTACTGCTTGTCTGATGCGCCCGAGCATCAGGCTTTCGATCCGCTGGAGGCGATGCGTACGCCTTACCGTATCGACATTCTGCAGCCGCTGTATTTCGCCCTGCCCAACCTCAAGCGCCTGTTCGATCTGGCCCACGAGGACATCATGGCAATGGTTAAAACAGCGATGCAACTGGGTCTGCACAGCCCCAAATTTCCACCGAAAGCGGCCTGACAACGGCGCCTTTCGATTCAGCACTTTGGTACACCTTGAACGGGGCAGCCAGATCGCTGCCCAAGACTATTTTGGAGAAACCCATGAACGCCCTTACCCAAGCCCATTGTGAAGCCTGCAGCGCCGGCGCCCCGCAAGTATCCGACGCCGAACTGCCGGAACTGCTGAAACTGATTCCCGACTGGAACATCGAGGTGCGTGACTCGATCATGCAACTGGAGAAGGTTTACCTGTTCAAGAACTTCAAGCACGCGCTGGCCTTCACTAACGCCGTAGGCGAAATCTCCGAAGCCGAAGGCCACCACCCGGGCCTGCTCACCGAATGGGGCAAAGTAACCGTGACGTGGTGGAGCCATTCGATCAAAGGCCTGCACCGCAACGACTTCATCATGGCCGCACGCACCGACGAGGTTGCGAGCACGGCCGAGGGGCGCAAGTGAAACATTTTTCACCGATCCTGCGCGTACCGGGTGACCCGATTCTGAGCCTGATGGAGGCCTATCAGCTCGACAGCAACCCTGCCAAGCTGGATCTGGGCGTTGGCGTTTACCGTGACGCCAACGGTCAAACCCCGATCCCCAGCGCCGTCAAGCTGGCCGAGCAGCGCCTTGTCGAAACTGAAACCACCAAGGGCTACATCGGCGGCCATGGCGATGCGTTGTTCTGCGCGCACGTGACCCGGCTGGTGCTTGGCGATCAGTCGCCGGTACTCGCCGATGAACGTGTCGCAGCCACGCAAACGCCGGGCGGCACCGGTGCCTTGCGCCTGGCAGCTGACTTTATCAAGCAGTGCTTGCCGGGGCGTGGAATCTGGCTGAGTGATCCAACGTGGCCAATTCACGAGAGCATTTTCGCCAGCGCCGGGCTAGCGGTTAATCATTACCCCTACGTGGACGCAGACAACCGCCTGAATGTCGACGCCATGCTGGCTGCATTGAGCCACGTGCCGCGCGGCGATGTGGTACTGCTGCATGCCTGCTGCCACAACCCCACGGGCTTCGACCTCAGCCAGGCCGATTGGCTTCAGGTGCTGGAGTTGGTTAAAGCACGCGATTTACTGCCGTTGATCGACATCGCCTATCAGGGCTTTGGCGACGGACTCGAAGCCGATGCCTGGTCGGTGAGACTGTTCTGCGAGGCACTGCCCGAGGTGCTGATTACCAGTTCCTGCTCAAAGAACTTTGGCCTTTACCGCGAACGCACCGGTGCGCTGATTGTGTGCGCTCATTCGAGCAGCAAGCTGACCGATGTGCGCAGCCAACTGGCCTTCATCGCCCGCAACCTGTGGTCGACACCGCCAGCTCATGGCGCCGCCGTGGTCGCCACCATTCTCGACGACGAGGCGCTACGTAAACTCTGGACGGACGAGCTTGAAGGCATGCGCCAGCGCATTGCCAGTTTGCGCTGCGCACTGGTCGACGCCTTGAAGCCTTATGATCTGGCCGAGCGCTTTGACCATATCGCACGCCAGCGCGGCATGTTCTCGTACACCGGTTTGACGCGCGAGCAGGTCGAGCGCCTGCGCGAACGCCACAGCGTGTACATGGTCGGTTCAGGCCGCGCCAATGCGGCTGGAATCGACGCTCGGCGGGTCGATCAACTGGCGCGAGCGATAGCCGACGTCTGCAAGGTTTGACCGGTCAAATCAGTTAAGTGCCCGGCTTTGCGCGGTATTTAGCGCAGGGCCGGGCAGATTAACCCGCGCAAGGTTCGGCTCATCGCGGCGTACTTCGCTATAGTTGGCCTATTCGTTTTCACAAGAGCGCGACTCACAGTGGCCAGCCCTTCCAACATTCTGTTCCGGCTTTACCAACGCACCATTCATAGCCTGGCGTTTTACCCGACGGTAATCGCCCTGGGCTTTTTGTTGCTTTGCATCGTGACCATGTCGATTGAATATCAGTCGTGGCTGATGAGCATCAAGCAAAAAATCGACATCGGACTGGTGCGAAATGCCGACAACGCACGGCTGATTCTCGGCACCTTGGTTGGCGGCATTCTGTCGCTGATGGTGTTCAGCTTTTCGATGGTCATGGTGGTACTCAACAACGCCGCCGCAGCGCTTTCGCCACGGGTAATTCCCGGCTTGGTGAGCAGCAAGAGCCATCAAAAGACCCTCGGCGTCTACCTCGGCACCATTCTTTATTCCCTGCTGCTGATTACCACCATCGAACTTAATGGCAGCGATAAAGTACCCAGCCTCGGCGTGCTGATTTCACTGGGTCTGGGCATTGGCTGCCTGGGCTTGTTCGTGCACTTCATTCGCTCGATTTCGCAGTCGATTCAAGTCGAGCACATCCTCAGTAATCTGTTCACCACCACCCACTGCAAACTCCAGGGCCGGATCAAAAAGATGCAGGCACTGGAAACTTCACCTGAATGGCCCAACGACCAAAACTGGGCACAGACCCGATCACAACGCAGTGGCTATTTCAAAGCGCTGAATGTCGCCGCCGCCAATCAGATACTCAAGGAAAACGACCTGCAGATGACCGTGCTGGTCCATCACGGTTTCTTTGTCAGTGCTGGCCATCCGCTGTTCAAGACCAATCGGCCAGGCAACGAAGAAATCTGCCAGCAGTTGCTCGACTGCTTCGACTTCTTTATCGAGGAGTACGCGAGCATTCATTACTTTTTCGGCTGCAAGCAAATCTCTGAAATTGCGGTCAAGGCACTTAGCCCCGGCATCAACGATCCGGGCACTGCGATCAAGGCCATTGACCTGCTCAGCGTGCTGTTCACTCAACGCTTGCAGTTGCCGGACTTCGATGTAGCTGAGCTGGATGACGAACCGCCCCGCCTCTACATCCGCGAGCTTACAGTCGCGCAATTACTGCAATTGGTTTTGGGCTCAATTCGCACTTACGGGGGCGCAGATCCGGGCGTGCTTACAACGTTGCTGCAAGCGCTTAAAAACATGCTGTATGCCTGCCCGCAAACCCGCTACCAGAACGAGATCATTGATTACGCCAAGAGTGTTCTAGACACCGCCGATGCGCAATTGCTCAACCCGCGCGACCGTCAGGAGCTGAATGCATTCGTGCAGCGTTTCAACGCGGCGCCACTGCAAAATGAAACGGCACTGAAACCTCTGGAGATCGATGCGCGATAACACAATTGCGCCCCACACTGGTGCATTTTACCGCCATTAAAAATTAATCGATTTATTTATGTCGTTAAAAACACTTACAAATCAGATAGTTAGCAGTAACAATAAATTACTATTGGCGCGCTTCGTGCTTGCTATCACGCACAGAGTTCCCTAGGGTAGTTCGCCATGTGGTCCCTAATTGCCCCAATCAGTTCACTGCTGAGTGGGGTTGCATTACTCCTGCTCGGCAATGGTCTGCTCAATACATTACTGACGCTGCGTGGTGTGGCCGAAGGCTACTCCACCGGAATGCTCGGACTGATCATGTCCGGGTACTTTGTCGGTTTCCTTCTCGGTACCTGGCTGGCGATTCCGCTGGTCAGGCGCGTCGGGCACATTCGTGCGTTTGCCCTGTGCGCCGCCCTCGCCGCGATCTCCGCTCTGGTTCACGTCATCATCATCAACCCTTGGGTGTGGCTTGCATTGCGGGTGCTGTACGGTCTGGCGCTGGTCAGTCTGTACATGATCATCGAAAGCTGGCTCAACGCTAAAGTCAGCAACGAAAAACGCGGTCTGGTGTTTGCCATCTACATGGCAGTCAACCTCGGCGCGCTGGCCGCCGCCCAACAGCTCTTGGGATTGGCCGCCCCGACCGAATTTGTACTGTTCTCGTTGTCGGCCATTCTGATTATTGCGGCGTTGATGCCAATCACCATGACCCGCCAATCGCAGCCGACCGTACCGGAAACCCTGCACACCAATCTGCGCGAGATCGCCCGCATTGCGCCGCTGTCGATCGCCGCAGCGGGCTTGTCCGGACTGGCGTTGGGCGCGTTCTGGGGCATGGCACCGATTTATGCCAGCCTCAGCGGCTTCGATGCCCGCGGCGTCGGTTTGCTGATGAGCGCCACGATTCTCGGCGGCGCCCTGCTCCAGCTGCCCATTGGCCGCTACTCCGATAAGCATGACCGGCGTCTGGTGATGTTCTGGATCGTGGCGTTGTCTGTGGTCATTTCACTTGCAATGAGCCTGGTCACTGCCGGGCCGCTGTTGATGGGTCTGTTCTTCATTTGGGGCGGTTTGACCTTTGCCATCTATCCAATTGCGGTAGCCAAGCTGATCGACCAGTTGCACAGTGATGAGATTCTTGCCGGCTCAAGCAGCCTGCTCATGGTCAACGGTATTGGCTCGGTATGCGGCCCGCTGCTGGTGGGCGTGCTGATGGAGCATTTGGGCGCGCATGCCCTGCCACTGTATTTCGCTGTGGTTCTTGGCCTGCTTGGCGTCTATACCTTCTACCGACTGCGTCGTGTCAGCGAACTGGTCAGCGGTGATCAGGCGCACTTTGTGCCCATGCTGCGCACCAGTCACACCGTGCTCGAGCTCATGCCTGACGCGCCCGCTGAAGATGAGCCAACCGAATCCGAGGGGCCAGCCCCTCAACACCCGTAGGCGCGGCGCTACGCCCGCCTGCATAACAACAAGGCAGCCACCTTATGGTCAGCTGCCTAATGCAGTGCCTATCGAATCTGTCGCCAGCCTGCGCGGCTGCCGTACATGAATCGATAGCACTTAGCTCGTCGGCCATTGTCGGCGCGTCACTGCACCACTTACTGGACAGGGAGACAGCGCATGCTACTTGCTACCGATCTTGATGGAACCTTTCTCGCTGGCGATCCCGAAGATCGTCTGAGTCTTTACCAGACCATTGCCGCTCACCCGGAAATCAAACTGGCTTACGTCACCGGCCGCAGCCTTGAAGCGGTGCTGCCGCTGCTGGCAGACCCAACACTGCCAATGCCCGACTACATCATCGCCGATGTGGGCGGCAGCATCGTTTACGGTGATTCATTGCAACCGGTGCAACCGCTGCAGAACAACATCGACGCGCTCTGGCCCGGCGAAAGTCAGGTCGCCAGCGCCGTGGAAGGCTTTGCGTTGGAGCGTCAGGATGTTCCGCAAGTGCGCCGCTGCTCGTATTTCTGCAGCCCGGAAGAAGCGTCGAATCCAGCCTTGATCGAAGTGGCCGAGAAGCTCGGTTGCGACCTGCTCTACTCTGCCGAACGCTATCTCGACTTCCTGCCCAAGGGCGTCAATAAAGGCACCAGCCTTGAGGCGCTTGCCGACTGGCTGGAGCTGGAAGACGACCAGGTACTCGCCGCTGGCGATACGCTCAACGACCTGAGCATGCTCAGCACCCGTTTCAAGGGTGTGTGTGTTGGCCAGTCCGAATCAGCCCTGCTCGAATCAACGGCGCACCACTCACGTACCCTGCACGCCAACCGCAGCGGTTGCGGTGGCATTCTGCAAGCGTTTGCCCACTTTGGTTTCCTTGGCGAGCACGGCATTGCCGCCGAGCGCCGTCAGGCCGCGCAGCCGGGCAAAGCCGAAATGGTCATGGTTTATCACCGCCTGCCTTATGAGGAATACCGCGGCGCCGATGGCAAGTTACAGCGCCGTCGACCGACATCGCCTAACGGTATTATCCCGACGCTGCTGAGTTTCTTTGGCGATGGTCGTCCCGGCTCCTGGGTGGCGTGGGCCATCCATGAAGGCGATGAAGCAGACGCCTTTGAGACCCACACCACCGTAGACGCCGAGCGTTACCCAAAGCTCAAGGCGGCGCGTGTGGCGCTGACCAAAGAAGAGGTCGACATCTTCTACAAGCGCTTCTCCAAGGAAGCCTTCTGGCCGACGCTGCACACCTTCTGGGAGCGCGCACAGTTCCGCGAAGAGGACTGGGAAGTGTTCCTCAAGGTCAACCGTGCTTTCGCCGAGCGCACTGCACTGGAAGCCGCAGAAGGTGCCACCGTGTGGCTGCACGACTACAACTTGTGGATGGTGCCCGGCTACTTGCGTGAGTTGCGCCCCGACCTGCGCATCGCCTTCTTCCACCACACCTACTTCCCGTCAGCAGATGTGTTCAACGTGCTGCCATGGCGCCGCGAAATCATTGGCAGCTTGCTGCAGTGCGATTACATCGGCTTCCACATTCCGCGTCAGGTTGAGAACTTCGTTGATGTGGCGCGCGGGGTAACGCCGCTGCAAACCGTCAGCCGGCAAAATTGTGCGCCGCGCTTCATCACCTACGGTTGCGCCGTGGGCCTTGAGCGCATGACTACCGCCGTGGACACCGGCAGCCGCACCGTCAAGCTTGGCGCGCATCCGGTGGGACTGGACATTGACCGGGTACGTACGGCGCTCGAAAACCCGAAAATTCGTGAAATGATGGATCGTCTGCGCGAAGAGCTGGTGGGCGTGAAGCTGATCCTCTCGGTGGAGCGCCTCGATTACACCAAAGGCATTCTGGAAAAGCTCCAGGCCTATGAGCGCATGCTCGACGAGAATCCTGAACTGCTCGGCAAAGTGACGCTGGTCACGGTGTGCGTGCCGGCAGCCAAGGAAATGACCATTTACGATGAGTTGCAGTCCCAGATCGAGCAAGCCGTCGGCCGGATCAACGGACGCTTTGCGCGCATCGGCTGGACCCCTTTGCAGTTCTTCTTCCGCAGCTTGCCGTTCGAGGAAGTCAGCGCCTGGTACGCCATGGCCGACGTGATGTGGATTACCCCACTGCGCGACGGGCTGAATCTGGTCGCCAAGGAGTTTGTCGCAGCGCAGGGCTTGCTGGGCGGTTGCGGCGTGTTGGTGCTGTCGGAGTTTGCCGGTGCGGCCGCCGAGCTCAAAGGCGCGCTGTTGACCAACCCGCACGACCCGAAAGATTTGGCACAACCCTGTTACTGGGCGCTCAACCTGCCCAAGACAGAAGCTCAGGCGCGCCTGCGCGAACTGTTCGATATCGTCAGCTACAACGACATTCGTCGCTGGGGTGACGAGTTCCTCGCAGCGGTTGCCGATGAGCCGCAGCAGCCGGTAGACGCCGAACTGGCGCGTATCGGCATGGCCTCGTAAGACCCGCCAAATTGCCGTGTAACTCGCTCAGGCGGGCTACACGGCAATCATGTGGTTAGCCCTGCCACGAATCAGGCGTTATCTTTTTCGCAGTTGATCAGCCAGGAAACACCGAAGCGATCGACCAGCGAGCCGAAGCGCACTGCCCAGAACGTTTGCGCCAGCGGCATTTCCACCGTGCCCTGTTCAGACAACGCATCAAATACCCGCTGCGCCTCGCTAATGCTCGCGACATTGAGCGTGATCGAACAGCCTTTCATGCCAGAAAATGGCTCTGCCGACGCGGTGTCCGACGCCATCAGCAGCTGGCCATCAACCTCAAGGCAGACATGCATCACCCGATCCAGAAACGGCTCGGGCATCTCTGCACATTCAGGGGTTTCGCGGTAGCGCATCAGCGCCTTGATTTCGCCCTTGAGGACCTTGGTATACAACTGAAACGCGGCTTCTGCCTGGCCATCAAACATCAGGTAGGGATTTATTTTCATGATCGACTCCCGCCAATTAAGGCGCTCACCTAATCTGCCAGTCGCTCACGCAACTGGGCTTCCTGCTCACGCAGAGGATCATCGAAAGCCGCGCCGAAATCATCGTCTTCAAGGATCTGGCGAATTTCGATGTCACTGTCACTGATCATCGGGTTTGGGCAGCGCTTGACCCACTCGATCGCCTCATCCAATGAGTCGACGCGAAAAATCCAGAAACCCGCGACCAGATCATTTGGCGAGCCGAATGGTCCATGAACCACCTCACGGGAAGCACCACTGAAACGCACACGGGCACCATGCCGGCTGGCTTTCAATCCCTCACCCGAGACCAGCACACCGGCCTCGACCAACGCCTCGTTATACCGACCCATTTCAGTGAGAAGCTCGCGAGTGGGCATGATGCCCGCCTCGGTTTCAGGGCTCGCCTTGACCATAACCATAAAGCGCATAATCAAACTCCATCCGGGTATTCGATAGTGCTACCAACAGCACGGGCCGCCCATGACACAAAGCAACTGAAGAGTTGATAGCCAAGGATAAAATTCTAGTCATAAAAAAACACCCGGCGAGTGCACGGGTGTTTTTTAGATAGATGGCCAGAGTGTGGGCGATCAGGGCGCCTCAGCTTCTGCCTGAACTTCTACCTTGCGGATATCGAACCCGCCTTTGTTTTCACTGACGATGCGAAACTCCTGAGACTGACCTTTCTCGACCCGCACCTTGAGTTCGCGCTCAAGACGGCCGTTGTTGCAGAGGAACTCGCCCTGCTCGTCGATGGCGATGCCGAGGATGTGATTGCCGGGCGAGACATTGAACCGTGCGGATTCGCCTACGGCAATGCGCGCGGCGACGCTGCGGTCAACCTTGACAGCAATGTAGCAGCCACCGCCCATGAAACCGTAATCCCGATTGACCACCAGCTCACCGGTGTTCTCCCCCGGCTCCTGAAACGCGAGGAAGCGATCTTCAGCAATAGGCTTGACCTTCTCGGCGGGAACAGATGAACAACCAACCAAAACGAGTGGTAACAACATCGCAACGATCAAGCGCATATAAATCCTCCATGAGTGAGATACAGCTGGCCAACACTATGCCACTACTGCGAGACGCGGCTCAATCAAAGCTGGCGCATCTGTAACAAACCGTTGCAAACAACCGGCGAACTTGCAAAACGGCTTTGCACTTCGCTAGTCGAGCAGACGTAACGCCTCGGCGCTGCTTTGGCTGACCTGAGCCCAGTCGCCCTGCGCTATCCACTCTTTATTCAGCATCCAGGTTCCACCCACACACATGACATTGGGCTGCTCGATATAGCTGCGAACATTGGCCGGGCTCACGCCCCCTGTCGGGCAAAAACGCGCGGCGGCGAAAGGCCCGCCCAACGACTTGAGCGCCGCCACGCCGCCGCACACCGCGGCCGGAAAAAGCTTGAAGCGCCGATAGCCAAGACCGTAACCGAGCATCAACTCAGAAGCCGTGGCGATGCCTGGCAGCAATGGCACGGCACTGTGCATCGCGAACCTGAGCACCTCTTCAGTCGAGCCCGGCGTGACGATAAATTGCGCGCCTGCCTGCTCGGCGGCACTAAAGGTGGCGGCGTCCAGCACCGTGCCGGCGCCAACACACAACTCCGGGCGCTGCTTGCGTAGCAACTCGATAGCGGCCAGGCCGTGTTCGGAGCGCAGCGTCACTTCCAGCACC